>Ga0194116_10005581_pt1 | contig 13793 bp, 3 predicted proteins | sample TA2MahsurfametaG_4_FD_148617 | JGI IMG/M metagenome (GOLD analysis project Ga0194116, IMG submission 148617) | Freshwater microbial communities from Lake Tanganyika, Tanzania - TA2015008 Mahale S9 surface | ecosystem: Environmental > Aquatic > Freshwater > Lake | place: Tanzania: Lake Tanganyika... | reverse complement strand
CCCAATCCCCAATCCCCAATCCCCAATCCCCAATCCCCAATCCCCAATCCCCATTTTTTTCTTTCTTTTGAAAGGAATTATTATTTTTCCCTCAAATAATCATGATTGTTTATTATAAATTATAATATTTTTTTCTTTTATTTAATTATTTTGTTTTAAGCAAATCCAATTTTTAAAACAAAATTTATTTTGATTTGACTTTAATATTATGTGTTAAAAAAGCCTTGTAAATTCTAAAATGTCGAAACAACCAATTAAATTTTGAATTTTTATTATTGAAAGATCAGGGAATAATCGGAATAATATAAAAAATTTTAAATCAATACAATTGATTAGAGATTTTCTAATAAAAAAAATTTATTAGATTGAGATTTTAATTATGTTTTTATTTAAGAAATTCGTACTTACAATTTAATTTGGAAGATTTTCAAAAAATTATTTATTTTTAGTAAAGAATTATATATTAATTAAAATTAGAAAAAATTAAAATTAAGATAAATAAATGACTAGGTTAATTTTTAAGATAAAGTTATTTTCATTCTTATTGATATTAATCTCATCATTAATGCACTATTGTCAAAATCGGAAAACAAACATTAGTCTTAACACACGTAAACTTGAATCATGTGACTATTCTTGTAAAACTTGCGATGAATCTCCTACAAATTGCATTGAATGTTCAGAAAATTATTTTAGATCTTCTATCTCAAAAAAATGTGAAATTTGTGATTCAACTTGTTTAACATGTCAAGATAAAAATACAAAATGTATTAGCTGTGCAATGAATTATAGCAAAATTTTCAATCAAGATGATGATATTTGCTATCCGAATAATTCTGAAATTAATCACCATTATTTGGATACAAATCAAAATCCGACTTACTTTAGATTAAGAAAATATCAAAATGGTTGCCAAATTACTGATCCTTTTGAAGTGTCTTCTGCAATTAGTTATGGAATAATTGAAGAAAATGATTGTTTGAATGAGTATAATTTAGTAAAAACAAAGAAAATAATTTATTCTTCTGATGGTTCTGGACTTACTTATCTGCAAATTGTAATAATTGCAGATGGAAACGAAATTTCTTTAAATCATATTCAAGCTTACTATAACAATGAAGACAAAAAAGAATTTGTTATAGATATTCAAAGTGGTGAAAAAATAATTAAAATTGATATACATAAAAATAAAGATTGGATCACTGCAATCCATATTTTTACTAATAAGCGCGATGAAATTTTGGGTGAAAAAGAGTCTACTGACCAATCCGTAGATATAAATTTTAAAGGAGAGATAGTAGGATTTAAAGCAATTACTTATGTTAATGGAATAGCAAGTTTACAATTTAAATATTTAATAAAATGCGATGATAAATGTTACACATGTAAAGAGCCTGATTATTGTTTGAGCTGTGAATTAAACTTTTATTTGAAAGTAGATGAACCTGGAAAATGTCTTACAAAAGCTCCCTCAGGCTATTATATCGAAGGAAGATACATTAAAAAATGCAATAATTCTTGTTCTGAATGCTCTGGATCAGAAAAAAATTGTTTAAGTTGTGCTAATAATTTTTTTCCAAAAGGAAATGTTTTTCCAACAAATTGTTTTGAAAAACCCAATGTGGAAAAAGCTTATGAGAAAATTTATTTTGATGGTTCTCCTAATCAAAATTATTTTAAGCCTTGCCATCCTGCTTGTAATTACTGCTTTAATGGAGAAAATAATTGCTATGAATGTAATGAAGGATATTTTAATTTAGAAAATACTATTAATTTTCCAGCTCCTTGTTATAATGAGTTAAATAATCCTGTTGGATATTTTATTTCTTTTTCTGAAAAAATTTTAAAAAAATGTGATATAAGCTGTAACAGTTGCAAAATCACAGCAAAAAATTGTATTGAATGTGCTAATAATTTCTATATAATTAAAGGCGAATTAGGAAATTGTTATAATTCTCCTCCTAACGGATATTATTTAGATAAAAAATCAGTCCCTAAAATATATAAAAATTGTGATACTTCTTGTAAAGCTTGTAATTTAAGGCCGAAAAATTGTTTAATTTGTTCAGATAATTTTTTCCCGAAAATTGGCTTAACTTCTGTATGTTATGATAAAACTCAAAGTATTGATGGTTTTTACTTAAATGAATCTGATTCACCTTTCAATTTTGTTCCTTGTCATCCAAGCTGCAAAAAATGTCCAATTAAAGGAGGAAGCTGTACTGAATGTGCAAATAATTATTTCTTCAAATCAGATGCTATTTCAACCGATATCTGTTATAAAGATTCACCAAGTCCAAATTATATTTTTAATACAAATATTAATCTTTTTGAAAAATGTGGTAATAATTGTGCTGAATGTTTAGAAGCAGGAGATAATAATTGTACCAAGTGTAATAAAGGTTACTTTTTTATTGAAGATAACTATGTTAATTCCAAAGGTCAATGTGTAAATACAAATCCTGGATTAGGATATTATTTTGATATTAATATTTTTAGAAGATGTAATCCAAATTGCTTAAGTTGTCAAAACGGAACTGATACAGGTTGTACAGCTTGTAATAAATCTTTTTTTCCGATTTATGAAAATCCAATGCCTTCAACTTTTAAATGTTACGCTAAAATTAATGATTTACCATCTCAAAGTTATTTCTTTGTTTCAAATGAAAATATTGAGGGAATATTTATGAAATGTCCATCAGGATGTAAAACCTGTAACAGCCTTGAATATTGTATAGAATGCAATGATGGATTTTATAAATTTGATTCCTTAATTTTTTCAAATTCTCTTTGCTATTCTCTTGAGAATAAACCATTTCCTAATTTATTTCTCGATTCTATAAGCAAAACATTAAAATACTGCTCTACAGGTTGTGGAAGTTGTGAAGAATTAGGAGTAGATAATTGCACATCTTGCAATAATGATATGGGTTTTTATTTCAAAGAAAGAAGCGAATTTTATTATCCTAATGGCTTTGATTATTTACAAGATGATAGAAATTTACAAATTCCTAAAGATTTGAGCAAAATACCTTCAAAGGGAAAGTGTTTTACTGCAAATGAAGCTTTAATAGACGGTTTTTCAATTGTTCTTGATAATCTAAAAATTTTCAAAAAATGTACACCAAATTGTAAAATCTGTAAAAATGCAATCTTTGAAGGAGATTGCTTTCAATGTGCAACAGGATATAGAAAGCTGCCGGAAGAAAATAATAATTTATTTAATTGTTATAAATCTCCTCCAAATAAATACTTTATTAATGACCAAAATATATCTACATTAGAAAATTGTCATTTTTCTTGTAATAAATGCTCTGGACCAAACTCTAATGATTGTCTTGAATGCATAGAGGGATATTATAAAATTGAGAACGAAAGTTTTCCAACAAATTGTCAAACAAGCAAAAATGGATATTTCATCAAGGAAAATGTTCTTAAAAAATGTGATGATATTTGTGAAGAATGCCTCGAAGGAGCCCAAAACTGCTTGAATTGTAACTCGTCAAATAATTATTATCAGAAAAGCACAGATAATCAAAAATACAAAACTTGTTATCAAGATTCAGCTCTTATAGATAATTACTTTTTTTATAAACCATACTTTATACCTTGCTTTTCTTTATGTAAATCTTGTATTAATTCTGATATTAATAGCTGTAGTAGTTGTGTTGATAACTCTTATCCAATAGATACTGAATTTCAAACTTATATACAATCTAAATCGAAAATAGGAGAAAAAGTATATTTCCAATGCTATGATAAAAAACCAAATGAGAATTATTGGCTTGATACAGAAAATAAATTTTATAGAAAATGTGCTGATAATTGTTTGAATTGTCTTGATAGTTCAGATTCTAAATGTCTTGTATGTGCATCTGGATATTTTTTTAAATTTAATTATAATATTAATGGTGATAGATGCTATAGAAACGATTCCCCCCCAGCAGATAATTACTTCTTAAATAATAATTTATGGCAGATTTGTGATATTTCATGTGAAAAATGCATTGGAGGAGGGAAATCAGATTGTTTAAGTTGTGCAAAAGATTATTTTTTTCAAGAGGAATATAGTTCACCTCCTAATAGATGCTTTTATAAAGATTCACCTCCTTCCAGTAATTACGTCTTAATAGATAATTTAAAATTTTTCAGATGCACAGATAATTGCCATTCATGTTATTTAAACTCTTTTGATAAATGTAAAAGTTGTACTGATGGAAGCTATTTTAAACTTGGATATAATTCCCAAACTGGAGATATATGTTATAAATCTACTCCTTCTAATTTCTATCTAGCTTTAGATAATTTATATAAGCCATGTGATATAAGTTGTGATCAATGTTCTGAGAATGCTAATGAATGTATATCTTGTAATGAACAGAACAATTATTACAGGAAATTATTAATTGATAATACAATTAGCAAAGAATGTTTCAATCAAAAACCAGAACCAAATTATTTTTTGGATGGAGATATTTACAAAAAATGTTCTGAAAATTGTGGTAGTTGTGAATCTTTTGGTGTTCAAAGGTGCACATCTTGTTCTGTTAATTTTTATAGTAAAAATGAAGACATTTTGAATGCTGAATATGAGTGTTTTAATTCTGCTCCATTTGGCTATTATCTAGACAACTCAAAATTTCATAAATGTACAAGAGGATGTTCAAGTTGTTTATCACAAGGAATTAAATTTTGCTTAAGTTGTGATGTTTCATTGAATTTTTTTTATTTAGAAAAATTAGATTATATAAATGGAGCGGAATGTTATGATTCGAAGCCCTCAAAAAATACTTATTTAGATTTCTATACTAATACTTATAAATTTTGTCATTCAACTTGCAAAAATTGCTTGGGTGGTTCTGAATCCCAATGTACCGAATGCTTAGAAAATTATTACTTTAGATTTGATTGGAATTCTATAACAGGAGATAAATGCTATAATAATTTACCTTTATCAAATATGTTTTTGGATTTAGATCATTATTATAAATTTTGTCATGAAAGCTGTCTAACTTGCGACAGAGCAGGTGATAAATGCTTAAAATGTGCTCCAAATCGTTATTTTAAATCTGGTTATGAAATTACTGGAGATATATGTTATTCGAGCATTCCATTTCCTGATTACTATTTAGACAGATCAAATTCTTTAGAATTTCTTTATAAAAAATGCTCCGATTATTGTTCTTCTTGTAATGAATATGGTTATGATAAATGCATTAGCTGTAAAAATGGTTATTATTTTAAGGAAGGGGATGAAAAACCAAATCAATGTTTCAATAATTTAGAAACATATAATTATTATTTGGATACTATTTCTAAAACTTATAAATTATGTAATCAAAATTGTGCAACATGTTCAGGTCCAGAAAGCAATAAATGTAATACTTGTATAAATGGCTATCATCAAAAATTCGGATTTGAGATTCCTAGTGAATGCTTTACTGATCTGTATGAACAAAGTTTTTATTTGGAAAATAATTATTGGAAAAAGTGTTCAGCTAATTGTAAAATCTGTGTAAATGGAACAGAAGATGGATGTAGCATATGTTCTGATAATTTTTATTACAAAGAAAATTTTTCATTTTCTCCTAATAAATGCTATTCTCAAATTCCTGATAAAAATTATTATTTTAATGGTTTGGAAAAACTTTTTAAATTATGTAGCTCTCTATGCAAATCTTGTAATGAATATGGTTTCGATAAATGTACTGAATGTATACCTGATTCTTATTTAAGAGAGGAATCATTAAATAGTTCTGTTTTCGCTTGTTACAATAACAAACCAGAAGTGAATTATTATTTAGACCAGACAAACATTTCAAAATTAATATATAGAAAATGTGATATTTCTTGTTATTCATGTAATTTAGGCTCTAATCATTGCACAATTTGCAATACTGGATATTATTTTAAAGAAGGATTCAATCCTTTAGGTGATATTTGTTATAATAAAATTCCTCAAAATAATTTTTATTTAGACCTCCCTAACAAGCTTTATAAACAATGCAATTCTGCTTGTCAAACTTGTAGCGGCGGAACCTCAATGGACTGTTTAATTTGTAATATTGGTTATTATATGATTTTTTCAAAAACTCTTCCTCCTATGGGTTGCTTCAACAATAATCCTGAACCTAATTATTATTTAGATAAGACTGATCCTTCTAAGCCAATTTATAAACTTTGTCATTTTTCTTGTTCCAGTTGTAGAAGCTTTGGAATTTCTAAATGTGATACCTGTATAGCAAATTATTATTTTAGTTTTGGCTTTGTTGGTAATGGAAATCGATGCTTCAATAATAAACCTTTTTCAAATTATTATTTAGATAAAACAGAACTAATTTGGAAACCTTGCTATTATAATTGCTTAACTTGTATTGAAGGTGGATTAGATAAGTGTCTTACTTGTAGTTCTGGAACTTATTTTAAGGATCCAACAAATAAAGATGGAGATATTTGCTATGATGATTTACCTTCTCAAAATTATTTTTTTGATGAGATAAATTCTATATATAAGAAGTGTGATTTAAGTTGTGGTTCTTGTGATGGACTAGGACAGAATTCTTGCATAACTTGTGCAAATAATTTCTACCAAAAAGATGGTGAAACAGGAGCACATTTGAGATGCTATTCTCTAAATGAGTTATCTGGCTATTTTATAGATTTAAATTCTAATACATTAAAAGCATGTATAGCTCCTTGTTTATCATGTAGTTCTCAGAATATTGATAATTGTCTATCTTGTCAAACTGGATTTTATCTCAAAGATACTTTTGATAATCTAATTGGAGATGTTTGTTATAATTCTTTACCTGCTCAGAATTATTATTTAGATTTAAATGAAAGAATTGGATTTTACAAGCTTTGCAGCAGTAATTGCGACACTTGCATTGGTGGAGGAAATGATAAATGTAAAACTTGTGCAGTTAATTATTATTTTAAACAAAATTATAATAATATTTTAGGAGATATTTGTTATTTAAAAAGCGAAAAAGTAACAGGTTTCTATTTCGATTATATAGATAATCTTTTTAAGCAATGTAGTCCAAATTGCGAACAATGTGTTAACTTTGGAGAAGATCAATGCTTGGAATGCAGACAAGGTTTTTATTTCATAAATAATTCCCAAAAGCCAAATAAATGCTATGGAGATTTTCCTGAAATTAATTATTATTTAGATAAATCAAATTTAGTTCCTCAAAATTGGGTATGGAAAATTTGTGATTCCTCTTGTAATACTTGTTCATTTGGAGAGCCATGTGAATCTTGTTTAAAAGGAAGTCCCAAATATTGTCTAAGCTGTGCAAATGGCTTCTATTTCAAAGAAAATCATATTACTAGTGGTGATTATTGCTATAATAGAATTCCATCATCTAATTATTTTATTGATATGAGTTTAAATCCTTATGTATATAGAAAATGTCATTCAAGCTGTGCTACTTGCATTGGATCTAATTCAAACCAATGCTCAAGTTGTATTTCGGGAGCCCACTTTAAAAGCGAATATGATAAATTTAATGGTGATACTTGTTTCACTGGGCAAATAAATGGATTTTTTTTGGATAATTCAAATAGAGTCAACGATAGTAATTCTAATAATATATATTATGAACCTTGCCATTCAAGATGCAAATACTGCACTAGTAAAGAAGAAGGAAAATGTACTGCTTGTTATCAGGATAATTATTTTATTCAAAATTTTAAAACTGATGGAGATTTTTGTTATGGAGTATCAGATTCTTTAGTAAAAAATTATTATTTGGATAAAACCCTACAAATATTTTTAAAATGTGATGAAAGTTGTGAAAGCTGTATTAATTATAAATCATGCTTGAAATGCTCAGAAAATTATTACCAAAATTACTTCTCCTTTTATTATTCCTATTCATCATATGAATGTTTCAAAATTTTAAATGGTTCTTATTTAAAAGAGGAAAACCTTCTAAATGGATCGAAGATAAAATATTTTAAAGAATGTAATAATCCAGGCTGCAAAAGCTGTAATAATTATGGTGATTGTTTAACTTGTTATGATAATTATTATTTTAAGGAGAATTACTATGTTTCTGGAGATGATTGCTATAATACTCCTCCTGATGGTTATTATTTAGATTCTGATCTTAAGGTTTATAAAAAGTGTCATTCAACTTGTGCAACTTGTAAAGGTCCTGAAGTTGATAGTTGTTTGTCATGCCCTTTAGGAAATTATTTATTTATCCTTCAAGATATATCAAATAGTATAAAAAATTATGGAGGATGCTATAATAATCCTCCTTTACCTAATTATTACAAAGATGAACTTAAGAAACAATTTTTAATTTGCAATCAGAATTGCAAAACTTGTAATGGTCCAAATGAAAATGATTGTTTAAGCTGTCCAAATAATTCTTATTTCATTATCAACTATAATAATAATGGAGATAAATGTCATAGCATAACACCAGATTTTTATTATTTGGATATAACATCTGATCCCATAATTTTCAAAATATGTTCCTATAATTGTTTAAGTTGTTCTGGTCCTGAAGATGATAAATGTTTAAAATGTAGGGAAAATTTTCATTTTAAAAATCCTATTACTGATACGTCAGGAGGATTTTGTGAGAGCAATGTCCCTATTGCAAATCCTCAACAATTGGTCCAATACATCATATCCAATCCTATACCTACTACTCAATGTAGTTTTAATTGTTTGAGTTGTACTTCATATGGTGAAGATAAATGCATTGAATGTAGTGATGGATTTTACTTTATAGAAAATTTTAAAAAAACAGGTGATATTTGTTATAAAAAAACTCCATATAAAAATTATTATTTGGATAAAAATGAAAAAGTATTTAAGGCTTGTTCTGATAATTGTGGAAGTTGTAAAGTTTATGGAGAAGATAAATGTCTTAGCTGTCAAGATGGATATTATTTTAAAGAAAGCCATGATTTAATAAAAGGAGATTTTTGCTATAAAGGAAAACTTGAAAATTATTATTTAGATCAAAGTTTAGGCATATATAAATATTGCAATATGATTTCAGGAAGTCAATATTTGGAAATTGAACAACAAACAAAAAAATTACGTTGTAAATCGCTTTCGATGATAGATTTATCAGTTTATGATAAAATTGTAATCCCAAATATTAAAGTTGCTAATGCTAGAAAATATACTATACAATTTTGGTTTAATTTATTAATTAATAATTTTGAAAATGAAAATAATTTTATCATTCCATTCAAAAGTGAAGAAGTAATTTGGGATTTACACATGAAGATAAGAATCGAAAATATAAACAATAAAATATTTATAGGCTGTTTTCCAATTTATGATTCTGACAATTCAAAAGAATATGAAGAATTATATAAAAAAGAGAATATAATAAATTCATTTGGAAAATGGATTAGAGTAAGCTGTTCAACTGATCAAATTAACTCTATTTTCAATTTTAACAAGAATGAAAGTCTATTTGATTATAAAAACATAAAAGTGCCTGATCTAACTACGGTTAAAGATACTGAGCTAATTATAAAGTCTGGGGAAGAAAATAATAATAATAACAATTATGGTTTCTTATTCATTAAAGAATTCAAATTATGGACTCTTTATAATAATAAAAGTTTAATAAATGATTGCAAGTATATTATTTTTAAAATTTTAAACTTGAATATTTTTTAAATTTATATATATTAAATTTCATTTTAGACCAGAAATTCTATATGGAAATAATTTCTCAAACATTGGATATTTAGAACAATTGGTTTTCTATTTCGAAAATAATCAATATTCAGCAAATTTGATAGATAAAGCTTCCTCACTTTCAAATAATTTTTCTAACAAAAATAGAGTCTTTAACTTAGAGCAATTCAAAATCAATAATTTTAAAGGTTATGGAATAATAGATAAATTTTTGAACATGGATAATCAATTAGATTTTTCAAGACTAGATAGTTGTAAAAATTAATTTTTTTATATATTTTAAATATTTTTTAATTAAAAGAAATTTATAATTATGTAATATTTAATGATTTTAAAATTTAGGTATGAATTTGATCGTAAGTCCAAGTTCAGGAATTATATCACAAACAATATTTACTATTTCTTTATTACCAAATTATATTTCTCAAAATGAAAATGTGAAATATTATTACAAATACAAATATAAAGGAATTGAAAAAACTGTAAATATTCAAAACTCCGGTTCTAATAATGGATTACAATTTAATATCTCTTTCGATAGTTCAGAACAAATCTCAAATCCAGTTACTATCAAAGTTTATGCTGACATAATAAATTTATCTGGAAATCAGGAGACATTAGAAAATGAAATTTTACTATTTACATCTAAAAATAATTTAGATTTTAATAAATTGATAGAATCTATTTTGAATTCATATGATAACATTAATAATTTAACTAATCAAGATAAAAATAATCTTGTTAAGATACTAAATGATTTAAATTCCTTCAATGAAATAATAAAGATAAAAAACGAAGATTTATATTCGAAGCCGATTATGAAAGAAAATGGCTTATTAATCTATGAGGAAGATTTATGTCCTGAAAATTTTTGTAATAATAATGGAGAGTGTGTATTAATTGAAACAACAAATTATTGTTATTGTTATGATGGATTTGGAGGTAAAAGATGCCAATTTAATGAAAGAAATTATCATCTTTTAAAAAATTATTTCAAAAATTTTAAGAATATTTTAATTTCTCAAAATTTAAATGAAAATATGAATCAATCAATTATCTCATTGCATGATCATATTGAGTCAACTAAAAGCTTTTTAGAAGAAATAGATGATTTAAATAAATATGTTTTGTTACTAGAAAACCTTATTAAAACAAATTTCAGAGAAGAAAAATCAGATGATTTAAATTCTAGTTTAATATTAAGTATTATTAACAATCTTCTTTCAATGACAGAACAAAATATTATTAAAACCAAAATAGATAATTACGAATCAAAATTAAATAAAAAATTAGTTGTCAGTTATAAAAAATCTAATAATAAACAGCCTCAAAACCCTTATAGCTCACATAATCATAATTCAACAAGGCATAGGAAATTAGAACAATCTAACAATACAAAAATAAATATTAGCGCTTCAGAATTCTATCTTCTTGATGATCAATTATCTAAATTTAATTTAGAAATTCAAAATATTACAAATAGCATTATTCAACTCACTAATAAAGTTCTTAAAAATCAATATGAAAATGAAACTTTGAAAATTTCAAATAGTAATTTTGATATTTTAGCAAAATTAATAAATTTGGATGATTTAATAGAATTTAAAAAAGAGAAAATATTTATTGAAAGAATGATAGAAAAGAAAAGTTATTTTGATTTAGAGTTTTATTCAAAAAAATATGGAAAAATAGGAAATAGTACTATAAAAGAAATTAAAAATGAACTAAAAGTTAGAATGTTAGAAATCTCAAAACATAATAATATTGATCTTGAAAAATGCACAGGAAAAATCAACATGATATATATTTATAATAAGAATCCAATATTTAATTTAAAATATTCTATAGCAAATAACTCGATTACATCTTCACATCTAATTGAATTTTTTGATTGTGATTTCAATAAAATTGAGCTTTCAAAAATTATTGATCAAGAGGATAAATTTGAAATTACACACTATTTACCAATTATTTCAAAAAATAAAAATTTTATTGACAATTACAATCTAAATCCTGAAAATTATCTTAAATTAAAAAATGAATTTTCTGAATATTATTTACCATTATTTATTTTCCCCAATGGAACTATTGATAAAACTCCAAATGAAGATTATCAAATCAACAAATATAATACAAAATATATTATAAGATTGGTGAATTCTTATGATGTTAGTTTTGCTAAATCAATTACAAACTCAGGATATTTAATAGCACAAAGTAAGGAAACTGGTGAATTCTTTACTTCAATCGAAAAGAAAAAACCTAATAAAAAAGCAAATAATCTTTATTTCCTTAATTACCCAGAAATTTTCCTTGATGCAAACAATTATATTTACAACAGATGTTTCTATGTTTTAATTTTAATTTTGGTTGGCAATTTGATTTTACTTGTGTTTACTTTATTTTTTAAAAAAGTACTAAATAGAGGTATGTTGGATGTAAAAGAAATTTTTGCAAAAGAAAAAATTAATTTATTAAATGATGAAACTATTTTCAGACAATATTTTAAATCTAGTATAAAAACTAAAGATATTATTTTTAGATATGAATGTTCAGGAATCTCTTTAGATAAAAATATTTTAAGCAATAGCAGTAAGAATTTTACTGAGGTAAATAATAGCGGTGGTAAGATTTTCGAAGCTTCTAAGATTAATTTATCAAATAATGCAAAAATTGATAATAATATTTCTCAACAAGTTGAAATAGAGCTACATGTATCAAGTCAATTAGAAAATACGAAACCAAAAGAATTGAATTCAGAAAAAAATAATTACAGAGTTATAAAAAATATAGGAAATCTGAATTGTAGCTCAATTGACAACTCTGAGAAAGATAAATGTAAAGAATACAAAAAAAATGAGGAAGAGGTAAAAATTCAAAATGCGGATAATAAGAACATAAATAACTTTAATAAATCAGCTACACATAGAAATAATACAATCAAACAGATAAGAGAGCATAAAAACATTGTTTCTGTCGAAGAAATTGATAAAGAATTAGGAATTAATGTAATCAATAACAATGAGGATAGCAAAAGATGTTTCACCGGAAAATTCAGAGCATTTATTTTCTTCATTTTAAAAAGAAATCTATATTGTAATTTCATACTAAATGTATCAGCCTTTAATCCTAAATATAAATACATAACTAAAATCTTTACTTTGATTTATTTACTTTCTGGATTTTCGGCTTTATTCATTGGATTTAGTGATATAGATTTCAGAGTATTTTATTTTTTTCTTATTTTTTAATTATTTAAATTAGGATATCAAGTTGAATATCAGTATTCTTTCAAGCATAATGTTATCAATTATAATATCAAATATAATATTTGGAGGAATAAATTTATTTTATTCATCTCTATACAGAAATAAAAAGATCCAAGAAGTTATTGATTCTGATTTTAACCAGGAAAAATTGTAATAATTTTTTTTTAACGAATTTATTTTAGAAACAACATTTCTATTGCTAACGTTTGGAAATTTATGATTCTATCTTTAATAAATCTGATTCTTTATTCTGGTTTATTCTATTATGGATTTTTGTTTAATGCTGTTTGGTTTATTTGGGGAAGAAGATTAGTATTGATTGCAGGTGTTACTTTAGTATTTGATTTTATATTCATTGAAGTTTTTATGGAAGCTTTCATCCTTATGCTAATAAATTGCAAAATGTTTCCTTTTTCAAAATTATTAATTAAGTTCTTTTTAACAATAAAATATTTGAGGAATATGAATTGATGAATTCATCAACATTTATTATTGGAAAATGATTATATTTAGCTAAGAAATCATGAATTACAAAAATATTTGAAAATATTTAAAATTATTAGACAATTTATTTTATGTTTATTTTTTTTTATTTTTTTTCTTGGATATTCTCTTATTAATAAAAAAGACATATTTTATATACAAAAATTATTTATTTATTTATTCTATGTTTAAAATACAATGATATAAATTTTTGAATAAATATTTTTAAACTATAAACATATTCAATATTTATGAGATTATATTTTTATAAATCAACTCAATTTTTCAATTGTAACCAATCTTTTTTGAAATCTTCTTTTCTGAATATATTATAATTGGGGATTGGGGATTGGGGATTG
>Ga0194116_10005580_pt1 | contig 13793 bp, 11 predicted proteins | sample TA2MahsurfametaG_4_FD_148617 | JGI IMG/M metagenome (GOLD analysis project Ga0194116, IMG submission 148617) | Freshwater microbial communities from Lake Tanganyika, Tanzania - TA2015008 Mahale S9 surface | ecosystem: Environmental > Aquatic > Freshwater > Lake | place: Tanzania: Lake... | reverse complement strand
TTCGAGTCTGAACTTCAAACGCTGCTTCTCAGGATCGTGTTGAAATTGTTATTGAACTTCGGTTTCTTTGTAGCTCATTGAAATCATTTAAAGAATGGTGGAGACTATTTCTGCAGTGTAACCTCCTGATTGTTTAAGTTGTCTTTGTCAATGTAACGACGATTGACGACAAATGGGGTCAACGAGCCATGCTCTGGGCGCCCAGGCTGACCACTTTCGCTTCCTCAGTTTGCTTGGGAAGAAGTGAAATGCCATCCATGGCTCCCTTGGTTTCGACCCCAGCTTTGCGAATGTAAATCTGCATGGTCTTGAGATCTTTCCAACCACCCATGGCCATCACTTTGATGGGTTCAACTCCACGATTCAGCAACATGGTGGCCCACGATGCGCGAAGGTCGTGAAAACGAACCGGAGGCAGGCCCATGCCCATCAAAAACATTCTCAGGCATCTTGCCTGCTCGCCTTTTTCCCATTCCCTGAGGCGGGGAAGTACGAACCCGCTCGCGCCTGTTTCAAGCCGCAGCCGCCGCATAGGATCCACAAGGTCGGGCGCAATTTCGAGCCAGCGGTCGTCGCCCGATTTTGTTGACTTAAACCCTCCGTGTTGCTGCCAACTGAGGTTGACCAAGATGCGCCGGTTTTCGAAATCGACCCTGTCCCATTTGAGCGCGAATAGCTCGCCGCTGCGCATGCCAAGGTAACATGCAAGCAGCCAATGCCAGAACCAAGGCGACCTCATTTCCTCAGCTTGCATCAGAAAACTTTTCATCTGGGATTCGGTCAAAACCTTTCCAAGCTTTTCAGCCTTTCTGAATTTCAACTGAGGAGTTGGGTCCCGATGCAAATAGCCTTTCTCGACTGAGTAACGAAACACAGCGCGCAAGTATTTGAGTATGTTCTTGCGATGGGAATCGGCTTTGTCAGCCATTTTATTGTTGATGAGGCTGCGAATCTCATTGGTCGAGATTTCGGTCACAAGTCTGTTTTGCCAGACCTCGCGCGTGTGATGGCTGAGGCCTGACATATAGCAATAGACCGTGTGTGGCTGCAGTGATTTCTCGAGCATATGGGCCTCGAACTCCTGCAACACGTTCGCCCATAAAGGTGAAACCGCTTCGCAACATTTTCTCTCGACTTCTGCAATCAGAGACCTCTCAAGTCTCCTAGCTTCAGCCTCGGTGGCCGCCCTACGCCGCAGGGTGATCGCACACCCTTTGGTAGGATGCCTCTTGCTGAAGCTAGCGATCCATCCTCCTTTTTTTGTATCTTTTTTGACACCCATGATGCTCCTTACTTTGTGTCTTTAAGTAGGAGCCTATCGAGTTCACTCCGCAAGAATCTGTTCAACCGCCCCAGTTTGTGGCGCGGCACCTGTCCATTTGAAACCTTGTTTCGCAGTGAACCCTGCGAAATGCCCAGGTGCAGCGCTGCTTCGGCAGGGGTTAGCCAAAGTTCTTGCGGCATCTTTTGTGCGTTTTCACTTGTCAAAAAGCTTGGTCGTGTAGCCTGTCGATACCTATTTGGCCCCACGGCTGCTAAACCTGCTAAAGGTGCTAAGCCTTTTTTTCTAGACTGGCAATTCCTCTTGTCTACCATAGGTTTCCTAGACATACACCACGCTCCAGGACAGGTGCGAATCTGATGCTTCTCCGGTGCTAATCGCTGGGAGAAGGTGACCATGATTGGCTAGAATCTGGATCATCCGCTTTGACGTCTCTGCGTTTCTGATCTGCTTTGGCCCGAATTGGTAAAGTGTTTGAAGTGTGATCGCTGTTCGCTTTGACCTGCAGATCCAGTCGAGCGTTTTCTGTGCGAGGATCAAGTCGGCAGGATCTTGCACTGTGCCCCAAAGCCTCACGCACTCCCCGGCGTACCACTGGGTCAGTGCAGCCGCACGGGTGAGAGTCGCGGCCGAAATCTCAGAGTGGCCAGATTCAAAGAACTGAATCACAGTGGCAAGCCGGCAAGTGTGCTCAAGGCCCTTGTTGGCGAACGACGCGATCGAGACGTATTTTCCATCCCGCTTTAGCTCATCTTCGAAGGAGTTGTAGATGCTTGGAATGAGCTTAGTTGCCTCATCTGAAAGCAGCATTCTTTGCGGAACGAGCTCAAGAGATTCCTCATCCAAAAAAGGCATCGGCATTTCGAGCAGTTCTCTCTGCCTCGCAAAGAGTCTTTGTACTTCTGGTTCCTGAGAGCAATCCCTCGAGTCATAGGGCCGCTTTCCTGCGAGGCTTGTCGGTTGGCAAACAAAGAATCGCGCTGTGAGCCCCTGGCCCGTGAAAGTATCATTGCCAAGAAACAGCGTTGCCACGCTGGGCTGCGTCATCAAATGAATCGAGAGACGTCTGCCAAACACCTTTGTGGTTCCGTCGCTGGACCGGGAACGGGAGATAGGCTTGCCGTCCCAAAGTTCGCTGAAACCGCAGGCGGTTTTGAGTTGGTTTTCTGCGTTCATCGCATGGCCACCGATGAGACGTCCTCCTTCATCGGCAAACAAGCCAATAGAGGGCCAGCTGAAGCTGAGGTGTTTCGTTAAACCCTCGAGGGTGGGCTCTTGCAGAAGCATGATTGGCACGGGTGGTGGCGATGGTGGCGGTCCCAGTTTTTCCAAGGCTGCGTGACGTTCTTCTGTCTTTTTCTTGCCCCTCTGATTGAGAATTTGACTGCGTTGATCCTCGTACATTTTTAGGTTGAACTGAAAGAATTTCATCGTTTTTTCATGATCTCTCAGTGCCCCTTTTTCAAAATCACGAAATGTTTGAAGTGCAATGCTATCGACCGCTGACTTACGGCCGCCTGATTCCTGAATAGAGAGAAAGAAACACGAGGACGGGCTGACTCTGCCACTCACAACCACATCAACATGGCTTTGTGACAGTAAAGCCGCACTGGCCAGAATGGACTGGGCACAAACTTCGAGGGGGGCCTTGACGATCTCTTGGATACGCAGCGCTGCCCCTGCCATCGTTGGTCCAATGGCGTCAATTGGAAATGCTTCGGGGGCCTCGTCAGAGCGAAGCAAGGGGATTGGTGCTGAAGGGCTACTGGCAGTTTTTCCCCTCGTGTTTTTTTTGCTCAGAGCATCGAGGAATGACAAATTGGCGCTGTTGTCGGTCATGCTAGGTTTCTCCTCATAAATTCTTTCTTGCAGATGCTCTCCACGATTCTGTTTACTTCCGATTGAGGCAAAGGCGGTTGGCAGTGTGATAAGTTGAAGGAATGCAGCAACGATGCGGCCAAGTTTGGGTCCACATAGCGTCGCAGAAGGTGGCCAAAGACACTGGTTAAACTTTCGTTTCTTTGGCCTTCCATGAGGCCGTTTGGGGCCCAACTGGTCGACGAGAGTGGCCTGGGCGGTGTCTGGACACCGACTTTGCAGCCAAGAAACCAGCGAGGAACCTCGGCAAACACTTGGTGCTCAGGATGAAACACCGCGTCCCAAAAATAGCGTCTCCCGGATGCGTGAACGGTCGGTGGCGCGCAAACAAATCCGCCGTTCCACTTGAGATCGAGGCCTGCGCCCAGACATTTGGGAAAGGTCGCTTCCTGAGAGTCGAGGCGAAAGTAATAGTGACGCCCTCCACCACCAGTCTCAACCAAAGGGGTGTCCGGGAGCTTTCCATTTTGGCGCTCGAACAGTTGCAGTGTGGCATCCCCGCCGTTTCGCGGGTCCACGTCCAGGACCAAAACTTTGCTTTGAATGCCGGTCACGATTCCTACCCCAGCTTTAGCGCTTTGCCGGAACCATTTTTCCGCAATAGATGCCTGACTTGTCGCTGCGTCCTGCCAGCCGGAGTGCAGTGGCCTCTTTCCGTTCGAGTGTTGCGACAACGGTGCCAAGGCTATCATTTGTAAGCTCAGTTTTTCATACAGAGCAATGTGATCGAGAATTTGTAACAAGTCATTTTGCTCAGTCATTTTTATTCTCCTCTCTTCGACCATTCGAACTGGGTGCGTTCAAGAAAGAAATGAGCCGACACAGCGAAGATCTTCGGGGCGAAGCTGTGCCGTTGAACCAGTTGTGTATCGCGGAAGGGTCGACATCGATTTGCTTGGCTAGCTCTGTGATCGTGCGAGCCTTAGCTACACATCGGGCAAGTAAGTGATGAACAGCAACTTGGTTCGGGTCGGTCAGCGTCTCGACAACTCGATCGGGAATCGGATTTAGAACCATGGGGATGGCCTCCCTTGAAAGTCCATGCTACGAGGCATTTCGCGGCATAACACTAGGGTTACAGAAACGGTCAGGGGTTTGCCTCTTTTGGCGTCTGGCGGCTTTAATGCCTGTAATTATTAGGAAATAGCGTGTTATGAGCTCTGGTTGGCTTTTGCGGTTTAGAGGGGCCCCTAAAGATGTTCGAGCACGCGCGGAGTTGCTTGCGTTGCTCAAAGATCCTCCCGTTGAATTCGCGCTAGCGCTCGAAGAACTGATCACCCAATTTTCTGCAGAGGCGATCATGACCGCTGGGCAGTGCATGGTTTTGAGCGGAAAATCCGAGAAGAGTTTTTTGCCTTCGGACGACTCGGCCACTCTTATCGCCACGAGCATGAGCCTCACAAAAGTGCAGTCTCAACGAGCGTTGGACAGGGCGCTGAACCAGCTTGACGAAGCTGGTCGTAAACCCCGGCCTTGCGCGCCGAATGCGGGTGGACTCACTCGGCTCGATATAGGAAGGGCGATCAACTATCTGCGGGAGGTTAATGAGCTACCGACAATAGGAACGGTGGCTGTGAAAATGAGAAAAAAACACGGCGTATCACTCGTGAAACTGTTTCGCGTGGCGCTTGCATGTATGGAATTGTCAGACGATGCCTACTGGCTCAAGCACAAGCAGAAATTTGAGAAAGATGGTTGGCAAAGTATTGGGATGCAGGTGTGCATTGTTCCTTTTTGGGTTGTTCCGGTGGCTGCCCCGAAAGCTCAGCTGGGCGCTGAAGGACTTAAAGACTGCGGAGCCGCTTGCATGAAGCATCCCGACACACCCCAAATGTGCCATGCCTACAAGTCAATTGTTGGTCTGATTTAGTTTTGTGAGCTGGGATCGCCGGCCCAATGATCGCACAAGCTCTCGGTCTGTTTGAGAACTAAAGTAACAGCTTCGTCTTGTTTGTCAGGTGGGTAGCCATACTTTCGCAAAATGCGCTTCACAATGAGACGGAGCTGGGCACGGGTGCCTTCTTTGTATTGCCAGTCGACGGTGAGATTTTCCTTTACGGATTTTTTGAGGTCTCGCGCAATTTCACAAAGAATTTTGTCGCCCAGGACTTTGACCGCGCTGTCGTTGACGCTCAGGGCATCATAAAACGCCTCTTCGTCCTCAGTGAGATTCAGTTGCTCACCTCGCGCGCGGGCCTCGTTCATCTCTTTTGCAAGTTGAATAAGCTCCTCAATGATTTGCGCTGTCTCAATGGCCCTATTTTGATATTTTTGAATCGAGTTTTCCAGCAGCTCCGAAAATGAGCGAGCCTGAACAACATTTCGGGATGACCGCTGCTTGATTTTATCGCCCAGCAGCTTTGCCAGTAACTCGACCGCCAAGTTTTTCTGCGGAAGGTTTTTGACCTCCAGCAAAAACTCATCGGACAAAACCGAGATATCCGGTTTGTTCAGGCCCGCAAGGGCGAACACGTCCAACATGCCGTCGGACGCAACTGCGCGTGAGACCAATTGCTGAAGGGCGAATTCCATCTCTTCGTGAGTTCTGCCTGTCATTTTCGTGTTCTTGTTGAGCACGGTGCGGATGGTCTGAAAAAAAGCAACATCGTCTCGGATCTCAACCGTTTTCTCGTGTGGCGAAGCCAGCGCAAAAGCTTTTGCTAACTCAACTGATGCTTTTGAAAATCGTGACTTACCATTTTCAATTTCGAGAATGTGCTCCATGGCTGGAACAATGAGCCGCATGCGATCGGCGCCCGTTCCTGTTTTCCAAATGTCCCACTTAAACCCATGAAAAAGATCGCAACACAGCTCGTACTTTTCAAGCATAACAGCCACTGCTTCAGCCTGAACCTCAGTGGGTTTGCCCCGTCCTTTGCTGGCCGTGTAAGTTCCCAGAGCCTCCTTGAGCTGATCTGCAATGCCCAGGTAGTCGACCACGAGCCCGCCGGGCTTGTTTTTGAACACGCGATTGACACGCGCAATGGCCTGCATGAGATCCGCACCCTTCATGGGTTTGTCTACATATAAAGTGTTTAGGCTTGGTGCATCGAATCCGGTGAGCCACATATTGCGCACGATCACAATGCGGAAGGGATCCGAAGGTTTCTTGAAGCGCTCTGCTAATTCTTTTCGGCGGCTGCCGTTGCGCACGTGAGGCTGAAGGTCGGCGCTGTCAGATGCGCTCCCTGTCATGATCACTTTCACGAGGCCTTCGTTGTCGTTATCGCTGAACCACTGCGGTCTGATTTTTTGAATCTCGTGATACATGGCCACACAAATGCGCCGGCTCATGCACACGATCATGGCCTTGCCTTCGCTCAGAGCCTCCTGGCGCTTTTCAAAGTGATCCACAAAATCTTGTGCAATTTGTGCAAGCCGCTGTTCAGAACCTACGAGGGCTTCCAGGGCAGCCCACTTGCTTTTGAGGCGTTCAGTGGTTGCCTCCTCTTCTCCTTCAGTGAGAGAAGCCACTTCGTCATCCAAGGTTGGCTTGCTCTCTTCGGTCAGTCGAAGTTTGGCCATGCGGCTTTCATAGAAGATCGGAACTGTGGCCTTGTCCTCAACGGCCTGTTGAATATCGTATACTGAAATATAATCACCAAAGACGGCGCGCGTGTTGCGGTCCGTGAGCTCTACAGGTGTCCCCGTAAACCCGATAAAGGTGGCATTCGGGAGTGCATCGCGCATGTGCTGTGCAAATCCCACATTGAGATCGCCGCTTTTTTGATCGTACTTGCTTGAAAATCCGTATTGGCTGCGGTGGGCTTCATCCGCCATCACCACAATGTTGCGGCGATCGGAAAGGGCTGCGAATTTTTTGGCGTTCCCTTCAGGCAAAAACTTTTGGATTGTGGTGAAGACAACCCCACCAGAAGTGCGGCTCAGCAGTGTCTTGAGTTGGTCCCTGTCTCCGGCTTGCTCGGGCGCTTGCCTGAGCAGCGCTGCACCCTTTGCAAAGGTGCCAAAGAGCTGTTCGTCTAGGTCATTGCGATCGGTGATGACCACGATGGTTGGATTTTGCATCTGCGGGTTGCGGATGAGTGACCCCGCATAAAAAAGCATGGTCAGGCTTTTGCCCGAGCCTTGGGTGTGCCATACCACGCCCGCGCGCCGGTCTCCCTTAGCACTAGTGGCTTTGACCGTGCATTCTAAGGCATGTTTGACTGCATAGAACTGGTGATACTGTGCAATTTTTTTGACGATGTGCCCCTTATCATCCTCTTCGTAGGTGATAAAGGAACGCAGAAAAGGCAGCAGACGCCTGGGATCACACAAGCCTTGCAGCAAGATCTCGATTGCTGGAACAGTGCTAGGCACCGGTGTTTCGTCTTCAATCAGTTTCCAAGCTTGAAAGCGCTCGCGATCGGCGGTGAGTGACCCAACCCAAGCTGCAATTCCATCTGAGGCCACAAGAAACGCATTGAAGAAGAACAGCTGCGGGATTTCGCTTTTGTAGGTTTGCAGCTGTTGGTAAGCCTTGACCACGTCGCCGTCGTCTGACGCAGGATTTTTCAGCTCAAAGACTGCGATTGGCAATCCATTGAGGTACAGCACCACATCCGGGCGCCGTTGGTTGCGGTTGAGTGTGATTGTGAGCTGGTTTACAGCGAGAAGGTCGTTGTTTTCATTGTTTTCAAAGTCTACCAATTGAATGTTGTCGCTTTTAATCTCGCCTTTTTTGTTACGAAATTGAACGTCGATGCCATCCACCATCCATTTGTGGAGGTCGCGATTTGTTTGGATTAAAGAAGGTAGTGAAAAGGCACGCAGCTTTCGGATGGCTTCTTCAATGGCAGCAGACTCAGCCTTTGGGTTTACTATGGCAAGTTGCCGTTCAAGTCGGCTCCAGAGAACAACTTCGTCTGTCGAGTCGCGTTCAGGAAACGAGCCACCTGGGGAAAGCTCAGCTCCCGTTTGCAAGTTGTACCCCAGCTCTTCGAGCCAGGTCAGGACGGTGTCTTCGAGCTCGTCCTCTGAAAAGCTTTTTGCCTTGTCCATCTCATGCCTCTGTCGATGCCAAAAAACTCAGATGCCCAAGGTGGGGATCGGCAGTGTTTTCCGATTGTTGAGTGAATGTTCCAGACTGTTCGGGCTTAACCGGCGTTGAATCGCTAACACCCTAAAAAGATTGAAATGTCGATGACATCGACAGAGGATTCTTCTTATGTCGATAAAAAGTGATTTTGTCGACATAATAAATAACTCCCCTATTTTCCTAGAATCTTTAGCAGTGCGTCGTTCACGTAAAGGGCTTGTGTTCCCACCTTAACCGGCCTCAGAAGACCCATTGCTGCAATGGCGGCAAGGTACTCGGAAGCTGCTTGCCGTTTGGCAATGCCCGCCTTCTCCAAATCGCGGATCCGACAATAAGGTTGCTGAAACAACGTGTGCACCAATTCAAGCCGCGCCAGTCTGGGCTCTTTTGCCTGCAGTTCTGCCTGAAATCGCAAAATCGCGAGCCTGATGTCTTGGATTTGAGCAATGGCCGACTTGGCGGTTACAGTCACGCCCTCTAACAGGTACAATATCCATGCTTCCCAAGCTCCCTCTTCTGTTACGCGGCGTAGGCCGTCGTAGTATGAGGACTTGTGTTCAATGATGTAACGGCTCAAATAAAGGATCGGCGCCTTCAGCAACTGTTGCTGCAACAAAAATAGCACGTTTAGGATGCGTCCTGTGCGGCCATTCCCGTCGGTAAATGGATGAATCGCCTCAAACTGGTAATGGGCCAAAGCCATCTTTACGAGGGGGTCGATACTTTGCTCGCGCTCTAAGAAGAGTTCGAGGGCCTCAAGTTTTTCACGGATCACAAACTCACCTTCGGGTGGCGTGTATAAAACACCCCCTTGGCCATCGGAAATGCGTGTGCCCGGCTTGGCCCGCAAGGTCATTGAATCGTTTTTCAGAATGCTCACGATTTCAATGAACAGGGAGACTCGTAAGGGCCTTTCCTGAATGGCCTGCACTCCATGCCAAAGAGCTTCTTGGTAACGCAACACTTCCTTAGTCGAAGGGTCTAAAACTTTTTCCTGCGACTCATCCATGGCCTTGTAGACTTCATCGGAGGTCGTCACGATGTTTTCGATTTCAGAGCTCAAACGCGCTTCTTGTAATGCAATCGATCGCAAAATCAGGTTCTGGTTGGGAATGATTTCTCCCATGCCGCGCAGTTCGCCCAGGGCCGCGTGTGCCGCAGCAGCAGCCTTCAGCACGGCTTTGGTTTCAACCTCAACCCCTGCGGGAGGTAACGGAGGAAGTTGGTTGTAGGGCTTTTCGCGGGCAAAGGTCATTCATGCACCTCTTCGTCGCCTTCCTGGGGAAGGTTGCGCACCCGGGGGCCGAAAGCTTTCTCAAAGGCCTCTAATTTCTTTTGAAACCATTCGTTCAACTGTGGCCACGAGTTTTTGTCTTCAATAGACTTCCACGACTTCGACAATGTGACCATGGAGTGCTTGCCTTCATCCTTCACGCGCCAATGAAGTTCCTCACCAATTTCAGTTTCCACGGCAGAACGCTCTTTTTCAAGCAATCTAAAATAGGTCTTTGCTGCGTCATGACTGATCCACAAATACACAGTTGTTCGGTTTTGTTGGACAACGAAATTCGCAGAGAGCGCGAAGCCACTGCGGCCAATAGAAAAATCAAACCAATGTTGGGCTCTCGGCTGGCGGCAAGAAAGCTTCGATCTGTTGGACTCCAAAAAGCTACGAAACTGAGTCCAAAATTCCAGCTGCAGCTTTTTTGTGGGCGTGAGTTCCCCTGCCGACACAGCTTGGCTGACTTCCGCCAAGCGCTTCGACCAGCTGTTGGGGCGAGACACCACATTGAATTTGGGCGCTGGTGCCGAATCGCCAATGCGCCACAGCTCCACTTCCACAGCAAAAAAACCAATGCGCTCGTTCGACACGCTGTTGAGCCAATCAATGGCAGCGCGGTGCTCGTCGGTAAACACCTCAGCAACCCAAATCACCGTGCGGGCTTCAAGCCCAGCGGCATAGGTGATGATCTGTCCCAAGTGCTTGTGATCGGTTTTTTCAAGCTGATTTTCAATCACAACCTTTTCGTTGGTGTCTTTGGTGGTGCAAACGATGTCAGCTGAAAACGGCCCAACGTCGTGTTCGCGGGAGAAAAGCTCAATAGCCAGGCCCAATGTTTCGCCCAGCAGGTCTAGGTTTTCTTGCTGCGCAAGCCAAGGCGTAAAGCCAAGTGCTTCGTGTTGCCAGATGGTGCGTAAGGGAACGCGGGTGAGGCGGCCAAGCGGGGAGTTTTTACTCATATTTTGATGCTCTCCACGCTGATTTCTCCGGAGAGGAGCTTGGGGAGGAGGAGATCGCGGGTTTGGGCGAGGGTAAAGGACTCAGTTGAAAGTAATTCAATTTGTTGGTTTAAAGATCTCACAAAATTAGAAAATTTCATCTGAATTTTCAAAGCTGGGACCGTCAACTGCACTTTTTTCAAGTGCGAAGGCCCGAAGTGATTGAGAACGCTGCCTGTTCCTAAGCTCAGAACCTGATCCTGAAAATAAGGAGAATCAATCGAGTATTTCAAAAATTCTTGCTTCAAAAGACCTTCTAGCGAACGAAACCTGATGATTCCCGTATACGCTATGCATCCTTCACCTTCGATATCAACTGATCTCATTCGACCAAGAGTCGCGCTAGCGCTCAGCAGAATGTCGCCTCTTTTTAGCCTAAAGTGGTTCCACTTTGTTCTGACTTTTTCTGCGCAAAGAAAATCGCAACCGGAAAGAATTGAACTCTCAGACTTAAGGCCACTTAAGCGAATCAATGGTATGCCATCGCTGACAAAGTCCTTAGCAAGTATGCCTGGCCCCTCCTGAAAATCTGATACGTCAGGTAGTGCCGAAATCCGCCACCCCTTCGGAATCGGCCCAAGCTCCGAATCCTCGAACTCACTGGGAAACAGTGCGGCTGTTTCGTCGTCCATTCCAAAAGGCTTTTGGCCGGCAGCCTTGGCTTTCACGGGATCAAAATCCACAAACCACGACTTGAAAATGGCGCGGGCCATGGCTTCGAGTGTTTCGTTCGTGCGGCGGTTGAGTTCGATTTTGTCGTCTAGGGTGCCTAGAATTGCTGTGATTGCGTTTTGAACCCCCATAGTAGGTATTGGTACTTTAATTCTTTCAAACAGGCTTTTGTTTACAATTGGCATTGTTGAACCGCCGCTTCCCAGAGCATGGATTTCTTCTTTGCGACCCGCCAAAACGTAATACAGAAAGTCCAAAGAGACCTTCGACTCATTTGGAAATATGGAGTTTATCTGCTGATTAGTGGCGAAACTCTCCCGCATGATGACTGCCTTGCCCATCTGGGATCCAATGCAAGAGACGGCAACACCCTTTGGCAAAATTACTCTTGCCAGCGCCTGGGCACCCAGTTCAGATAGACTCCGCGCCGTTTTCGGTGATCTTGAGCCATCCATGTCCGTGGGCGTAAGAAATGGCAGGTTGCCACCAAAATATTCCTCCGCGGAACCAGGGGGTGTGCGACCGGTTACCACCGACCCTATCTCCGCAATCGAGTGCTCAGCCCAAGCCATTGAGCACCTCTATGATTCTATTCTGGAGTTTGTCTGAATCGGAAAACTGCTCCAATAATTTGGACTTGAAGGCCTGAAAGCGCTCTTCAAAAGGAGCATCATCATCCTCAATATCCTCTGCGCCAACGTAACGACCGGGCGTCAGCACAAATCCATGACCTTCGATTTCCTTGAGGCTTGCCGATTTGCAAAAGCCCTTCACATCTTCATATTTCTCGCTGGAGTCGTCACCGCGCCACTTATGGTAAGTGGATGCAATTTTTTGAATATCAGCTTCATCAAGAACACGATTGACCCGCGTTTCCATGCGCCCCATTTTGCAGGCGTCGATAAACAATACTTCGCCTCGCCGGTCGCGCATTTTGTTGCCGCCCATGCCCAGGCCATTTTGGCGAGCTTTAGAAAGAAACCACAGGCACACAGGAATTTGTGTTGAATAAAAAAGTTGCCCAGGAAGGGCGACCATGCAGTCCACCAAATCCGCTTCCACCAGTGCCTTGCGGATGTCGCCTTCGCCACTTTGGTTGGAACTCATACTGCCGTTGGCAAGCACGATTCCCGCAATCCCTGCGGGGGCAAGGTGGTGCACCATATGCTGCACCCATGCAAAGTTGGCGTTGCCTGTGGGTGGTGTGCCGTATTTCCAGCGCACGTCGTCTTTGAGTTTGTCGCCCCCCCAGTCTGAGATGTTGAAGGGCGGGTTGGCTAAGATGTAATCGGCCTTTAAGTCTTTGTGCAGATCGCGGGCAAAGGTGTCGGCATTTTGTTCTGCTAAATTGGCTTCTATGCCATGAATGGCCAGGTTCATTTTGGCCAGTTTCCAGGTCGTGGCGTTCCACTCTTGGCCATACACGCTCACTGCGCCTCGTTTGCCGCCATGGGCTTCCACAAACTTTTCAGACTGCACAAACATGCCGCCTGAGCCACAGCAAGGGTCGTAAATGCGACCCTTAAAGGGCGCGATCATTTCAACAAGGGTTTTCACAATGCTGGACGGCGTGAAAAATTCGCCACCTCTTTTTCCTTCAGCAGAGGCAAACATTGAGAGAAAATACTCGTACACGCGGCCCATGAGATCTTTGTCGCGGTGTTCCTTGCCACCCAGGCCTATGTTGCTGACAAGGTCGATGACGCCGCCAAGTTGGGTTTTGTCGAGCGCAGGGTTGGCATAGTCTTTGGGAAGCACGCCCTTGAGTGTTGGGTTGTCTTTTTCGATGGCTTCCATGGCTTGGTCAACGATGCGGCCAATGTCCGGTTGCTTGGCTTTGGCCTGCAACTGCGCCCACCGCGCATTTTTGGGCACCCAAAAGATGCGGTCTGCTGTGTACTCGTCTCGATCTTCAGGGTCTGCGTGTTTGTCTTTGGACAGTGCCGCGTGTTTTTCCTCGAAGGCGTCGCTGATGTATTTCAGAAACAAAAGGCCCAGGGCCACGTGTTTGTAAAGGGCGGCGTCCATGCTGCCACGCAATTTATCGGCCATGGCCCAAAGCTCGGCCTCAATGGTGAGCAGGCCAGCTTTAGCTGTCGCTTTTTCTGCTTTGCCTTTTTTTGGTGCTTTTTCATTTGGCGTGTTGCCACTGTCTTCGAATTCATCCGTTGCTACTTTGTTCTTCGGTGGGCGGCCACGAGCCATAATCACACTCTCCTGGCCGATGGCATTCGCACGGCCTTAGCAAAAGTTGAGCATTGCAAATCTCTAAAGTCGTTCTATTTAGCACAATTAGCTGGTTTAGCCCAAGAGAGTCGTTGGGTTTTGCGGAATCTGTCGTTCGTCGTTCATCAACGACAGTCGTTAACGACAGATCAACGACCCGCCCTGTGACAAAGCGTGATTTTGCGTGACATTGCACAAAGTGAACCGGACGGGCTCCGCCCCTCAGAAACCATCGATTTGTTGTTGATTTGAAAAGAAAAGGCTGACCTTTCAGTCAGCCATCCGAAATTTGGTGGAGGTGCCGGGAATTGAACCCGGGTCCGAAAAGGAATCTGCGCTCGGCGACCACATGCTTCTCCCTCTCCTAATCTTATTCCGCCGTGCTTGAGGGCCCCCACGGTGACGGAACCAGTCCGA
>Ga0194116_10005578_pt1 | contig 13795 bp, 7 predicted proteins | sample TA2MahsurfametaG_4_FD_148617 | JGI IMG/M metagenome (GOLD analysis project Ga0194116, IMG submission 148617) | Freshwater microbial communities from Lake Tanganyika, Tanzania - TA2015008 Mahale S9 surface | ecosystem: Environmental > Aquatic > Freshwater > Lake | place: Tanzania: Lake Tanganyika... | reverse complement strand
GCGTAGGAGGTGGTCTGGTTGGTTCCCGCTAACACTCCCTGTTGGAGAAAGGACTGCAGGGTGTTGTTGGGCAAGAGACCCACGCCTTGGATTTGATTGAGCTGAGCCGTTACCCCCTGCTGGGTCGAAGGATTGGGAGTGCCCCCAAGACTGTTGGTGAGAAGGCCGGTGGGAATCGGCGAAAGTAAATCTACGCCGGAACCTCCAAAGGAGGAATTGACGGTAATGCTATCGATGTCAACCTGGTTGATCTCCACCAAGCGTACCCCGACCTGAATCAGGAGAGTCTGCTCCTCCGCCGCCCCGATCAGCTGGCCGATCAGATCCAACATTTCCGCATTGTTGACCACCCGCAGGCGGCTGGTGTTACGGTTGTAAACGGCAAAGGCCCCTGGAGGAAACTTGACTCCCAACTCCTCCAACTTGGCCTGCTCGTTAACTCCTGCATCCCCGCCACTCTCCGCCAACCCGCCGGCCGCCCCACCGCGGGGGGTGGCCGTAGCCCCCGTGGTTTCCCCGCCAGCCCCGCGGAAAAAGGAGGGACTCACCGTGAATTCCCGCGGAATCAGGTCGGGTCGGGTCTCGATCAGGGGACTAAAGGTGACCCCCACCTCGCTAAGCCGTGACTTCACGCCGGCAATCTGGGCGATATATCGAACCACCTCCCCCAGGGAAACGTTGCGCAGCTTCAAATTAACCGGCTGGGCATTGGTGATGTCCGCGCTGACCACGAAGTTGACCCCGGCTTTGCCGGTATCGGTGTCATACTGGCGACTCAAGGTATTCAGGGCTCGCCGGACCGTTTCCAGATCGGCCCCGACAAAGTCCACTTGGGGAATCCGGATATCCCGAAGTTTCTGTTCCAGTTGAAAGGTCGGAGAGGCCGTCAAAGGACCCGTCACCTGGGTTCCTCCACTGGCGGCGATCCTCTTGGGGTAAATATTGTTCCAAGCCTCCCGCACCTCACGTTTTCTCTCCAAATTGGAAAGATCCCGGGATTGGCCCGCCACCAAGGCACGCTCCTCATAGATTTTTTTGATGCCCTCCGTGGCCACGGAATTAAAGGGGTCGAGCCGCAGAACCTCCTCATACCGGGTCTCAGACCGTTCCAATTGGCCGGTTTCCCGTAGTTGCTCAGCCTCTTTCAGCCCATCCTTGACGCCCTGCAGTTTGTCGAAGAATCGATTGGTGAGCGCGGGGTTGATTTCCTCCCCGGCCACGGTGCCCCGCCGGAGAATCCTATCGGCATCTTCCAGCACGGCCTGAGCCGAGGCATTGGACGGTTCACGCTCCAGGCAACGCAGGGCCCAGTCCCGCGCCTTGGGCCAGCGAGACTGACGCGCCTCGGTTTCCGCCAACTTGGCTTCCCATCCAGCCAGGGTTCCCTGGACCTTTCGGCCCAGCGGGGTGCTGCGGAGCGCTTCAGGGGTCTCATCCCAGGCGCGACTCAACCCTTCCCAAGCACGCAAAGTCTCTCCTTGGGCGGCCAGTTTTTCTCCCTGCGATAACGCCTGTTGCAGTGGCTGAACCGACTGCTCTCTTCGCCGGGTCTCGGCTGCCAACTGCTCCTGCAGAGCGGGACTGGCTTCCGCCAATTCCATGGACACCAAGGCAAGGATGAGGGAAACGATAGTTTTCATGGCACCGAAGGCATCATTTCCGCCGACCCAGCCTGGGCGTACTCCGGGTTGGACTCATCTTCCGGAAAACTCAACGAACCGTCTGGTTCGATGATCCGAACGGTACAAAAGATCACTAGGTTAAATTTGATTTTCTGGGAGGCCTCACTGCGGAAAAGACGTCCTACCAAAGGCATATCTCCCAGACCCGGCACCTTGTCGTCCACCAGCTGAACAGATTCAGATATCAATCCTCCCAAACCCACCGTTTCCCCGTCCAGTAGCCGGACTCGGCTTTGCAGCGAGCGCTTGGAAAAAATCGGCACTAAGAAGGGCGCTTGTCCGATCGGGGAAGAAACCGGGGCTTCCTGAAGGGCCGCCGGGGTTCCGGTCGTCAAAGGACCTTCGCCGAAACTCACGGTGGCGATTTGCGATCCGTAGTCGATGAATCCCTCAAAATCCTCCACCTCCAGTTTGGTAAAATCCAAATCCACCGCCTTGGGAATGGAGGTGGACTCACCTTTTACGGTCAGGGTCACTCCGATATTGCGCGATTCAAAACCAGTGGGGTTACTGGGCAAAATGAACCCCGCCCCGACCCCTTGATCATTGTTGGGCACCGTCGGTTGGGTGTAGCTGGTCGGGTAAAACATCTCCCGGCTAATCACAATTTTAGACTCCTTGCCGTCCGCCAAGGTCACCCGGGGTGCGGCCACCAGATCCCGCCCGATGGCGTTCTGCAGTAGTTGCAGGACGGCGGAAACTCCCCTTCCTAATATCTGGGTGTTTACCCCGATCTGGTTGGAAGCATCTTGGGGAAAGGTCGGATCCAGCAAGCTTTGCAAGGCCACCACCGAAACCCCGTTTTGGTTAAGGCCAGCCGTTCCCCGTAATCCATCCGTGCCCCCGGTGGAGCCTGGGATGTAGGGGGCTCCGGGTATCCCAGGGTCATACCCACCACCATAAGCCATCTGTAAGTTGAAGGTGAAATTCTTCACATCGTTGTCGGAGAACTGCAGAAACTTTGTCTCCACCTCAAACTGCTTCTGCGCTTTCTCACCCTGCGCATCCCGGATCCGTTGCTCGATCTTGTTTAACTCTCCCGGCGTGTTCCGTACCACCATCTTGCCGGTGTCCCGGAAGCAAACCGCCGAAGCCCCCTCCACCGCGACATTGACCCCGATGTTCTTGAGAATGTCCTCCCCCAGGATTTTTGGATCGTTGGAAGCCTTGTCCAGGTTCGCAATTAAACTCGGGGGTAGGTTGTAACTGCGGATCTCCAATTCCCCGCCGGTCTCCGTTGCCGGCAGGAGAAAAACCGCGCTATCTTCTACTTCCGCCCGCAATTTTTCCCCTCCTCGAATCTGCTCGCAGAGATACTTCAGGGCCGTTTGCAGGGAGATATCCCTCAACTCCAGGCTGACCGTGGCCGACTCCGGATCCGTCCCCTGCCCCGGGGGAGGCAGCCGCAGGACAAAGTTCAGCCCTTTCTTGTCCGGGTCATACTGCTCACTCAACCTTTGCAACTCCTCCACCGCCGCCCGAATCGGCCGCTCGTTGAAGGTCAGCTCCGGAATTCGAATTCCGGCCAACTTCTTCAGAATCTCGGCCGCGTTGGAATCTCCCGCCGCACCGGTTTTTCTTCCCTTGCCCGGCTCAATCTTGGCGGGAGGAGGCGGCAGCCACGCCTCGGAAACCTTGGCCAAAGCCTTCTCCCGGCTCGCCAGATAACGGCGGTCAGCCGAGGTCATTCTCTTCTCCTCGACGATCTCGATCTTTTTTCGGGCCACCCGGTTATAAGGATCCAACCGCAGGACATCATCCAGCCTCTTTCTTGCCTCCCGCAGTTGTCCCGTTTCCGTCAACTGGTCGGCCAGCGAAAGAAGCCTTTTGATCTCGGCCGTTTTTCGAAAGAGGTCTTCGGTGGCTGCGGCGTTGCCGGGATAAGGGTCGGCGAGACGGCTCCCTGCCTCCTGCAGATCAGCCGCTTTGCGGGCCAACGATTTGTTGGTCGGATCCAGATCCGAGGCTTGCTTGAGCAGCCCGGCAGCTTCCACCAGTTTCCCGTCCTCCTCTTTTTTCAGAGCCCGGGCCGCCAAGCACCGCGCTTTTCCGATCTGGGCCCTTTGGTGAAACCCGCCGGTTTGCGCTTGGGGGTCAGTCTGCAAAAGGACCAGATCGTACTTGGATTCGGCATGATCCCATTCACCGGAATGGTAAAGACGGTCGGCCAAATCCAAAATTTCATTCAACCGGAAAGTCTCCTCCCTCCTGCGATCGATCTCCCTTTGCATCATCTCCGCAGAGCTTATTTTTTGGGGGGTAGCTTCCGCTTCCTCCGGGTCGGTCGGAGCCGCTTCGGCCCGGAAAAGGACGAGGGCGGCCAGCAGGGAGAGATAATAAATGAGCATGGGAATGCCGCTATCCTTGGCGATGGGCGCCTTGGGTCAACGAACCGCCGCCTCTCCTCTGAAGAACTTGCGAATGGTTGCGAACAGCTGCCGATCGCCGCCTTATCGGACGGGAACGGCCTCGGCGGCCGGAGAATTTTCCACCGGTAGCCAGAAATCTTCTTTGCCAGGCTCGCTTTGGTTGCGGAGTTGGATTTTTTTACCTTCCCGGCCCACGATGGCGAATTCTTTGCCCTCAAAAGGAAACGACTCCCCCATGCGGAACGGCCCCAACTCCACACCCCCGGATGCCGGAGTGTACAAGCGAATATCCCCGACATCCCAGGTGAGTGTCTGGGGCCGCTGGGGAGTGCTGAAAATCATGCTTGGCCGCCCCCCGCACGCGTCCTTTCGCTCCAACACCACCACCGAATTATCCACCTCCACCTCCACCCCGCCGGCCCTCGCATCCTTGATCGTTTCCACTTTTTCCTGGTAGGAAACAAACGTCAGGGGGATGGCATGGCTGTTTTGTCCGGCCTCCTTTGCCTTCGCCCGCGCGGCCGCCAACTTGGCCTCTTCGGAAAAAATCTCGACCATGTCCGGTCCCGCCATCACCCAAAAGGAGTCGCCTGGCTTGCCCTTGAATTCCCGCCGCTTGGACCCCACCTGGAAACGGATCGAATAAAGCCCGCCACTTTTTTCCGGAAAACTCACCGCCATGCCCACAGGCTCACCGGAGCGGGACTTGAGCTTGCTCTCCTTGGCCGGGCTGTCCTCCTTGTTGTTGGGATCGGTCTTGGCCAAAAACTCCTCTAGGTTGGAGAAGCCGTCCCCGTCCGGGTCTTCATCTTTCACGGCAGGATCCGCCGGATCCAAGCCATACCGGATCTTCCAACCCACCTCGATCCCATCTTCCGTTTTCATTTTCCGGTCAAGCGGTTGCACCGGCTCCTTGTTTTCCGGAAGATAAACCAGCTGGGCGGACACAAATACCCGGTGTTCCCCTTCTTTGCCCTGAAGGCCGGCAAACTCCCGGACCTTCCCGGAAGTTACCTCCCGCGCCTGCCGCACCGCCTCAGCTTTTTTCTTGGCCTCCGCCAGCATGGGCCGACCCGCTCCGCCCGAGCTTTCCTGCGGTGGGCTTGCCCCAGGCTGAAGAAGACCGGCCAGAAAAAAAGCCACCCCCGCCAGCAGAGCCGCCCCCATCCCCCCTAGCAGCCAAGACGAAAGCTTCATGGGCCGGAATCGGGCGATCCCCCGGCTTTCGGCTCCCCGGGGGGTTTCCAGGCCACAAAATCCACCTCCAGCACGGTCTGCACACTCTCCTCCCCAGCCAGAATTTCCAAAAGCTTTTTCCCCTCCTTTTTCTTTTTCGTCGCATCCCCGACGGTCGGGAGGTTGGTTTCGGAAAATTTTTTGGCGATTTCGGATCGCAACGGAAAATTCTGCTGCTCGTTCATCACGATCAGGTTGGTGACGATGAGCAGAGCCGGGTTCCCGGCCAAGAGCCTGACATATTCATACAGCACCTCGGGTGAAGAGCGAATTTCCACCCGAAAACTTTTTCGTTCGGTCTGGGACATCGGGGCTCCCAACTTGGGCTGAGGGGTCGGCGCGGCCACCGGCGGGGGCAACTCCTCTCCCTGCTTGGCAAGGGTCGAGCCCGGGCCGGAAAGTGACAGCAATCGGCAGGGGGTTGGATACTGCTCGGCGACCTGGCGTGCCTCCATCAAAAGCTGCACCAGTCTTTCTGCAACCGATAAATGCAGGGCCAAGCCCGGCACCTCATCCGCCGTCGGACTTTTTTGACGGAAATCCTCCAGCCCCAAATAGAAATCGGGGGCCAACTCAACTTTTTGTCCTTGGGACTGTTTTTGCAACTGACTCTGGATGGCGATGAGCCGGTCTTTCCATTTCCCCGGATCCTTGGCCCAATCCGCCTCGTCCCCGGCCAGGGTCCGGGTGGCCTCGGACCATCCTGCGGCCATCCTGTCGTTGTCCCGCAGATCTTTGGTCAGCTTTTGGATTTCCGTCGCATCCCGACCCGCCCGGTTCACACCCTGGGAATCGACCAAAAGCGCCGCCAAAGCCGGATTCGCCAACCGATCCGCCAAGGCTTGTGCCTCCGCCTGTTTCTCCCCCAACCCTGCCAACCCCAACCAAGCCAGCCCTCCGGCCGTGAGGAGCACCGCGACCCCGCCGACAGCTCCCAACAGCTGGCTGCGATCCAGCGCCGCCTTCATTCTCCGCCTCTCGGGGGTATGGGTTGGGAGGCTGGCTCCAGGGGCCAACTCGCCCGGAGCCGAAACTTAAGCGCCACTTGATCGGTTTTTCCGTCGACATATTGGGGTGCCTCCCGCTCCAAAACCTCCACGTTGCGCAGCACCCCGCCCGCCTCGAGGGCTTTTTGGAAGTTCGCCACCGCCTCAGCGTCGGCCTTTTCGGACTGGGTTTCAAACATACCCCCAATCTCCACCACCGGCGCCGGGGCTTCCCCGGGCTTGCCTCCCGCGGCCGCCGGCTCGGTCGATTCCGGGGTCGGCAGCACCTGCAGGCTCGTGATCCAGAGTCTTTTGGGACTATGGCGTTTTAACTCTCCCAGTAAATGGGGCCAGCGCCATCGCTCCCGCTCCAGCCGGGACGCCAACTCGGCCTGCTGAATCGCCCCAAGAAATTGTTTGTTTTCCGATTCCAGCTTTTGCAGGGCAAAGCTGGCTTGCTCAACCAAAGCCGTTTGCCCGGCCAGTTGCTCCCCGGTCTTCGCCGCCTGCCAAAAACCGTGGACCCCCGGCAGAAGGAGCAGGCCGGTTCCCGCCACAGCCGCCACCACCATGGCGGGAAGATCACGGCTTTTTTGGGCCTGCGTCCTCGCGATCGCTCCCAGCACATTGATGCGGACCGGCATTTCCGGCAACGCCTGCAAAGCCGTGCCCACCGCCGCCCCCCAAACAGAAAAGTTCCGCGCGGCCCCTTGCCCTTCGGCGGAAGCCGGCAGACCCAGCCTCCGAAAGGGCTGAAAATAATCAACCGGGATGCGTAGCTTCTCCCGAAAAAACAATTCCGTGTAACCCAGGATTGCACCCCCGCCGGCAAGCCAGGCCTGCACCGGCTTGCCTCCCCCTTGCTGGCTCCGGAAAAAGGTCACCGATCGCTCCACCTCCGTGTGCAGCCGCGTCATGACCCCCCGGGCGAGTTTGGAAATCCGCGCGGTCGCGGCATCCCCGGGGTCCTCGTAAGCCCCGCCCGGATGCACAAATCCCTTGGCCCGCTTGAGCGTTTCCGCGCCGGCGAACGATTCCTGCAGATCCGTGGCCACCGCCTGGGAAACCGCGGCTCCGCCCAGGGGTACCACCCTCACAAACAGCCGGGCCCCCTCCACCAGCAAGATGGTTGTGGCTCTCGCCCCGATTTCCAGGATCAGCTGGCAGCCGGCAGCATCCGGATAGTTGAAAAAAAAACCATTGAGCAAAGCGGCAGGGGTCAGCGTGACCGACTGCGGCTTCAGGCCCGCGGAGGCCGCCGCTGCCGAAAATTCGTCAACCGTCTCCTTTTTGATGGCGAGGATCAGGGCCTCCACCTCCCCGGCCTGGGGGGAGGGAATCACTTGATAGTCCCAGAGGGCCTGCTCGATGGCGGGCACGGTTTGTTGCGCCTCAAAGCCGATGATGGAACCGACTTTGCCGGGGTCGGCCGCCGGAACCTTGAGAATCCGTGCGAATACCGCGGGCCCACCGATGCAAAGATGGCATTCCCGGGTCTTGCTGGATAGTTGCCCCAGGGCGGCGGTAAGCGCCTGGGCGTAGATGGGGAAGAAATCAGAGGTTTTGGACGGGTCGAAAGGGATTTCTTCCTCACGCACTGCCAAAACGGTCGGTCGCCCTTTGCCGTCGGGCCCCATCTCCAGCAAACGCACGGCCGAAGCTCCCAAATCCACAGCCAAAATACGGGAAAATGAGGCCATCCGAAAACGCGTCCCGACCTATGGTCTTTTTAACTGGGAATACCGTTTATAATCCTTCGGCCAAAACGGGGTTTCCGTGACCGGCAGGAGGGCCCCGGGCACTTCTTGGGCGTCGGCAGATTTATGCCAGTCAGGATCTTTTTTACCTCCCCGCCCGCTCAAGCCTTTCTCTCGGTCCCCCTGCAGATCGAAGTATTCCTCCACCGGCTTGCCTTGGTCCATGGCCTCAACCCTTAGGTTCATTTTTCTGGCGCTCCAGTCAGCCTCCCCGCCGGCTTTCAGGCCCGCAAAGCGCAAGGTGGTAGCGGGGGGTAAAAACATCCCGGCAAAATGTTTCGTGCCCTTGGGAACGTCCCGGTAAGTCACCTCCCCGGTCAGCACCACAAATTTCTCGGTGTCTTTGGCGCCTTTTTCGCCTTCCACCACTTCGTAGCCCTCCAGGTAAAATTTCATTTTCACTTCAGGGGTGACTTTCTTTTCCGTGGCGAACGGAACATCGATCCGAAGCCACCTTCCCTCCGCGGAGGTTTTGGCATCCGCGCCCGTCGTGGCTGGCTTTCCCCCTGACCCCACCGAGTCCGGAACGGTCACCAATTCGATTTCCAGATCTTGGGTTTTTCCAAGGGACACATTGGGCTTTTCCTTTTCTTGGCCGCCAACGGGGGCCAGCCAGACACCAAAATATGCAATGAGAGTCCCCCAGAGGCGCCAATCCATGTAGGTAAGCTAGGATCCACCCCTTAAGGGTCAATGGAATAGGGATTTAGGCGCAAGGGTTATAGGCCAAGTTGGGCTGGAGCCACTTTTCCATCTCCGCCCGGCTGCACCCTTTCCGCGCCGCATAATCCTCCACCTGATCCTGCCCGATCGCCCCCACCGCGAAGTACCTGGCCTCCGGATGACCGAAATATAATCCGCTCACTGAACTCGCCGGCGTCATGGCACAGCTTTCCGTTAAACGAATCCCCGTGTTCTGCTCCGCTTCCAAAAGCGCCATCAGCCCCCATTTTTCCGTGTGGTCGGGACAAGCCGGGTAACCGGCGGCCGGGCGGATTCCACGATACTTTTCGTCAATCAGATCCTCCTTGGAAAGCCCTTCCCCCTTGCCAAAGCCCCAGGCCTGTCTTGCCATTTCATGCATTTTTTCCGCAAAAGCCTCGGCACAGCGATCCGCCAGCGCCTTCAGAAGAATGGCCTGATAGTCATCGTGCTTCTTTTCCAACTCCCGCGCCCACTCCTCCACGCCGTGCCCCGCCGTCACCGCGAAAGCTCCCACATAATCCCTCTTTCCGCTTGAAACCGGAGCCACGAAGTCGGCGAGGCAACGGTTCGGCTGCCCGTCCGCCCGGGCATTCTGCTGGCGCAACGTGTGGAGCCGAGCCCGCACCTTTTTCCGGCTGTCATCCTCGTACAAAAGGATGTCGTCTCCCTCCGCATTGGCGGGGAAAAAGGCCATTACTCCCCTCGCCCGAATGCGTTTTTCGGCCAAAATCTTCCTCAGGAGGTTCTGGGCGTCTTCGTACAGCTTCTTCGCCTCAGCCCCGACTACCGGATCCTGCAGAATCTTGGGAAACCGCCCCCGCAGTTCCCAGGCATGGAAAAAGGGAGACCAGTCGATATACTCCGCCAGTTCCGCCAAGGGAAAATCCTCGAAAACCTTGATCCCCAGAAACTCCGGTTTTTCCGGGTCTTTCGACCAGTCAAAACGGGCGGCATTTTTCCGGGCTTCCGCAAGGGGCAGCAACTTCTGGGCGGAGCGCCGCTTTTCGAAATCCTTGCGGGCTTTTTCCTGGTCGGTTCGGACCTTGGCCACGAACTCTTTTTCTTTTTGAGGCGAGAGCAGCTGCTGGGCCACGCCGACGACCCGGGAAGCGTCAATCACATGCACGACCGGGCCCGAATAGGCTGGGGCAATCTTCACCGCCGTATGCGCCGCGCTGGTCGTGGCGCCTCCGATCAACAGGGGCAGGGACATTTTTTCCCGCTCCATCTCCGCGGCCACCGTCACCATTTCGTCGAGCGAAGGAGTAATCAAACCGCTTAGCCCGATGACATCCACCCCGTGGGTCTTGGCCTCCGCCAGAATCTTTTCACAGGGCACCATCACCCCAAGATCGATCACTTCATACCCGTTACAGGCCAGCACCACCCCCACGATGTTCTTGCCGATGTCGTGCACATCCCCCTTCACCGTGGCCATCAGAATCCGGCCCGCCTGCGATTTGGCTCCCGCCGCCTTTTCCTTTTCCATGAACGGCGTCAGATAGGCCACTGCCTTCTTCATCACTCGCGCACTTTTTACCACCTGTGGAAGAAACATTTTCCCTTCGCCGAAAAGATCGCCCACATGGCGCATCCCCCCCATCAGCGGTCCCTCGATCACCTCCAGGGGTCGGCCGTACTTCTGGCGCGCCTCCTCAGTATCTTCGTCGATGTGGTCCGTGATTCCCTTCAGGAGGGCGTGGAGCAAGCGCTCATCCACCGTTCCCCGTCGCCAAGCCTCGTCCTTCCCGATCGCTTTGCCCCCAGCCTTGACCGTTTCTGCAAACTCCAGCATCCGCTCTGTGGCATCTGCCCGACGGTTAAGCAACACGTCTTCCACTCGCTCCTTTAGGTCAGCGGGAATTTCCTCGTAGACCGCCAATTGACCGGCATTGACGATGGCCATGTCCAAACCGGCTTGGATGGCATGGTAGAGGAAACAGGAGTGCATCGCCTCTCGGACCGGGTTGTTGCCACGAAACGAGAAGGAAATGTTGCTGACTCCGCCGCTCGTTTTGCATCCCGGCAAGGTCCTCTTGATCTCCCGCACCGCCTCGATGAACTCCACCGCATAACCGTTATGTTCCTCGATTCCGGTGGCCACCGTCAGGATATTGACGTCAAAGATGATGTCTTCCGGGGCAAAACCCGCCTTCTCGGTCAGGAGTTGGTAGGCCCGTCGACAAATCTCCACTTTCCTCTTTCGGTCCGCAGCCTGACCTTCCTCATCAAATGCCATCACGATCACCGCGGCACCGTACCTCCGCACTTTCCGGGCCTGTTCGAGAAACGGCCCCTCGCCCTCTTTCAAGCTGATCGAATTGACCACTGACTTCCCCTGCACGCACTGCAGCCCCGCCTCCAGCACCGACCATTTCGAACTATCCAGCACGAGTGGGACGCGTGAGATCTCCGGCTCACTCGCCACCAAGTTGAGAAACTTTTGCATGCTGGTTTCGCCGTCCAGCAACGCCTCGTCGAAGTTGATGTCAATCAGGTTGGCCCCGGCCTCCACCTGCTGTCGGGCCACCGCCACCGCCTCGTCAAACTTTCCATCCTTGATCAGGGCGGCAAACTTCGGTGATCCCGTCACATTCGTTCGTTCGCCGATGGAAGTGAACGAACCGCCGGTACCGATCGTGTAAGGCTCCAAACCGCTCAGCACCGTGGCCGCAGGCGGCGGTTGCGCCACCCGCGGAGCCACCCCCGCCACACCCTTGCCGATCGCCGCGATATGCTCCGGCGTGGTTCCGCAACAGCCCCCCACCATGTTGAGAAATCCGGCTTGGCCAAATTCACGTAACACTTCCGCCATCTGTTCTGGCGTTTCGTCATAGCCCCCAAAGGCGTTGGGTAGACCCGCGTTGGGATAACAGCTCACAAAGCAGTCCGCCACCTTGGACAAGGCCGCCATGTAGGGCCTCATTTCCTTCGGACCCAGAGCGCAGTTGATTCCCACGCTGAACGGCCGCGCATGCTGGATGGAGTGCCAAAAGGCTTCCGTGGTCTGGCCGGAGAGCGTCCGTCCCGAAGCATCCGTGATCGTCACGGAGATCATCACCGGCAACCGGTATCCGATCTCATCGAAGATTTCCTCCATGGCGTACAACGCCGCCTTGAGATTGAGGGTGTCGAAGGTCGTTTCTGGCAACAGGACATCCACCCCTCCCTCGATCAGCGCCCGCACCTGTTCCCCATAGGCCTCCACCAGCTGACGAAAGGTCACCGCCCGGTAATCGGGACGGTTCACATCCGGCGACATCGAGAGCGTCCGGTTGGTCGGCCCCACCGCCCCCGCCACCCAAGCCTGCCGCTCGGGATGCGCGGCTAAAAATTCATCAGTGGTTTTCCGCGCCAACCTCGCCGCCGCTAGGTTGATGTCCCGCACCGCACTCTCCAAATCGTAATCCGCCTGGGAAATAGAGGTAGCGTTGAAGGTGTTCGTCTCGATGATTTCCGCCCCCGCCTCCAGATAGGCCCGGTGGATCCCCCCGATCACGTCCGGCCTTGTCAGCACCAGGATATCGTTGTTGCCCTTCAGATCCTTGGCATGGGAAGCAAAACGGTCCCCGCGAAAATCCTTCTCGCTGAGCTGATGCCGCTGAACCATCGTCCCCATGGCCCCGTCCATCATCACAATCCGCTTCCCCAGCGCCTGTTCGAGCTGGCGCCGCTTCAGTAGGACTCTTTCTCTCGCCTCCATCGAAAAACCCTAAAAGCCCCCCTTAAAGATGTCGAGTTTTATATCATTATATCATGATACATAAATATATTAGGCTTTGGGGTCAGAGGTCATTTAACCCTTTGGGCCAGAAGTTCTTGTGGGTCTCTTTTTTAGGCTTTGGGGTCAGAGGTCAAAATCAACTTTGGCCGAAGGCGCTCCTCGGGTAGGGTTTTTGTTCCTGATCGGCGCTGTCGTCTAGAGGCCTAGGACAGGTCCCTTTCAAGGACCATACACGGGTTCGAATCCCGTCAGCGCCACTGCTTCAGCCACACCTCGGACAACGCCCAATCGGACGGAACGGTGATTTTTAGATTCGGTTCCCCCGACTCCACCAAGACTCCCTGCACCCCCGCCAATTCCGCCGCGGCCAGGCAATCTGTAACCAAGATCTTCCTTTCCCGGGCGATCGCCAATCCCCTTCGCAACACCTCCGCTTTGACCACTTGGGGCGTCTCCATCCGCCACAACCCCTCCCGGTCCACTACCCGCAGGATCTTTCCCGAGGAATCGGTGGCTCGAACCGTGTCGGACATCTTGGCAGCCGCGGCGGCGGCTCCCGTGGTCCGTGCCCCCGCCATCACTTTTTCAATCAGTTTTGAAGTGGTCAGCACCCGGGCCGCATCATGCACCACCGCCCACTCGACCGCTTTGCCCAGGGCCTCCAAACCCTCCCAAACCGAATCTTGTCTTTCTTCTCCCCCCGCAATGAAACGGATCCGATCCGCCGGTAGTCGGGTCCCCGCCAGCCACCGTTTCGCTGGCTCCAGCACATCGGTCCGTACGGTCACCACCACCATGCCGATTCCCGGGGTTTCCAGCAGGGGGTGTAAGGGATGCGCTAGCACCGGCTGGCCGGCGATTTCGGTAATGGATTTATCGTGCCCCAAACGCCGGCCCTGCCCGGCTGCCAGCAAAATGGCTCCCGCCATTTCGCTCACCGGGTTGCGCGGCTGGGCGAACTGCTCTTTTCGGTCTTCTTGGGCTTCTCGTCGTCGCCCTTGCCGGAATCGTCGCTGTAAAACAGCACCCCGTGCTTGCGCAGGTTGGCCATCAACGCCTTCATGTCTGCCGCCATTTTTTCGTCCTTCATGATGGTGTAGAGCGGCCCCTTGCCTTTTTCCGCCTCCTGCACCAACCCGGTCGCCGCCTTGGCAAACTCATCCACCCGCCGCGCCGCCGATCGGATTTCATCCAACGCCGGTCCCGCCGAGGCCAGCATCGCGTTCAGGCCGGCCTCCTGTTCCCCTTTGACCCGCGCGCCGGAGGCCAGGAATGTGCCATCGGGATTCTCCGGCGGCACCACCCGGACAAATCGATCTCCCAACATTCCATACTG
>Ga0194116_10005572_pt1 | contig 13804 bp, 17 predicted proteins | sample TA2MahsurfametaG_4_FD_148617 | JGI IMG/M metagenome (GOLD analysis project Ga0194116, IMG submission 148617) | Freshwater microbial communities from Lake Tanganyika, Tanzania - TA2015008 Mahale S9 surface | ecosystem: Environmental > Aquatic > Freshwater > Lake | place: Tanzania: Lake... | reverse complement strand
AATATTATAATAAAAGAAAATGGATTATTTTGAATTCGAAAAGAAAAAAATAAAAAAAGTAGATAATAAAGATAATAATGAAAATGAAGATAAAGATAAGAAAGATGATAAAAAGAATCTAGAAGATTTAAACAAAAAATTAGATCCTGAAGATAAGATAAATGATGATATAAAATCTAAAGAAGAAAAAGTAAATATAGAGAAATCTATCAGAAGTCGTATAGAATATGATATGTCTCAAACTAAAAAGACTATGAAAATGAGAAGAGAAGATAAAATTGAAATGGAACTTATGAGACGTTGGCGAGTTAAAATATTTAATATATATATTACAACTCTTAAAGAAAAATTGGATCCTTTTCTACAATTTACAATTGGAGGAGATTTTAGATTGCAAATTATTCGAGATAAAAAAGGAAATACGATTAAAAAACCTACAGGAAAAAGAGGTTATTCTGCTAAAACAGAAGTACTCACAAATATTGATGCCTTAGTAAAAAGAGGGTTTGATAGTGTTATAGAAACTGAAATGAGAATGACCTATTCTATGATAAATAGTCAGAAACTCATGATTGAATTATGGGATTATGATAGTTTTTGGACGAATAAAATAAAAGGATATAGTACTGAAAATTTAATTGATATAGTAAATGGAAATATAAATTTGAGTATAACTATTTTGAACAAAGATAGTAATGGAAAAAACCCAAGTAAAATTTCTTAAATTCTCCTAATTTAGTTGAATTAATTTTACTTGTAATTTATCTATTAATTTATTCAAGTACATTTCATAAAATTTTTGTCGAAAATTTAAGTTTCGGATCTTTATTTTAACTTACAATATATATTTATTTCATTTAATTATACAAAACTTACAATAAAAATAATGATTTTTTGGAATTTTTTTATTTTGTGATGAAAAGAAAAACTTAATGAAAAAATTAAAAAATATTAAATATTGATTTTAGTGCCATATGCAATTATCGATTTCAAGTTTTTATTTCAGGAAATATTTGATTTCAAATTAACATTTATCAATTGGAAAATGGGTTGTGTACTTACTCCAGAAAGAAAAAAAGAGTTAGAAAATTCAGAAGATCCCAATATAAAAAGACCTGATTTACAGATTGAAGTTTGTCTTGAAAATCATGGCTTTTTACAAGCCAATACAAATGTAAAATCAGAAATATGCAAAAATTCAGAGTAATTTATATAATAATTTGAACGAAATTATTATTTTACAAAATTTTTTAGATTGATAATAAATCAATTCTAAAATATTTATAATTAATAGCACCCCTAATTGGTCCGATTTTAATGGTTGCATAATTTACCGAGGATGTATTGATGATCTAGAAGCTCAAAATTTAATAATTAATCTATATAAGCATAGTTTTCTTTTTAAAAACTGCATTTCATCCAAGACTGTTAATTTAAAAGGAATTTTACATTTAGAAAGAATTAAAACACAAATGACTTTAGTTGAAGAAAATGATAATACAAAATACTATCCATCAATAGAAGGTGGAGTTACAATAGAACCTGCAGGTGCAACTATAAGATATAAACAAATCGGAGATAATGTTACACTTTTAACTACAAAAAAATATCTTTGCATAAAAATCATGAGAGTAGAAAATATAAAACCCCCAGAAGCTATGGGATTGGTCGATTCATTCATAACAGCTGAATGGGTAAATTCAAAATAATCTTTTTTTTTATTTGATTTTTTAAAAGTAAATGATAAAATGAAATTTATAAATATAATTATTTTTCATCAAAAATTTATTTTTGACAATTCAAATTAAACTCGATTTTCAGTCTTTATTAAAATTTTATTTTTATTAAATTTAAAGTGTGGATATACTCAACGTACAAATACTTGTAAAGAAAATAATAACCCAAACTTTAATGAAATATTATATTTCCCAGCTCCGTTTCCTCCAGAATACGTTAAAAATCCTGAGCTTTATATCCAAAAAATTAATGAAGAATTGGCTACAAAAAATGAGGTAATTTTCAATCTAATGATTGAAGGTGATAACAATACTTACGATAATTTAGGTATAGGCTTTTTCCATCTAAGTGAGCTCAAAAATGGGGAAAAAAATAATTATAAATATTTTGCACTTGATAAGAAAAAGGACATAAATTATATCAGCCGAGTTTACACTGGAAAAGCGAAACTTACAAGTGCCTTTTCAACATCAAAGTTAACATATTTAAATTTCGAAGCTTGGTTTCTAGAGGATTTTCCTGATCTAGTCGATTATGGAGAAAAAAAAGACAAAGATGCTAAACTAGACAAAATCCCAGTAGAATTAGATCATATGTGGAATCATAAGAAAAATAAAAATGAATTTCTTGCTCATCATAAAAGACATATCACAAAAGACTTTGCAAAACAATCTTCTTATTCTTTTAAAGAAAGGCTGTTTTTCGATTTAACAAAAAAAGATCAATATGAAAATGAACATTTTCTACCATATTTTCTAAGCGTAATTACAGTCCCTGAAAAAAAATATTCTAAAGAAGAAATTGAAAAAAATCAGAATTTCTTCGATTGCAATATAAAAACTTTAGACGAAGCAGCACATTATGTTCGTTGCTATCCATTCAATGCTGAAAAAGGAGATGTTACTGTTACTCCAGATTTTCTTTTGAAAACTAGAAAAGGTGATTTGGATGATCACGCTATTTTAATAGCATGTCTTATGATGGGATTGAAAAAAGAAGTTTATACAAAAAAAGGCAAAAAGAATTTTAATAAATTCAATAATATTAATAGTTTAGATTACGAAGAATTTGGTGGGATTACAAATAATGGTAATGTTACTAGAAATGCTAATAATACAACAACCGATGGAGTTAATCATAATAATTTAGCAACTGAAGAGAAAGATGTTTTCCCTTATGAAAACCGAGTATTTGTTTGTATGGGAAAAATGAAAGGTATTGGAAATGCTCATACTTGGATAATGACAATTGATGACAATTATAGAGATATAACATTTTGGGATCCTAGAGTGAATTCAAAATTTTCTTTAAAAGGTCGAGTTGAAAATTCAGGTTTTTTAAAACGCTTTTTGAATAGAGAAATAAAAACTAAAAAAGACTTTGAGATCCAAGGGACTAATAATCAAAATTTAAATGATTCTTTTGATGAAGAAGAGGATCCATTAAATAAAAATAAAGCCAATGATATATTTGATGATCGAAAACCTAATGGAGAAAATGATGATGATATAAATAATTACACTTTAAAAAATGATTCTTATGATGAAATTGGATTGGATCTAGAAGTGATGAATGATAATGATATGGTGAATAATGCAGAGGAAGTTATAAAATTGAAAAAGAGTTAATGTTTTTCTTTTATTTTATTACTTCTATTTTCAATTATTTCCATAGCTTGATGTTTAATTTTAGAAAAATATGTGAATATGATTGATGAAAAAATTATTAACAAAAAGTTGGATGAAGGTGATGAAAAAATAGGCTACAATTTTATTCAAGAAAACAACAAATTAATTCAAAATGAAATGGATGGGGAAAATGACAAATATTTGCTTCCACAAGATAAATTTTATGATCAAAATCAAAATCTAGTAAACCCAGTTTACTTACCCTTTGAAACAATTGATGTAATAATAATATTTTTGTAAAAAAATATTTAATTTTTCAAAAATATTTTGTTATTTAAAGATAATTTTCAACCGTAATAATATATTCTCCAATTATCAATACTTTGATCCTTCTGCTATATATTATGATATTTGGGATGAGAAAAGATGGAAACCTTTTTATGATTTAAATTTAAACTCCAATATTTCAATCGTAAATAAATCGAAACAAAAAATATGGACAGGTTTATTTGAGTCTTTTTATCCTTTATGCAATTTTGGCCCACCTCTTAGTCCAAACTTGGTTAATAAAATGAGAGAAGCATTAATAAAAGAAGTAAGAATTGGTGTAACAATTTCAAGATCAAGTAACAATATGCAAACCAAATTTAAAAAAAAAGTAAATCAAGATTTAATTCCAATAAAAAGAAAATAATATTTTATTTTTTCTTCAATTTTAATAAATTTATTAACTATCTTATTTTTAAAGAATGAACAAATAAACACAATTCTGAGTCAATATTGCGAATATATGGAAAATAGAGCTCTTAACAGAATTTCTGAAGCGTATTTAAAATCTTGAATGTTTTTTCAATTTTAGTTAAATATTTTTTCGAAAATATTTTTAAAATTAAAAAATAGACAATTCAACTCCAAAGTTTTATCATGGAAAGAACAAATTAAAACAAAAATTCCAAAATATTTTAAAATGGATGCAAGATGCATGCACTTTAATTTCTATGATTTAGAAAGAATAAGGAAAAATATTGATGAGGATTTAAAAGCTTTTTATAATCGAAAGGAAAAAAACTGTGTTTTTGCAACAAGTGCAAAAATTTTCCCTTATCAAAACCACATTGTTTCAGTTAGAATTATTTTAGCAGTTTTTGTAAAAATTCCAGAATATGAAGTACCAACAAAAGAATTAGAAGATTATCGGTTCACATTAAAAGAAGACAAAGATAAATTAATAGAAGAAGAGCAATCAGATGAGGAAGAGACAGTTCCTGTAGAAGCTTATAATAATGATAAAAATATAACTCCTGATCCTAAAGATATTTCAATAAATAAAAATGAGAATAGTACACGAAAGCCTGCAGATACTGCAAAGCCTATTGAAATAGAACTTAAAAAAAAATAATTCTTTTCTAAGAATCTGGTGTAACTATCTTTTTTTTTCTAAACAGGATTTGATTTTTTTTAAAATTTGAATTGAGGTTTTAATTCAATTAAATGAAATCTCTTATCCTGATTAAAAATAAAATAATTAACAAAGTTATGGATATTTAATAAATTCTTTAATTCAGTTAATTGTTGATTATATAAAAAAATCCTTTCATTAGATAATTATGAAATTAAGAAATCCTGAAGTCAAATATGTTGTTTCTAATTATGAATAAAATTTTAAAACTATAGATTTAAAATTTATGAATTGGTATAAATTAATTAATAAGGGCTTTAGGGCATTCACTTATATTTTTAAAATAGAATAAATATTTGATTTTATCATAAACGTTATATTTTTTATGAATAAATAATAAAAATAATAAATGTCTTCCTCTAATTCTGTTATAAAAAATACGATTTTTCAACAACCAAAATCAGTCGAAAGAATAGGCTTTTTGGAATCAGTAATAATAATATTTGAATTCGTTTTAAAAAGGAAGTTCAAACGTTGTTTAACAATATCAATCAGATTAATGGGAAATATGAAAAATGTCAAGTTAAATTGGATGATGAAATGAAAAGTAGACAAGAAGAAGATGCAAAAATCAAATTAGTATATCAATTTTAAAATTTAACAAAAAAATTTCAAATGATTAATAATATTTTTTAAAAATCCTTAGGAAAAAATTGGTTTAAAAATTATTTATTAACCCTATAAGAATTAAAAATTTTCTGAAATATTATTTAAAAAAAAAATATTAATAATTTAGTCAACTCAAAATCTTGAACACGATATAAATGAAATCAATATTCAACTCAAAAAAATTCAAGAATCTTTGCCAAATAATTTGGAAGATTTAACTATAAAAATGAAAAATGAATTAAGCAAACTTGACTCAACTATTTTAAAAAGCAACCAAGAAAAATTGGATCGAATCGAAAATAATGAAAAGAATATGCAAAAATCTATAGATGATTTTTCAAGCTTTAAAACAGACAATGAATCTAAATTTGCAGAAATAAGGCATTCTGTTTCATTAGAATTAAAAGAAATTAAAAAAGAGCTCTCTAATCATTCCATCATTTTAGAAAATTTGGAAAATAAAATCAATGATAATATAATCTATGTAAATAGAGATATAGGAGAAATGATTAAGGACGTTAATAAAATTAAGTTTGAGCTTGAATCATTCAGAAATTTCAAAGAAAATACTGTATTAAATTTTAAAGATATTGGTGATGAATTTTTGAAAAATGAAGAAGTTTATAAAAAAATGACCTATAGAATCAACATGCAAATAAGAGACTTTGAAGCTAAAATAATTAACTTCGAGCAAAATTTTAATTTGCAAAACGATAATTTTTCAAATATTAAAAAAGATATATATTCGCAAATTTATGATTCAAACATGAATATTAATAGTAAAATTCAAATTTTTAATGATTCTTTTAATCAAAAATTTGAATCTTTTGATAAGATAATGAATGACTTTCAGAATAATTTATTGGTAATTAAATAAAAATATCGAACATAAAAATAATTTAATGAATTTTTTTATAGGATTTTTTAGGATGAAAATTATAAATTTACAAATCACTTAACTGAAGAGCTAGAAAACTATTCTAAAAGCAGTAAAAAAATGATGCAATTTTTAAATGATGATGTAGATCTGCTGAAGACAAATGTAAATTATTTGATAAATTCATTTAAATAAATTAAATTGATATAAAAATAAAATATTTTTTATTTGTGTTTAAATTTAACAAATAAATTAAGATTAAAAATTATGAAACTTTAACAAAAAATATTCGAAACGAATTCCACATGAATGTATCGAATTTAGAAACATTTTTGCTCAAAAAAATAGATGATGTCCAATATAGAAAAATATGAATTCTAACATAACTCAATTAGAATACTGAATTTTTTCATATTTAAGATAGATAAGTTCAATAAATAATATAGCAGAAAAAACAAAAAAATGCTTTTAGTAGAATTATTAACATTTATTTAAATAAAAATTTTTTAATTTGTCATATTTTACTCATATTTAATTAAGAGAATTAAATATTTTTTTGAATTTTTAAAAGTTTATAAATTAAAAATTATAAATTTATTCATAAGAAATTTCTACTAATCGTAATATGAAAATTAACATGATCTAAGACTGTACAAACTTCCCGATTAGATATAAATTTTAGTGAAGTGTCATTAAATAAATCGATAACAAAATTATCCTGAACTACATTGTTTATTTCTTTAAAAGTCTTAAAATTTGATTCAGAAAAAATTTTTGAATCACAAGTCTCAATACATAAATTAAAACTTTTATTGATTTCTGGAAAGAGCTCTTGCTTATTTGCATATTCTATTTGGAACTTGTAAAGAAGTGATTTCAAATGAAAACAAATATCTGAATAAATTAAATCATTGTAATATTCATTAATTTCAACATTTAAATTAAAATATTCTATAATTTTCTTCTTTTCTGGTTCAATGATATTAATAGTTACTCTTTTTATTAAATTATTAAACATTAAAATTTCAATATTATTCAAAAAGTCTTCAATGTACTCATTAATTTCGGGTTCTATTATAAACTTATGATTCAAATCATAAATAATATAATTATGAAATGCTTCGTTTGGATATACCTTCCGAAAGTATAAAACAGAATGAATAAAAACTTCAATGAAATTCAATAATTCTAAGCCTAGAACCTTATTTTTTATTTCTTTGGAATCATAAATTTCATTTAGGTCGAGTTCATTATAAGAAATATTTATATTGTCATTTTCTTCTCCATTTTCATTTTCAAAATCATTCTCATTTATTTCTGTTTTTCCTAAGCTATTAAAATTAATATCAATGTTATTTAAATTATTTTTTTCTTGAAAATTATTTTGAGCCATATTTAAATACAAATTTAAGTTCAAAATTTTATTTCAATTTGAATCATCAATATTTTTAGTGAAATTTATATATTCATTTTCAAGTAAATTTTTATTATTTTCATAATGAAAATAAATGTTTCCTAAGTGAATACTTTTGTTTTAAAATATTCTTCCTGTAAATTCACATTTTAAAATCAAAATTATAAATTTCATTTTTTATTTTTTCAGTTGATTCGTTTATTTCAAGAATTTTGAGAAGTGAATTTTTATTTCTTTACAAAATTCCTTTAATAATAGGATTCTTTAAGAGAGGCTTAAATTTTTTGGTAATAAATATCTATTTAACAATTTTTTATTATTTTAAAATAAGAAGTTCAAAAAAACATTTTTAACATATATTTTGGCCAATCATTATTTTATATAATGAAAATTTTTTAAATTTAATATTTAATTTCAAAAATTTTATTAATTTTAATTCCTTTCTTAAGATTAAATTTAAAAATTTTCTGAAATGTAGATTAAGATTATATAATATATTCTTTTGAAATGAAATTTTTTACATAATATATATTGAAATATTACAATAAAAATGGGAGTAGACTGTTCTAACTGTAAATGTACAAATAGAGAAGATGAAAAAATATTAATTATCGAAAATTCTAACCAAGAAAAAATAATAAAAGATATGGAATCAAGAAGAGATAAAATGAGTACTTTTGAAAAAGTTAAAAGCACTAATAAATTAAAATTAAATGATATTTTACAATCAAAACCACAAATGATAGACAAAATAATTAAATTACAATCGTTAATAAAGAAGTATCGAAATCGAAAAGTTTATAAAGCAATATTGAAAAAATTTCGAGTAAACATTATCTGAAAATATCTTAAAATATTTTTTAGTGCATATATTTCTTTGATAAATTATATCATTTATTAATTAGAGTTTAATATTCAATAAAATTAAAATATTAAAAGACTTCCCAATTATATTTTTCTTCTGAAGAGTATTTTGAGACAATTTCAAAAAATAAAATATCTGAATCCCAAATAATTGAAAAATCTTTTTCTTACAAATCAGGAGCACTTTATACTGGAGAATGGTTAGGAGGCTTTAGACATGGACAAGGAACAATGAAATGGATAGATGGAACTTATTATGAAGGAGAATGGAATCTTGGATTTGCAGAGGGTAAAGGAATTTTAGTTTATGTCAATGGAGATTATATGAAAGGACAGTTTATGTATAATAAACTAAATGGATATGGAGAATGCTATAATAATGAATTATGCTATGAATATAAAGGATATTGGGAAAATGATCAGCAATCTGGACAAGGTAAATAATAATTTTTCCTTTTAGAAAATTCATTTATTTATTTAAGATGATTATTCTATTCTCATATTTAAGAAAAAAGAAATTTTAATTTTAAGGCACTGAACTTTGGCCCGATGGAAGTGAATACATTGGGTTTTATGAAATGGGAAAAAAAGATGGTTTTGGAAAATACACATGGACTGATGGCTCATATTACATTGGAGAATGGAAAGATAACAAAATTCATGGATTAGTAAATACTTAATTTAAACAAAAAATCAAAAATACATTATACAAGCTTATAATTATATACATAATTGATTAGGGAATTTACTATTGGTCAGATGGGAGAATTTTTGCTGGTGAATGGAAAAGTTCAAAGATGAATGGATTGGGTCTTTTTCTTTGGAAAGATGGAAGAAAATATAAAGGAGAATACAAAGACGATAAAAAATCTAACTTCGGCTGTTACTACGGGAATGATGATAAAAAATACGAAGGTTATTGGGATAATGGAATTCAAAAAGAATTGGGAAAATTTACTAAAAAAGATGGATCTTTTAAATTAGGTTATTGGAATGAAAATCAACTTTTATCATCTATAGTAGATGAACAGGATATCGCAGATAAATTGACCCAAATAGATAATATGGTTGAAGAAAATGAAACCAAGTTGAATATTGTATTTGATAATTTAAGAACGCTTTTTGAAACATATCTTCCTAATATTCCACTTGAAAAATTTTTGGAATTTAATTAAATTTGAAAAAAAAATCAATTAGTTTTTTGTAATAATAAATATATAATTAAAAATAAATATTATGAACAGATAATAAATAAAAGAATAAAGTATTTGATCAATTTATCATCATATTTGACTTTGATGATTTTAAGAATTACTATAAATTATTTGAAAGATTTAAAATTAATAATTATTTTTATTATTTGGATTCGATATTTCTTCCTTGATTTATCAAACCCATTGTGAAATTAAACACATATTTTTTCAAAAAAGTTATAAGCCAAAAATTTAAACTTTTCTTCTAAAATAATTTATAAAATTTAAAAAATGAAATATAGATAAAAGCGTCTTACACTTAGATTTAATAAATTTTATTTTAATTACTCAAAATTACCTTACAATTTTAATTGTTTTAAGTTAAAACAAAAAACTTATTTAGTTAAAATTTATAATAAAATAATTTCTATAGTCAATTTTCCATATTTATTTGTATATTTTTTCTCCATGTGTTATTTGTATTACTATAGTTATTACTGCTGTGATTACAATTTTCTTTCGGATCTTTATTTCTTTTACTTAAATACTGATTCAAAAACCTTCTTGATTCCAAAATCTGTTCTTTTTTAATTGTATTCATTTCTTCAATATTTTGGTTATAAACTTGCTTTTTCACTTCATTCATATTTTGATTTTTTAATAAATTGAGATTATCATTATTACTTTGATGTTTAATCTGTAAATTTTTACTACTACTACATATTCTCATTTTAGAAACTTGAAATTTATTATTCAAATCAACATTTATAGGAACTTGACTACTAGTTCTTTGATGAAAGTTTTTAAGATTTGAATTTGATAATTTGTTTGATTCTTTTTTAATGGTTAAGTCGTTTAATTTTTTGGGTGAAAGATTATTCTTTACTAAGCTTCTATTTTTCCTTCTTAAATTAAAATCTGAATTTATTTTATCTTCTTCCAATTTATAATTATTGTTATTAATTATTTTTTTAAAATTACTATTTAAATCTTTATTTGATTCATGTTTAGAAGCAATTGAGGTGATTTTATTCTTATGTGAATTAAATTTTTTCGAGAATTTAAAGTCTTTTTCTATTTTTGGAGTCTCGCTTATCTTAGATTTTTCGAACAAATTTTCTTTAAAAGTATAATTTGTTGAATCTTTATTTAGACTGTTTTTTATATTATTGTTTATTGGTTTAATTTCTTTTTGAGCTTCGTTGGTTACATTTAAAAATTTTTCAAATTTGGGATTTAATTTATTTTTAGAGATGAAATTATAATTGCTATTATCTGTAAGAATATTGGTTTGATTACTTTTGTTGATTTTATTATAATTTGAGTTATCGAGAAGTGGTTGATTTTTTAACTTAGCATAAAATTCCTCAATTTTTTTTTCTTTTAATATAGTATTTGATTTATTTTCTTCCTCAAGTTTTGATTTTTCTAATGAATTTTTATTACTACTTTCATTTATTTTTTGAAGAGATTTACTTTTATTCATAGCATTTTTCTTCTCTTCATATACATTTATCCGATAATTCAAATATGCTGGAACAAGATTTTCATCATAAGAATTATCATTAGTATTTCCATCATTATTATTATTCTTTTCATTATATTCTTCTGAAGTTTCATCATTATTAATATTATTTTGAATTTTACTTTTAATGTTAAAGCTCATCTCATTCTCCTCTACATTTATAAAATTGTTCATTCTATTACAACTAGATTGATTATTGTTTTTATCGCTTGTTTCATTATTTTTTATTTCAATTCCAGTTTTTTTAATTTTTTGAATTCGATTAGATGGATTATGAGACTGGTTTATCAAGTCAGATTTTTTAGTATTAAAACCGCTGTTTATGTTGGTGATACGAGTGGCTAATATTAATTCAATTTGGATTAAAAATTTTATACTACTTTTTTTCTCTTTAATCTAATAAATACAGTTAAATAAATTTTTTTAATAGTATAAGTACAAATGGGAACAAAATCTAATGTTTCAATATTGACAATTTTATTTTCTTCGTCATTTTTTTCTCTCTCATGATTAAATTCTTTTATATAGAATTTGTTTAATTTTTGAAATTCATTTTTTGATTTTTCCTCATCATTCTTCTTAAATTTTAAATTTGCACAAGAAGCCACTTTCTTCATATTTTTCCTTTTAATCAATTTAAAAATAAAAAGATGATTTACTTTTTATATTCATCCTTTTTATCAAAAGATATTCTCTTGATAGACTTTGCAGATTTTGTAGTGAACAAATGTTTCTTAGACTTACCATACGTTAGTTCAAATAAAAATTCATTTTTTTCTTCAATTTTTTTTTGCCAATCAAAGAGATCAGATAAATTTCTTTTACATTTTTTTGAAGTTTCATTTATTTTGGGAGTATGAGAAATTTTAAGATATGTTTCTTCCTCTAATTTTTTAATTTTTTCATTTCTTCTAGTAAACTAACTAATTTAAAAAAAATATTATACCTGTGAAGGAGATATAAGTCGATCAAACACATTTTTACTATGCTTATTTTCTTGAATTTTCTCATCAAATATCTTTTTAGAAATATCTGAAATTTGAGGTCTATCTTGAATTTCTGAAATTTCTTTATTAATTTTTTCTTGTCTTAAATGGTCGAGTTTTTGTATTTCTCTCATATGTCTTTTTTGAAAGTAATTATCTATTGGATTTTCGCTACGTTCACTAACTTTAAATTTATTTATTTTTTCGAATTTTTGATTGCTATCTAAATTTTTTTTCTCCAATTTTTCTTTTATGTTTAGTTTTTTAAAAGTATTTTTTCTCTGAAATTTATTTTTATTATTGGAATTTGAATTAGAATTATTTTGAGAAGCTTTATTGGAACCAAATTTGTTCTTAACCATTTTTTCAAAAGAATGATTTTTCAGTGTATTATCATTAATACTATTTATATTTCCTTTTGTAAATTCAAATTTTTCAAAGTTATTCAAATTATTATTGAAATTTTCATCAGATAATAAAAGTATTTTATGCAAATCAGATGTATTTCTTGTAGGAATAATGTTTGAGGATTCATTAAAAAATAATTCTTTTTCTTCATTGTTGTATAAATTTGAATATTTAGTTCTATGGTTTTTAAATTCTTCCAAATAATCTTCCTTATTTTTAAAGTTCAAGCCTGTATTTTTGGGTTTTACTTTATTTAGACAGAGATTATTGTGATTCTTTTCACCTTTTAATATAGTTAGAATTTCATTATTACTATCGAAATTTCTATTAGATACATCATCCCATTTAATATTTGAATAATTTGTTTTCTTGTCAAAATCTTCATTTAAAAAATTTTTAATAAAGTCTTTGTTATAAAATCTATAATGTTTCATTTTATCATTTATAATAAAAGGATTTTTATAAGTTTTCTTTTTACAATTAATTTTATTCTCTTCTTCATTTTCATCATACGTAATATAAGATACATTTGCAGGTTCATTTTTATGATTTATCTTTAAAATTTCACTTTTGAAATTAGTTAGAGAGTTGTATTTTTTTTCTGAATAATTATTTTAAGTAAATTTGTTAAAATAAAATATAAGAAGTTTATTTTACTTCTATAACATTCCTTTAATTCTGCTTCTTTCTTATTGTTTTCTAAATGATGATTTTTAAAAAACAATTCATTGCAAGTAAGACTTTTTGCATAAGTTTTTAATAAGTTACCCCAAGATTCATCTAACCCTGTTTTTTTGCCTTGAGGTAAACTGTGAGTACTGGTTTGCAAAATTTCGTTTTTATTTGACATTATGAAAATTTAATTTTTATTTAGGATTGATATACTTTATTTATCAATTATTTGTTATTATTTGAAGAAAAATACATAAAAACAAATTATTATTTAAATTTTAGTAAATATTTAAAAATATTTCTTCTTAAAATTTAGATAATTTCATTTAAAATAAGAGAAAAAATTAAATAGGTCATTTTTTTAATTCAAATGGGGATTGGGGATTGGGGATTGGGGATTGGGGATTGGGGATTGGGCCAAATCCCCAATCC
>Ga0194116_10005571_pt1 | contig 13809 bp, 7 predicted proteins | sample TA2MahsurfametaG_4_FD_148617 | JGI IMG/M metagenome (GOLD analysis project Ga0194116, IMG submission 148617) | Freshwater microbial communities from Lake Tanganyika, Tanzania - TA2015008 Mahale S9 surface | ecosystem: Environmental > Aquatic > Freshwater > Lake | place: Tanzania: Lake Tanganyika... | reverse complement strand
GAAATAAAAAAAGAAATATGTAAATTAAAAAATACTCCTAACATGAGGATTGGGGTTTTTACTTTTTAAAATAAAGAAAGAGTATTTTAGTCAATATTTTTCCTTATTATTATAATAATTATTTTTTACCTTTTAATGAAATGAAAGTAATACTTCTTAATAAATTTTTATGTTATTAAAATAATTGAAATTTAATTAGATAATTTATGATATATTGCCCAATTACAAACATTTTTTTTGCAATATATTTTATATGTTTTATTCAGAAAATTAAAAATTTCTGATTTTAAATAAATAAATATATTTGATGATAATTTTATCTAAATAATTCTTTATGTTTATTAATTAGTTTTAATTTTTTTTAAAATAATTATCCAATCTTACTTGATTGTAATCCTCCGCAATTTTGTTTAGTTTTTTCTTATTGATTTTTGATTTAACATTTCTTTTATTTTCATTGCTTGTTGTTGTTTTTTTCTTATTAAAATTTGATAAAATTTCTTTCCCTTTAGAATTCGAATCTTTTCTATTATTATTATCATCCATCAAGCTATTACTCACTTTGAAATTACTTTTTTCAAGATTATTTCCTTTTATAATTTCTAAGTTAGGATTTATATCTAAAACATTTTCTTTGTTGGATTCATTTATATTTATTTTAACATCTTTAATGAGTTTTTGATTTTTCATATTATCCAAAAGATCATTCAGTTTGAAATAATTATTTGTCTTCGATTTAATAATTGATTTTTTTTTATGTTTCTTGGAAAGAGGTTTTCTCTTGTTGTTACTTAGATTAATATCATGAATTCTTCTTAAATCTTTATTTAAGGTATTATTCTCTTTCTTATTGGTTTTATTATTAGAAAACATATCTTCCTTTATTTCTAATATTTGATTTTCTTTTATTTCTTCTAAATTTGAAAAATTATTTATCTTTAGAGGGGAAGTTGAAAACATCATTACTATATGATTTCCCTTTTCATTTTTGGTTGAATCTATTAATTTTAAATTGTTTATATTTTTATCGTTAAACAATAATTTTTCTTCTTTATTTTTACTTAAATTATTTTCGAATTTTTTAATATTTTTTGAATCCTTCTGCACTATATTTTTATTAATATTTTTTGAATTTTTATTTAAATTCATTTTCTCAAGGAATTTTATTATTGGATTATCTGTTTTTTTTATTAGCTTTTCTGGATTAATATGAGTTAATCCACTTAATTTTATTCTTAACAGCCTTATACTAGTATTTTGAATCATAGAATAAAGCGAATTCCATCCATTTCCTCGAATTTCATTTTCAGTTTCAAAATATTTTTTGAGTGAAACACTTTTTGAATTGGTTTTCTCGTTTCTATCTCTGATCTCAATTATCAAATTTTTTCCAATAATTTGTTCAGCTAGCATACATTTATATAAACGCTTAACAAGAGATTCGAATATTTTCTTTATTGTTGTTAGATTATTTGTCATTTTAAAAGTTTCAGAACAAGAGATACTTTTATTAATTGATTCTTTTACTTCATTGTGATGGCAACTACCTATTCCAAGGCATGAGGTAATCAAAAACTCCCATGTATTTAAATGTAAAATATAATAAAGATCCACAAATTTTTCCATGAAATCATTACATGTTTTTATTCCCAATAAATTAAGTTTTTGTTCAGTTTTTTCTCCGACAAAAGGAATTTTTCTAATATTCATATTAGACATAAATAATATTATTTCTCCAGGGTCATCTGATAAAAGTTTAAAAAATCCATCTGGTTTGTTTTTATCAGAACAAATTTTTGCAAGCATTTTATTTCTAGAAATTCCAATAGAACAGGTTAGTTTAGTTTCCTCATAAATCTTAAATTTTATCTCCATGATAATAGATTCTAATTCGCCGTGTGTTGAGATATAATTACTTTTACAGTAATTATTTAGGTTTAAAAATGCTTCATCAAGGCCTAGAACATCAAAATTATTATCGTAATCACGAAGAATTTCCATTATTTTTGCTGAATCTTTCTATTTAAAAAACCCAAAAATTGTTATAATTATAATAAAAATTAAATCTGATTAATTTCACATTATATTTTTTTTGGAATTTCGGAGAAATAAATTTTCTTCAATTAGAATTTGATATTATATTTTAAATAAATTTACTTTATATTTTTCAAAGTTACATGGCACAAACTTCAATTGCGGACATAATTTTTTACCGATAAAGCCTGGCATTGCAGATCTAACACCAAATTTTCTCGCTATGTAATTACTTGTTGAAATCATTCTTTCATCACCTACTGCTATTGGTAAATCTTTTAAACTTGGATTATCTCTTATTTCTATTGCAGCGTAAAACATATCCATATCTATATGCATCCAAATGTTTGTAAGGTCTCTTGTATTTTCAATTTCTTTCATTTTCATTTCTGCTAATTTTTTATTTTGATCATAGATCAAAGGACTTTTATGCAAAGTCTCCAACTTAAGCTTCCAATCTTCCACGACCTTTAGAGCAAAATCATATTCTTCTTGTTTTTTCTTAGTTATTGAAGAATTCTTTGTGCATTCTAAAGTTATTCTATTTATTTGATCTCTATCTAAGCCTTCCATCCCAGCCTTTTCAGAAGTGAATAAAAAACTTATATTAATTTTAGGCTGATTATCAAAATTTTTATTTAAATCTGATAAATTATAATTTGAATTAGTATCAATTATTGGGTTTAATAACGAATTTGAATTTTCACTAGAATCTGCTAACAAATTCAAATTTTTAGAGTTTAAATCTTCTCTTATCAATATTTCATTTATATTTTCCTTTTTTAATTGTTTGTTAGAAAATAAAAAATTGCTTTCTCTTGATGAATTTTTTGTCCCATTTGTAAAAAGAGGTCTTGTATCTATTTTTTTGATAGTTTCAGATTTTTGAAGTAACTCTTCTTTTAAATTTTGTGACATTTATTTTAATTAATTAGTTCATTTGGTTTTTTACAAATCAAAATCAAATAAAAAAAATTTATGAAAAATTCATTTTATATATTTTATTAAATAAATCCATCTAGTTAAAAAATTTAAAATCATATAATATGAGTAGATTCTCTAATAATTCAATTTAACATTTTTTTATTTATTATTAATAAATTTTTTATATACTTATATTATCTTTAGATTGATATATTTTAAATCATTACTATCTTAACTGCAAATGTAGAAAAATATTTTAAATACCATTAGTTTTAATGTTATTTCTAATTCAATATATTATAGGGAAGCCATTTAAAAATATTTTTATAATTAAATTTTGATTATTTTATATAAAATATTGAAAAAATATTTATTAAAAATTTCAAAACTTTATTAGTTGAATAATAGTTAATACATTTTATTGAATATTAATTTAATTTGAAATATTGTTCTAACTAAAATCATTTTATGGATAATTAATTATTTTTTATAGAATTAAAATTAAATTTTTTAAGAAATGCAAAAAAACAGAGAGAGAAATAATGACTCAAAATCAGGTGTAAAGAAAGGATTAGGAATTGGTAAATTATCAATTAATTTAATTTTTAAATTACTAGGAGACTTGATATGGATTCAAAATATTTTCACTCAAGAAGAAAAGGATGAACCATATTTTCTTGTATTTAATTAACTTAATAATATCATAAGAATGCTTAAAAAAATTTTATCGTAATTTTTACCTTTTAAAAGGTGATATTAAATAAAAGAAAAATAAAATAGTTTGAAGCATTTAACTAAATTATGAATAGGCAAAAATTATTCAAATATTTAAAGATAAAAACCAATATGAAGTTAACTTAGTTAATCAAAAAAAGTCAGAAATCGTCAAATATGATGATATTTTAAAAATAACTAATCCACTGGATATTAATATCAATGATATGCAAAATGTTGAAGATGTTAATCAAATGGATTTATTTAATAATTTGAAAAATAGATTTTTTAATAACATTATTTTTACAAACGTCGGACAAACTTTGATAATAGTAAATCCTTACAAAAATCTTAATTGCTTTGAACCTGATATAATTAATCACTATTCCGCTGTAAATTTTTTGAATTAAAATAGATTAATATTAGAATATTTATATGAAAAGTTTCATTTTTCATTTATTTACTTACCGAATTTCAGTAAAAATTTGTATGAAGATAAAATTAATAAAATTAAGCATTATCGCTTTTTAGATATCATTTTTAAAATAGACCTTCAAAAAAAATAAAGAAATTGAAAAATCGTTTAAAATGATGAATAAAAAGTCGATACTTGAAAAGAATAAAAGTTTATTGAGTGATGAAAGCAATCTATCAACAATCAGGAATAGCCTGAAAAGATCAAGTTTTATAAACAATAGGGCATCAATTTTACCTATTCCTCAAGAACTCGAACCTCATTTATTTAAATTAGTCTTGGATGTTATCGAAAAACTACAAAATGAAAGAAGAGATCAAACCATTTTGATTAGTGGAGAAAGTGGAGCTGGAAAAACAGAAACCGCAAAATATGCAATAAAATTTATCACAAAATATTTCGAAAACCCAAAAAAAAGTAGGAAATCAATCATTAGCTTTGAAGATAAAAGCTTGTCTATTTCCCTTGAAGAACAAATTCAAAAATGTAATCCTATCCTTGAAGCTTTCGGAAATGCAAAAACAAAAAATAATGATAATTCTTCTCGTTTCGGTAAATATATAAACATTAAAATTGATCCAGAAAACAAAGTTATAGAAGGGGCAGAAATTTCTACTTTTTTATTAGAAAAAACACGTTTAATTCAACCAGGGGAAAATGAAAGAAATTTTCATATATTCTATTATCTTCTCAAAGGTGCTGAAGATCAATTAATCGAATTACTCAATTTAACAAGAGATCCAAAGGATTTCAATTACCTCAAATTTACTAAATGCTTTGTTATTGATAAAGTAGATGACAATAAACAATTTTTAGAGCTTATTGAAGCTTTTGTTTTTAATGGATTTTCCAACCAAGAATTATTATATATTTTTAGGATTCTTGCAGCAATTTTACATTTCGGAAATGTGGAGTTTGAAGAAAACATAAAAGATGAAAAGACTAATAATGATGGCTTTAATCCAGATGCTCTAATCAGAGTAAAAGATAATATCGATAAAGAAGTTTTGTGTAATATTTCTTCCTTATTGGATATAGATGAAGGATTACTGGAACAAACTTTAATTTTTAAAACTTTAAAAATTCAAAAAGATGAAATTAAAAAACCACACAATATTTCAGAAGCATATGCTGTCAGAGATGTTTTTTCAAAAGAAATTTTCTCAAGACTTTTCAATTGGATTGTGAATAAACTGAATCAAAATTTATATCAAAAATACAAAAAATCTCAGAATAATAATAATGATAATTTTAAATTAAACGAGGACTCAAAAACAATCAAGCAAAGTTCTAATGAAAATCTTTGTAACATCGGAATTTTAGATATATTTGGCTTTGAAAGTTTTAGTGTTAATTCTTTCGAACAATTTTGCATAAATTTTTCTAATGAAAAATTACAACAATTATTTATCCAAGATATTTTCAAAAGTGATGAGCAAGAATTCATTGATGAAGGTTTAGGAAACTTAATTTCTGAATTCAGTTTTAAAGATAACAAAGAAGTAATAGATTTATTTGATAAAGATAAAGAAGGAATTTTTCAAATTCTAGATGATACTAGTAAATTGAAACAACAAGATTCAAATTTCTATAATAATGTAGTTTCAAAGCATTCAAATAATAAATGCCTCAAAATTTCAAAAATAAACAAAAACATATTAGGCATAGTTCATACAGCAAAAACTATTGATTATACAATAACTGGATTCGTTCATAAAAATTTGGATGAAGCCGGCGAAGCCATTTATAAAAACTTTATAATAAAAGATGGAGAAATTCCTATGATTTGTTTAGTATTTTTTAATTATTTGAATGAAGAAGAATATAGAAAATTCATAAGTGAAATGGGCAATGCAAATAATACCAATGATAATAAAAGCAACAATAATATCAAAAATACCTCCTCTGAAATAAAGTTTTTAGGGTTTAAATTTAGAAAAGATTTTGATATACTTGTGAAAAAAATCAGAGAAAGCCAAAGACATTACATAAGATGTTTGAAACCAAATGAATTAAAACAAAAAGAACTCTTGATTCCAGGATGTCTTTATAGACAAATAAATTATCTAGGAATCTTAGATTCAATAAAAATAAGAAAGCAAAACTTCCCTATAAGGAAAAACTATAGAGATTTTTTTATATTATGTTTTGACTTATATGAGCTTTTGTTTTACAAATGGATTAATAAAAATAAAATTAAAACTGATGAAATTCCAAAATTTCAGAAAAAAGATCTTTTATTAACCTCTGAGAATAATATGATTTTAAAGAATCAATTAAATGTCGATAACAAAGGCAATTCAAATCCTTTAGTTAAACCGGAAGATTTTGAAAATTTTCGCAAATTATGTTTAATAATTTTAGAATTGTTTTTCAATGAAGAAGCAAATGCAAAAGAAATTAAAACGGAAAATAAATATTATCTAGTTGGAAAAAACAAAATATTTATGATAGATAAATTCCTCAATATCATCGAGGATAAAAAGAATATTTATCTAATAACTCAAATAAATCACACATATAAAATCGCTGAAGCTTGGAAAAAATATATTCTTTCCAAAAAATTTAAGTCATTTTATTTTAGACTCGGAATGTTCACCTTATCTCAATTCCTAACAAAAAAACATTATGGGATGATATGTAGGAAGAAAATAAAAGTTTATTTAATGAAAAATTTTAATGAAGAAATTAAAAAATTGCACAAGTTTAATTACATCTATAAAATGATATACGCAAAAGTCTTTTTAAAAAAGACAAAAAATATTATTTTTAAGAAGAAGGGTTTTTTTATATGCAAAACGAATGTATATTCAATTATTGATAATTCCATGAAATTTTTGATTGAAGCTTTAAAAGAAAAAAATGCAATAAAATTGCAGACATTTGTAAGAAATGGTCTGGTAAAAAGAAAATATTTTGATATTATACAAAAAGGAAAAATAAAAAGAATGCAGATTAGATATGAAATATCTACCTTGAAAATACAAAAGATGTTTAGAGGATTTTTTACTTATAGCAGAATTAAAAAATTAAGGCTTTTGTTAAGAAAAATTAATGATATAATGAAAGTTCGAATTTATAAAATGAAATTATTAAAAATGAAAAATTCATGCGATTTAATAGGTAGAAATTACATTGCTTATTTTTTATTAAAAAAAATAATCAAAGAACGATTGGAAAAATATTTAGTAGAAGAAAATTTATTTTATTGTGCCAAAGCAAGAATGATAAAATCTAATAGAGACAATATAAAAGCTCTTTCTGAGAAAAATCTCTTTGGAAATTCAGAAAATGAATCTTATTTTTATAATATAGATGATTTAATTATCAGCAATGACTATCCTTATACAAAACAAAACTTTAATAATAATTCATTTCTTTTGAAGGAAAATCCAAAAATTAGCAATAATTTGTTATACACTTCAAATGTACATGATGTCTCTTTATTATTATATAAAAATACTATCAAAAATCCTTCTAAATCTCAATCTTTATTAAATTCTAAAAATATTTCAACACCAAATTTTAATAAAGAAAATTCATTACCTGAATATGATTATTATCAGGCGCCAAAAATTAATTTGTTTATAAAAATTTTAGATTATGATGAAGTGGTATTTTATTTTATGAATTTATATTTAGATTTCAAATTATTTTTAAAAATTTTAATTATAAAAGAACATTTCTGAATCTCTAATTATTTAGTTTGATACTATAGAAATATATAATAAACCTTGGTTAGAAGAGTTTGAAGAGTTAAATAATAATTCTATTAAGAGTGGTACACCTTTGCAAATTATATCAACAGGAGAATTCCATAATATGGCTATAAACAGCAAGAATAAAGTTTATTTATGGGGTTTTAATCATTATTCTCAATGCGGTGTTGCTTCTTTCAGTAATTATTTCTCTTAAATTTATTCAAATTAATCCTTAAAAATTTTAAAATTTTTTTTTAATAAAATAATTATATAAATAAATAAATGAATTAGAAACAAATCCAGCAAAACTCACATTAGACTATCCCATAAAAAATCCAAATCTTACTGCTATTATTCCTGAAATAAATTTTAAAGATAAAAGCACAAATTTTACTAATCTGATATCTTCTACATCCAATAATATTATAGGAGGCTTAGTTGCTCAAGACTACAGCATACTTATTGATGAATTAGGAAACGGACTTTCTTTCGGAAATAACTCCAAAGGGCAATTAATTTTAGGAAATGAGTTTATCACAAATGAGATAAATTTGATAAAGGGTTTTCCTAATAATATAAAAGAAATTAAGGCTACTGGAGAGTCAAATGTTCTTTTAACTAGAGACGAAAAATTATACGAATTTAGATTCAATAAAGATGAAAATAGAATACTAGATAATTCTCAAAAAGTTTTTAATATTTTTAGAAATATAAATGCAAATAAAAAAATAAATATTTCAAATATCTCATGTGGAAAAAATTTTTCTATTTTATTAACAAAGCAAGGTATTTTATACTCAGTTGGTAAGAATTCTCATGGAGAATTGGGTTTGGGAAATTTTAAAACTAGAACAGAGCCAGAGATAATTAAAGAGATTATTGATTTAAAAGAAAAAATAAATCAAGTGGAATGCGGATTCAAGCATGTTATTGCGAAAACCACAACTGGGAAAGCATATTCTTGGGGAAACGTAAAAACTTTCGAAATTTTTTATATTTTTTAATATTTAAATTTTTAAAATTTAAATTAGAATTGTGAAGGACAATTAGGTTTAGGTTTAGATGCCAAAAAAGTAAATAAGCCTTTACAAATAAAAATTGAAACTGTTTTAAAAGTTAATAAGAAGATTATACAAATAGCAGCAGGATTAAGAAAATCGTATTTTTTATCAGAAGAAAAAGAAATTTACCATTGTGGATTAAATAAAATAAAAGATGATTTAGAAATTGAAGATAATAAATATTCTAAAAATAAAGAAAATGAAGATTTTAGCTTATGTAATTCATCCAAAAATTATAAGAAATTATCTATACCGATTCTTTTAGATTACAAAAAAAAAGTAAATTTTACATTATTTTCCATTAATTAATAAATTATAAAATTCCCAATTTGTTTAAAAATTAAAATTTTCAATTTTGATTTTAATTCTTTTATTTAATACAGTCTCCATTCCTGAAAAATGAAAGCGATTTTCAAATCTCAAGAATATTGACAACATGGAATAAAGTATTCTCAGTATTATATGTGACCATAGCTGATGTAAGAAATGTATTTCAAAAAATAAACAATATAAATAAGGTTAATAATATTATAAATACATTGTCTGCAAAATGGGTTTCAAACATTAATTCAGGTAAAAAAATTATAATTAAAAATTATAGTGAATCCTCCTTATATTGATTCTATTGCAAATTATTTTAATGTTGATATTATGAAGAAAAATCCATTATTTGAAGAAACAAAAGGAAGCTGCAAAAATTTGAAAAACCGTTTGGGTTCTCAAACAAAATTTTCTGTATAAATCTTTTTTCCAAATGTCAATTTAGTAACATTTCTGTCGATATCAAATATCGAAAATTGTTTTCTAGGATATTTAATAAATAATATATTTTTTATTATTAATTTTTTTATAATTTAATAATATTGGTTATAATTAATATTATGTTCAATAAGTTATAAATTTTTATTCGAATAAAAATATAATGTTTTAAAAAATTTAAATTTATTGTTGAATCCTGATTGATTCTTCTCTTCCTTTTTATAAAAGACTTAATAAATTATATTTGAAATGTTTATTAAGATTATTTAAGGCAAGTTATTTTTTAATTTATATTTAATTTTATTTTAACTTAGAAGCAAACGAATATTTATTAATATCGAATTTAATTCAATTTTTATATAAGATTAATATATGAAAATATATAATTATTTACTAAAATCAAAAATCAAAATTATAACATTTTATTCTTTATTGATTTTATATAAAATCAAGAAACATGTAAAAAACAAATTCTTAATTATATAATTTTTTATCATTTACAGTCTTCAAAATCAGTATATATGTTTAATATTTAAAAGAATATGAGCCGTAAAAGAATTTATAAGATATTATTTTTATCTGTATTGTTTTTAATTTTTCTTAATTTCAATTTTTTAAATTCTTCTAAAGATAAAATTCCTGTATTGGCATTTATATTTTGTTGTATAGGTTTTTTATCGAAAAAAGAGTTTTGATTTGATTCATTAATTTTATATTCAGAAGAAGCTTTTCTTTCAATCTCTTCTTTTAATTCTTTTTCATGATATTTTTCATGTTCGAAATTAAATTCAAATATTATTTTAATTTTTTTTCCAAGAGAGCTTCCTAAAGAATCTTTTAAATCCCATATACTTTCTGAGATTTTATTTATTTTTTGCTTTTGTATCGCTTCAGTGTTTTTGAAATTTAATATTAACTCGAAATTTATTATCATTCCAGGTTTGATTGAAATCTGAATCGGAATTGTTTTTCCGACTATATCTGAGTTTTCATTATCGCAAATTAAATAGCAAGGCTTAGGAAAATTTTGATTGCTAGTATTTTTTAATTTTATCGGAAATATAAAATCCTTAAATGAATGTCTTTGATTAACTACAACTTTTAAATTATTTGAGTAATGTTCATTTTCAAATTTTTCTTTATTTGAGTTTTCATTTTTATATAAGCAATCAGATTTTTTAGTAATCAATAATTTCTTATTGTAACTTCCAATAGAAGAGTTGAATAAATTACAGAAGGATTTATCAACAAAGTCAATTGAATTTTGATTTAACAATTTAGATGATTTTGAATAATTAGATAAATCAATCTCTTTTTCTTCATTTGATTGGATATTGAAATTCAATTGATTATTTTTATCTTTATTTTTTCTGTCTGCACAAAATTTTAAAGGCATATTATCATTCATATTTTCTTTTTTAATCTCTAATAATTCATTATCTTTTTTTAATTTTGGATTTTTATATAGCATCTCTTTGTTTTTTGATAGACTATCAAGAAAAATTTTACCTTGATCTTCCATAATTATATTTATATGAGCATTTTCATTAGAATTTAAATCATTATACCCATTTAAATTATCTTTATATAGTAATTCAGGAAAATTTATAGTCTTCTCCATAAAAACATTTTTATTTCCATTAAATTCCTGGATTATTTTTCTATCGAAATTATTATTTGAATAAAATTTTTTTACATAAAAATTATATTTATTTTCATCATTTTTGTTTTTATTATTTTTTAAGATCTTCTTATCAGAAAATGATTTGTTGTTACAAATCAAAGTTTGGATTAATTTAGGAGTTTGATTTGGATTTCTTATTTTTATGAAGTCATGAATATGGATTGAGCCTAGATTTTCCTCGCATTTTCCACATAAATCTAAAAATGCGCAAACAGAGCACTTATATCTTATTCCTTTTATAGGAAATTCATTGCAACTTTTGCATTGTACTCCAAAATGTAAATTTTTATCTGAATTTGAAATTTGTTTAATTAAATGAGATTTATCCAAGCTTGGGATTTTATCATTCGAAATTTTAAATGGAATTTTTTGACTTTTAATTAAATACTCATAATCTTTTAAGAATTCTTGAATAAGATTCTTTGATTTTTTATAAAGGATATCTTGTGTAAACTTTAGTTCTTTATTAATCATTTTGTTAATTTTTTTAATAAGCAATTTTTCAAAACCTTTTTTGGTTTTTTCGTAAACCAAGTTATCTAGGTTTTCATTATAATTAATTTTTTTATTAATGTTATTTTTTTTATCATTATAATTCACTTCAGATTTCTTGTTATTTTCTTTTATTAATTTTAATTTCTCTTCTAATATTTGAATTTTATTAATTTCTGAATCAATACAATTTTTATTTTTGTTAATTTCCTTGATTTTCTTTTCTGTATTTTGCTTCTTAAAATGTTTTAACTTGAAATTTCTATTCTTTTGTTGTTTTCTTGGATAATTAGCACCAGGTCTTTTTTCATAATCTTCATCAGAAAAATTATCGCTATCAATACTGTTCCTTTTATTTTTATTATATTCAAAGCATTTCACTCTTGGATTAACTCTATTTCTTTCGAAGTTTGAATCTTTTTGATCTTCAACTCCAAAAAGTTCAATTTTATTGTTTATATCAATTGCTTCATCTTTCTTTTTATTGAATTTATTATTTTTTTGACATTGATTTTTCTTTAAGATTATATTTAAATCATTGATTTTTTCCTGATTAATTTTATTTATTTTTTCGGATTGTTTAATAGCTCCTAATATATTCTGATTATAATTTTCAAAAGATATTTGGGACTTAATTTCATTTGGAAGTTGTTTAATTCTATTATTAAAATCAGTGTTTATTTGATCTTTGATAAATATTAAACTTTGAGTTTTTGATCTTATTAATTTTTGCTTATTATTATAAATTCTAGTTTCCTTTTCTAATTCATCCTTTCTATTTATTTCATTTTCCAATTTTTTAATTTGTTGTTTATTTGAAGGATTATTTTTATCATTAATAATAATATTATTTTTTATCTGATGAAGATTATTATTAATACCTGCTAAAAAATAATTTTCATTTTCAAATGTTTTCTCTGGGGTAAATTTAAAATTACTTGTATTCTCATTAATTATTTGATTTTTGTTAGTTGAAAATAATTTTTCTTTATTAATACAATTTATTTCTTTTTTTTGATTCATAGTGATATTTTCAGAACGAATTTTATTGTCATCATTGCACATTTTATTTTGAAGAGAAAAGTTTTCGTTCGAAATTTCTTCAAATTGATCATTTTGAACATCTTTATCAGATGGTTTCTTATCCATCATTTTTATAGAATTTTCATTCTTTTTGTCGATCCTATCTTCCGTTGATTCCTTCTTTTCATTGCTTTGATTTAAAACGTTGCTATCGTCTAATAAATTACATTTAAAATCATTATTCCTTCTCAAACAGGAATCATATTCGATGTAATCAAATTCACTATTGAATCTTGATTCTTTGGCATCTTTATCTTTTTTTGTAATTTTGATTTTTAAATAATTTTTCTTTGAGTTTTCAAAGGATTTGAGAGCCTGGTCGAAATCCAATGAATTTGATATATCTAGAAAATCTCCTTCAATATCTTTGTATGAAATAGAATAAAAAATATTTTCGTTTTCTTCCAATTTAAAATTTTCTTTTATCGAATTTAAAAAATCTTTGTAACATTTAGGCATTTCTACAATCCTATTTAAACAAATCTTGCCTGGTTCTTCAAATTTTATCCTAAGGAAGGTTTCTTCAATCAAATTTTCCATTTGATATTTATGATAAATTATTATTCAGGGTTTTTAATTAATTTATATCATAGATATTAAAAATTTTATTTTTTCTTGGTCATTAAACTAAATTAAATTCGGATTTTTGAAAGATATGGAAATAATCATTTTAAGTTTTTTATATTCTTTAATAAATGTCAAAATTATTTATTTATTTTAACTAATAATTCTTAATTAAAGAAATAATTCATTTTTACAATTTATTCAATTCATAAGTCAAATATTTGATACTTGCAAATATTAAAAATAAAAATTTAGATGAAATATTAAAAATTTCTTATAATTTTAAAATTTTAAAATTGGAAATAATATAATAGAGTT
>Ga0194116_10005570_pt1 | contig 13809 bp, 9 predicted proteins | sample TA2MahsurfametaG_4_FD_148617 | JGI IMG/M metagenome (GOLD analysis project Ga0194116, IMG submission 148617) | Freshwater microbial communities from Lake Tanganyika, Tanzania - TA2015008 Mahale S9 surface | ecosystem: Environmental > Aquatic > Freshwater > Lake | place: Tanzania: Lake Tanganyika... | reverse complement strand
TACGATTAAATTTAGAGTGAAAAAAAAAGTTTTTAACTTGTTTACATCCATTTTTTATAGTTTTTAAAATGCTGAAGGTTGATGAGGGTAGATGACTTAAATTGGAAAAATTTTCAATTCAAATTAATCTTTTAACAAAGTGTATTTTTTTTTTATAAAATTTAAATTTATCAAATAAAATTAATTAAATTTTATAAAAAGAATAAAGTAAAAAAATTATGAACATATTCAATTTATTTCATAAAATAAAATAAAAAAAATGAGGAAAACGAATGATGACTATCTCAATAATCTAAAGACTGAATTAGATAAAGGAAATAATTTAATTGACTATTTTTTAACAATCGGTATAAGCGAAGAAATCATTTTTAATAATTTTTTATATGAAAATGATTTGGCAACTTTATCTTCCTCTGATCTAATCAAACCAGATATCCTGACAAAGTTTCCTCCAATCGAGAAAAAAAATGTTATTGTCGATGAAAATATTATAAGAGTAATTTTAATAAAAATTTTTGATCCAATATTTAATAAAATTGTTTTAATTGAAAAATTTTAAATTATATATATGAAATTGTTTTCCTGTTTATTTCCTTAGGTAAACAGAAGAAATTTACTTTTTTGTAAATTTTAAATTTTACATAAAAATAAAAATATCGGTCAAAATAATTTTTAATTATTATTATAATTCGTAAAATGTTTCGATAGCATTGTTTTCCAAATGGCTTTAACATTTTTGAATCAAACGAAATCCCTAAAAAGAACAGCTTCTATTTTGTTCTTGATAATAATCATTCATCAATAGATTACCCTCAAAAATTTATCGCTTGTCTTGTATTCTATGAAAAGTTAGAATCTTATAAAAAAGCTTATAAAAAATTCAATTCAGATATAGATTCGAGATATTCTTCATATCACATTGCAAAAAATTCTCGAATTAAAAGAGAAAGTTCAAATTTAGATACAAGCACAGTATCTGATTATGATATTTATCATACTAACTCTACGAATTCAAATTTAAATAATTATATATCTGGAAGTTCTAACACAAATAAAAATATAAACTTAAATAATTTAGAAACTGAATCTTATTTAAATGAAACAAATCAAGACATAAATTATGGAACAAACAATAATATTAATTCAGTGAATAATAATGAAAGCTTTCTTTTTCAAAAAAATGCAAATATAAAAACGGATTTTACTGAAAACTCAAATAATTCTGATAATTCCTTTAATAACAATAAAATTACCAATACAAATAATGATCCTAATATAAAAAACAATTTTTTAAATATTAAAAGAACAAATACTAAAAATAGCTCATCCTCAGGTAAAAGCTCAAGTTTTTTAGTACCAACCAATTCTAATATGTTAAACTCAAATACCCAAAATTTAAATTCTGCAGATATTTCAACAAGTAATGTTCCTCAAAAAGAGATTTTAAATATAAATTCAAAACAATCAAATAATTTAATTGAGAAATCAAGTAGTGTTATTACAAACCCAAATTTTTTAAAGAATAAAATTCAATCTTCAAATATAAACTACACAACAAACCAGACAATTACAGATAGTGGGCAATCACAAGCTAACGCAAATCCCTTTTCAAATGCTAGGAGTAATTCATTACGCAGCAGCTATTCCAGCATAAATACTATGTCTGGAATCAAGAGTAAGCTAAGGAATATATATATCCCTAAATGCATTTGCCTAGTTTCTGTACATCCATTTTGCAATGAGCTTTTAAATATTCTTGAAGCAATTTACTCTTATACTTCTTCTAATACGAAAATAAAAAAGCCTTTGGAAAAAATTATTGAAAATTTGGTTATTGAAATTCCTCTTCCTCCAAGAGGTTTGTATACAATAAACTACGAGCTTTTTGATTACTCTTTGACCTTCAAGCAATCAAAAATGAACGAACTACCTTACATCAGCTTCAATTTGGAACAAATATTTATGCATTTCGATATCGATCAAACATTGGAGATATTTAAACATTTGCTTTTGGAGACAAGAATGATTTTCTTTAGTAAAGATATGAAAATTTTGTCACCAATTATCCATGGTTTTGTGACGCTTATTTACCCTTTTAAATATCCATTCAATTACATAACAGTAATACCTGAAGAAAATTTCACAATTTTAGAAAACGTTACTCCTTTTATAATCGGAATAAATCAAAGCTATTCATTTGGATTTTTCGAAAAATATGGAATAGATATTTCTGAGATAAACTTTTTAGTGATTGATGTAGATAACAAGGACATACAATTACATTGTTACTTGACCAAACATAAAGATGATGCGACAAAAAAGAAAATCCTTAAAAAAGAGTTTCCAGATTTACCTGATCATTATAAAAATAAATTATATGATAAAATAAAAGAATATTTTGACCAAATAAAATCAGGTAGAAAAAGTGCTACAGGAGTACACCCAAATAAGGCAAATTCTCAAACAAATAATATATGTACAAATCCAAATAGTAGTAATAATAATAATAATCTCGGCAAAGAATCAGGATCAAATTTTATCAAAACAATAAGAAATTATTTTTATCAATTTATGGTTTCAATATTTTTAACTTATTCAAAATTTTTAAATCTCGATTATTATAATAATAAATCTATGTCAATATCAATCCCAAGTGTAAGGAATTTATTTAAAGTCGAAGAGTTCCTTCAAAGTGTGAATGCTTCTGATAGGCCTTTTTATTCGAAATTTATATTAGACACGCAGCAATTTGCAGATTTTATTTATAAACGAATGATTCCCAAAGACTCCAAAGAGAAATTGGAAATTTTGTTATTTGATGAGCATATTACATCTAAAAATAATAGAAAATATTTTTCAAAAAAAATAGCAACTCATTTTATCCCGAGTGAATCGTATGATTTTAAAAGCATTTATTATGTTGAAAAACAAAGACCTATGAATGATTCAGAAAAAAAATTTTTTGTTGACTATGAGAATCGAAAAGGTGCTTTAAAATTTGGTCAAGAAATTTTATTTGAAAAAGATGGAGAAATTACAATTAGCTATTTCTATTTTCCCACACTCATGACAGATTTTTATTTTTATAATAATATTAAAAATTATATAATTCCAAGAAATTTATCAGAAGAACTAGAGCAAATAAATATTGAGATGGTTTCTAAATCGCATTTAAGTAAGAATTTTTTTAAAACAAAATTTTTAATTAAACTTTTTATATCAAATTTCTTTTGAAATATTGTTCAATTTTTAATTATAATAAATATTTATTTTAAGGTGTTATATGCATGAAAGAGACTGTGATGGAAAATTATATTTATTTATGTTGGGCTCAATTATGGGCAATGACGTTTTGGTATCATGATCCTGAAGAAAAAAGATTCAGGTTTAATCAATTATTGAACGTCCTAGATCGCTTAGGGCAATATGAAGTGAATTTCATTTTTAATGATAAAATTCATCTTTATTATGTTTATAAATTAAGTTTAAAGATTTCAAAATTAATTATATTTAAAATCTTAGATTGAAATTTTTAATTTGCTCTTCGAAAGCATAAACAAATATGGTGAAGAATCAATGATAATAGAGCTCTATAATAAAATGCTATTAAAGTACAAGCTTTATCCAACATATTCTATTTGTACTATATATAATAGAATAATAGATAGGAAAAATAATCAAAAAAACCAAATGATGTCAATCAAATCTAGAGAAGGAGGAGTTTGTAACAACTATTCTTCAAATCATAATTCTTATAATAACAATACAATTTCCAAAAATTGCGTTATCAAAAAAATCCAGAATCCTTGTGAAGATGAAAAGACATCTATGAATACAAAAAATGCTCCAACAAATCAAATTATAACGCCACAAAACAATTTGAACAACAACATGACTATAATATTGGATTTGGAAAATAAACAAAATTTTCGTCAACGTTCTATCAAAAGCAAATATGATGAATCGGAAATATCAGACAAGTACATATTCTTAGATTTTTACCCTTGTGTTGATTGCCAGATGCCTATTGACCTCTATGCAATTTGTAGGAATTTTAAGGAAATGAATAAAGATTTAGAATGGGCTTTATGTGGAAATTGTGAAACAAAAATTCTACCAAAACTCAGAATTAAGTATTTAGAGAAGCCAGAAAGCCAAGAGAACCCAGTTTTCAATGTCAGAAAAAATTCTTGTTCTTCTTTGAATAGTGATCATTACAATTGTGATGAATCTGAAGTTTTATATTCTCCATTCCATTTAAAATATAATTTTTATAATTCTTCATTCATAGAATCAAGATTAAAATTAGACATAAATTATTTAAAGATCAAATTTAATGCAATTTTTTGGAATTCTATCTGGTACTTTAGAATAAAAGATTTACCATATGATTTCATTTCTCCATATGCAGATTCACATGTTGAAAGACTAAAACTGAATAAAACAAAGTTAGAAGGTATAGGGGGTATCAAACGATTTGACAGTATTCAAAATCTAATTTCGTGTAAAAACGGAATTGGTAATAGCAATTTAAATGGAAGCATTAAACTTGTTAATGAAAATTTAAATAATAATAATATAACTTCATACGATAATTTAAATTTAAATTTGATTAATAATACAAGTTCTGGTTTAGATAGTAGAAATGTTAAATTCGATGAAGAAGATATTGAATGTTTAATAATAGATAAAGAAAAAGAAGTAGAAGAGGATAATGAGAAGAAAAAAACTGTAATGAATGTTAATTATAAATCTGAGGACAATGATAAAAATAATTGTATAATTAAATTTTATTTTATAATTAATTTTTCTTTTCTATTTTAATCATATTTTTTTTATATTCATTAAATAAGGCGCTGAAGAAAAAGCAACTGATAATTTCTCGAGCTTAAAAACTTTTGAAAATCTGGTAATTTCTAACAATTCTTCTGATAATTTAGAAACTGAAATTAACAAAGCGAATAATTATAACAGTAATAACGATGAAAAGAATATCAACAAAATGCTTAATTTTAATAATTCTGATAATGATGAAGAAAACTATAGCAATCTTAATTCAAAAGGAAACAACATACAAAAAACTTCTCAAAAAATAGAATATGAAGAATACTCAAATCTAACTTATAGGATATCTGATTCTTATGAAATAAATAAACCATATAGTAAAATTCCAGGTTTAGATAGTTTAATCGAAAAAAATAAATTACAAAATCAGAACTTTAGTAACATTAGTTGTTCTCAAAAATCTTTTGAAAATTTAAATTATAGCAATTCTAATTTGTTTCTTAATCTTAAATCCGAGTCCTTTAAAAATGCATTTAATGAGGTTGATAGAAGTTATCTAAGTGATTTAAACATCAATAAAAACGATTCTAAAAAGAATTTATTAAATAATTTAACATATAGAGACAATATAAAAAAAGACTTCAGATTAGAAGATCCTAATGAAAATTTGAAAAATTTATCGTCTGCTGAGATCAAAAAATATTCTTATGATTTTAATTTGTTTAAAACCGATACTTTAAATAAAATTACAGAAAATATAAACAATACCACTTCATTCAATAATATAGCTAATAATAAATTGGGCTCGAATATCTCAATATCCAATGAAGGTCAAAATACATATGAAAATGGAGATAATATAAATAATAGTATTAAAAATAAAAATGTGAAAACAAATTTTAATTTGAATATAAATTTAATCAACAAAAATAATTTTGAAGATAAATTAAAACAAGGAAATGAAGAAAAAATTAATATTAGCTCTCAAAGATTAGAAAATTTCAATATTAAGTCTTATGATACATGTAAGCACATGCATAGAAAGACAGGATCTCTTCTAGATATGTCAGAAATAGATAAATTGCAGCAATTTTACAATTTTAATTTGAATGAAGAAACAACTTTTTCAACTAGTAAAAATATTGGGCCTTTTAGTCCTCAAGAAAAGCAGAGCTTTAAATTCAATTTAAATATGGAAAATAAGAAATCCAATGAAAATTTTTACAAAAAATTTATTAAAAATAATACAATAGGAACTCTCAGAAATATAAACGAATCTGATTTCAAAACTAGATTGATTCCTTCTATTACTTCAAATGAAAGGCAAACAACTGGAGATTATGAATATAATCACATCTATTCTCAAACAAGTAGAAACACAACAAATGAGAAAAATTTTGGAAATATATTAGTAAATTTAGAAAAAGAAAAATATGAATTTGAAAAGGGATTTGAAATTAAGGTTGATTTGGACAGTTTAAAAAAACCGAATAAATGTAAATCAAATCATAGCTCTAATAAAGATTTAACTGTTATGGATATTAATTATTCAAATAAACAATCAAATGCTGATGAGTTAAAAGCTTATACTATATTAAAAAATGATTCATTAAATGATAAAAGCTTTAATTTACATAGCAGTTTAAAACCGATTCCTAATGATTATAATGATTATATAAATTTTGATGGATCAAGTTTAAGTCAAAAAGAAAATCGATCATGTGGTAAAAATCTAATTAAAAATGATTCTTCAATAAATACTATGAATACTTATAATCTGAATAACTTTGAATATGGTAATAGAGACAAAAATGACTTAAAAAATATAAATTTTTTAGCAGGAGGCGAAATAAATAATAAAAAAACGATATCTAATTACGAATCTAATTTACCTATTAAAGGCAATTGCTGCATCATAGAAAAAGACGTGAATGTCAATATCGATAATACCAAAAAGCTCTCCTTTAATTTAAATTTACAATGTATAAACTCAGATAACAATTTGAATAATTACACAAGTCTAACTTCAAGAAATAAGCAAAGTAGTTTTAATAATTTCAATTTTTCAATTGATGATAACCAAAATAAGAATTTTCTTAAAAATTCAAGTAAAAATTTAGATAAAAGCGTCGGAGATTTATCATCTAGTTTTACCTGCTTTGAATCAAAGGATATAGGAAATAATAATAATTTAGACAATAGGTTGATTTTATTTCAGGATGACTTGATTAGAAACGAAACAAATATTATAAACGAAAATATGTTTAAATTTACTCCTCATCATGAGTCGAAAAAGCCAAGCCTTACTCGCTTAGGAACGATTATAGAAGTAATAGAAAACGAAAAAGACAAAGATAAAACCTTTAAGTCAAATTTAGAAATCAGACAAGAAAATGAAAATTTTATAGAAAATAATCTAAATAAAATGCCTTTACATCAAAATAATAGTGATAATTTATTAAGTTTTGGAGAATTTTCCTTGGGAAAATTAATGATAGAAGAAAGCAATAATAAAAAAGAAATTAATATAGAAAATTCTTTAGATTCATCTCGAACAATTAAAAGTAAAATAATAACACATAGCTCTTTAAATATTCGAGAAGTTTTCAAGGATAGAGAAAAGATAGAAAAAATTAATCTCCATAGTAAATGCCTAACTGAAGGAATTGAAGAAAACGATAGTTATGATGAAAGTCATAATGGAAAGAAAGATACTCTTAACTTATCAAGGATCTCAAGTAAAAGTGATAAATTTTCTTACTTAAGCGTTAGTGGCAAAAAAAGATCAATTTCAGAATCTGATAAAGACAAAACTCCAGTGTAAATAAAATTAATTGTAAATTAATTATATTAATAAAAAAAATTAAAAACATTCTTGAAATCATAAAACAAATTAATTAATTATTTATTTAAAATTTAGAAAAATCATTTTTGAAGGAAACAATAGTGATTTAAACAATAGATTTAATTCACTCAAGGAGATTATTACGAACTCGCTTCCCAAAATATCAGAAAATTATCCGTCTAATTAATTAACTCTAAGAGAAAAATTATATTTGAGTTTTAGAGTTGGGTTTATAATCTTCAATTCAATTTGTTTTTATTTTTTTTAATATAAATAAAAATAATCTGAATTTTATTTATTTTAAATATAAAAAACTGGAAAATTAAATTTTATCAAATTTAATATATATATATATATGAGTTTAAGTAGGTGTAATAAATGATAACAATTAACAAATTAGGAATTATATGAAAGTTATATATATAAATATTTAGGATGGATTTAAAACGAATTATAAAATAAATAATAAATTTTCATGAATAGCATATTGAAAATAAAACAGATTATCAATTTTATGAAATGATTTTTATTTAATTTACAAATTAATTGAAATTAATTTTTTATTAATTATCAAATATTTTTACTTATATATCAAAAAATATTTAATTAATTTTATTCAAACTTTTTTTAATTTAAATGAAATTAAATAAAAATAGTTTAAATTCTTAATTTAATTAAAGTGTTAATGAATCAAAGAACTCAAAAAAATGAAGTTTATAATATATCTTTAACTATCGACGATAAGAATAAGACTTTTATTAATATCAATTCTAAAAACACACAAAATTTAAATTTAATTTGTGGGAAAGTTTGTGAAAAATATAACCTTGACAACAATATTAAGAATAAACTTGGAAAGGAAATTAACAGAAGAATTGATGAAATTATTCAAAGCAATAATCATGTTAAAAATTCTAATTTAAATAATGTTATAGAGAGATTATATTATGATTCAATTGAAAAAAATAAAGAAAAAATAAATTACTTAGAAACTTTAAAAATAGAAAGAGAAAACAAAATTCTTGAAAAATATACTTTCACTCCTAATATTAATAATAAATCTAATCTTCTTTACAAAAAGAATTATATCAAAATTGAAGATAAATTATACAACGAATTTAAAATAAATAAAGAAAAGCAAAACTATGAAAGATTAATAACCGAAGTATCTAAAAGGAATAATAAACCGACAAGGAAAAAAATTGAAAGTTTTAATAAAAAGAGAAAAATTTCAAATGATTTTAAAATTAAGAAGAAAAATTATTCAACCCAAAATTTTAAGAATCTCACAATTAATTCAGTTGACCAGGATGTTTATGATAAATATCAAGAAAATGAAAGCCTAAGAAAATCTCAAAATACAACTAAAGATATTGAATTTGAAAATAATTATAATAAAATGAAAATCGAAGGTTTTAATTGATTAAATTACAAAAAAGATAATTTAACAATTAATCTTAATCAAGTTTCTCCAATAAGCAAAAAATATAAAACTTGTGAAATTGAAGAATGTTTAGAAGAGTCTAATTTACATATACACAGTTTTGAAAAGACTAAGAAACTTAAAATTAAGGAAACAGAATTAGGTATTTTTCTTGAAGCTTTATGTTTTATTCTTAAATGAACAAATATTACCTTTTTAAATTTTTCTTTTAAAAAACTTTGATTTTTTATTGAGATTTAACTTTATATTTTAGGCATTAGAATAACTTCTGCAAAAGACTTCGGAAATATGTTATGCTTAAATAGATCTTTTTTAAAAAATAAAAATGATGATTTATTATCCAAAACTCCAAATTTCATTAAAAATAATTTGAATTCTATACTTGACTCAAAAAATAAAAAGTCAATTAAAAAAAGAAATACATTGGCTTATGATAGCAAAAATCATTTAATTTCTCAATTATGTAAGAAATTCTCCTTAAATATTAATAATAATAACAGAAAAAATTCTTACACAAAACGTTATAAAACAATCACAGCGAAAAATTTTAATTTTATTAACACACCAAAGAAAAATTCTAATTATTCTCCCAAATGTAAGTATTATATATATTATTTTTTTAAAAATCTGATTCTGATAAAATATATTTAAACTATTTAATATTTTTATTATAGCCAATCCATCTCTAAGACAAAATTTGGAATTCAATAATAATCAAGAAAATGAAATCAATCAGATTAAAAAAATAAACATCAAATCGAATGTCGAAACAATAAATGCCTTTTCAGGTTGTAGTAATTATATTCCTTCAAGTGATTCTCAAAAATTAAATCAGAATAGGAGCAGAGAGAATAACAATATAAATTTTGATAATTTGCAAAATTATATAATAAATGTTAATTTGAAGAACATTCCGAAGTCTTATAAAAAGGAAAATAATTGTTTAATCCAAACGAAAAAAGATAAACAAATTAATTCAGAAATTGAGAAAAATGAATATTTCACCATAAAGAATGATGAATTCTACAATAAAAAAATTTCACTTATTCAAAATACGAAATTTGTTGATAAAAATAAAATTAATTATAGCAATATTGAAATGATTAGAAAACAAAATTCTCCTTCATTAAATTCAAAATCTGAAATTACAAAAAAAGCTCTGATTTTATCCAATAATAATAATCTAATAACTTTTGAAAAAAATAATATATTTCCAACAAGTAAATATTCAGAAAAAATAAAGTTGAATAAATTAAGTTTAAATCCAAAGCCTTTACAAAAAAAAAACTTTACCTCAAAAGAAGTCCCTATAATAAAAATGGATGACAATTGCATAAATTTAGAAATTTCAAAAAAGATAAAAAGTTCAAATTTCGATAAAAAAGAAATACATGAAAATTCCTTTAGACCTAAAATTTGTAAATTATCATCAAACAAAGATAAAATTGGTAAACTTGATTTGCTTAACAATGAAAATTTAGAAAATAAAATAACTACTCCTAAAGTAAGCGGATGTTTAAAGATTTCTAAATTTACAGAAAAAAGAAATGTAAATTGTTTAAAAAACATGAAATTAAATGAAGAAAACAATGGATGTTCTAGTTCAGATAGTTTTAAAAATGACACATATTTAACTATAACTAACATAAATAATTTTTCAAATATAAATATCACTAATATCAATAATAATATATTCCTAAAAGACACAAATTTAAAAGGCGCTGCAATGGTTGAAAATAAGTTATCCAAAAATTTGTCAAAAAGTAAAAAAAATAGAAGAAAATCAAATTTTTTAACATTTAAGGAAAATAAAAAAAAAATTACTTCAGCCTTTGTGAGTTTAGATATAACTAAAGCTAAACATAAACACTTAATTAAAAAAGAAAGAGGAAATAAAAATATCTTTTCCTATTTATACGATATGAGGAATGAGAGCAAAAAATTTAAAGAAAATTTTTCGAATGAAATTTTTTCTAAAATTCACACTTTTACTCCAAAAATTTCTACTAGAAGCCTCTCTATTCAAAATATAAAAAGGGGAAAAGAGTCAATAGATGATTTCATAAAAAGACTCAGTGAATCAAAACATATCTTTGTATCATCTAATAATAAAAAAATCCCTAATTGTTTTAATAAATTGTATTCGAAAAGACAAGAATTAATGAGAACTTCTCATAAACAAATATTAAAAAATGACAAATTTTTTAGTAATTCAGAAAGATTATCTGCAAGAAAATTGGCTTTCTCCAATTATTTTCAAAAAAATGAAAAAAATAAAATTCTTCATACACAAAACTTTAATTTAGATATATTAGATAATAGCAAAGAAAATTATAATTTAAATCCAGATAAAGAAAATTCAAAAAACCAAATATCTTTAAATTTTGTGAATAATAGGAATAAAAATATTGAAAATTTCACTGCTTCAAATTCAATCATCACAACAGAAGGTAACAATTTTATATCTACTTCAGAATTCAGTAATCAACCTTTGATTAATTTTAAAACACCATGCAATTATAAACCTAATTTCATAAATATTTCAGAATATGATTTGGAAAATAATATTCTTAATAAAAATACTGAAATAGAATCTAATTCCAATCATATTTTTTTTGATCTTTTAAATATTGCAAATAATTCGAAATTGAAAATGGGAAACTATAAATCAAAAGAGGATTTTCAATCTCAAATAAAAATTCTATACGAAAAAGATTTCCCAATTATTGATAAAAACAATGAAACTTTAAAAATCCATGCAAATACATACGATTCAATACATCATTTAAAACCTAAAAAAACTGACATGAAAAATAATGAGAGCTATCAAAGATTTAAAAAATTGAACATAAAAATTGATAATAATTGTTTAGATAATGAAAGCTTTAAAAATAAAAATTATTGTAATATAAATAACTTTATTAATCAATCAAAAAATATAATATCCTATAATGAAGGAGATTCAAATATCGATTCTTTAATGAACACAATAAACTCGAAAAATAATTTAATGAATAAAACTCCAAATGTCATATTGACATCCGATTATCATTCATTGAAGACTATTAATAGTTTAAAAAAGAATAATTTAGTTACAAAAAAATTAAAGGAATTAAAACAAGATGAAGAATTGAACAGCAGATTCCAAGAATTAAAATCGAAGAAACAAAATAACAAATTATTTATGCAGAATAAATTTTCCAAAAATATTGATAAATTCCAATCGAATTCGTTGAAAGAAATTTATGATCTTATAGAAAAAAACTTTCGTAAATTAGAAAATTTACAAGAAAAAGGTGTTTCAAGTTATTTAATTGAATATTTAATTAAACCTGTAATCTCGATTTTGATAAAAAGAAATGTAGAGTTAAATTTCGAAAATTTTCATAACTTGGCAAAAGAGTTTATTAAAAGTAATTTGGCGAATGCCATTATATAAAATAATTTTTTTCTATAGTATTTTAAAATTAAATTTATAATTTGTTTATTGGTTAGTTTATAATTCTAGTGAGGAAATTTAATATATTATAAGTTTATTAATTTTTTCCATGTAGAAAAGAAAATATTTTTAAATTCAAATTATCTTCGTCTTTTAAATATATTTATAAAACTAAAATTTTACTATGTTAAATAAAATCAAATAAAAAGAATTAATTTTAAAAATTAATCAGTATGAAAAAATTATAAATTTCAACATTTTTTATTCAATAATTTCATAAATATATATTCTTTTATTTAATTGTTAATCGTTTCGATTTAAGACAAAATTAATAAATCAATTATTTATTTCTTGAATAAATAATTTATCCTTATATTTTATTAATTTTCCTTCGTAATATCATATTTATCTACTCTATCATAAATATTATAGTTAATATGATTTTTCATCCCAGGTGCATTCCATTCTAAATAGGTCTTTTGCTTTGCAAATTCAAAATTTTCTTGTCTATGATTATTTCCAAATGATCCTGGCGCATTATTCCAGAGAGATGTCGTAGGATGTTCCATTCTCTGTTGGAAGGTTCTCTCTGGTCTCCATGTTGGAGTAGTAAAATTTTTTTTCTATTTTTTAAATAATTAACAATTTTTGAGCTATAAATAAATTTATCACGATTTAAACTTTATAAAGAAGAATGTAAAGACTTATATATATTAAGGAGATCAATATAAAATATTAAATATAAATTTACATCAGGAATGTCATCATATTCATAAGCCAACCATCCATTCCAGGGAGGAGGAATCTTAGTACCTTGTAAAGAAGTAAATCTATGACTTTCAGCAAATTCAACCCATCTTCTATTAATATAATAATTAGTTTCCAATTCTTCAAAATATTGATTTCCATATTCATCTGTGCCTACTAATCTTGAAGGATACTGGCTATTAGAACCTCCTTTTTGAATAGATGTAAAGCTAAATTTTAATTTATAAGTTTGATTAATTTCAATTACAAACCAACTCTTCCTCTAAGAAATGTTCTCATAAACCCATCTTTTCTATATAAACCCCAGAACTTGGATCCGAGGAAACCAACAAAAAAGTTCCATGATCTCATTTATTTTTATATTTTTTTTAATTTTAAAAATTCAAAGTACGATGTAAATTAATTTTACATAATATTATCTCAAATTCCAAAAAATGATTTTTATTTTTATTTTATTAAAGTTTTATTTGAAATTCAAAGAGAAAATCGAATTTATTTTATTTATAGGGCAAATGGTTAAATATTATC
>Ga0194116_10005566_pt1 | contig 13813 bp, 12 predicted proteins | sample TA2MahsurfametaG_4_FD_148617 | JGI IMG/M metagenome (GOLD analysis project Ga0194116, IMG submission 148617) | Freshwater microbial communities from Lake Tanganyika, Tanzania - TA2015008 Mahale S9 surface | ecosystem: Environmental > Aquatic > Freshwater > Lake | place: Tanzania: Lake... | reverse complement strand
AATTAAGTTCTTATGTTGGTAAGATATATGCATTGGAAATTTCTCAAACCTATGCCATGCAAGAAAATGAATTGCCTTCGAATATGGAGATTGTTATTTTTGATGGGTTTAATTTTCCTTTCGAAGCGAATTCAATTGATTTTGTTTACAGTAATCAGCTCATTGAACATTTACATCCCGATGATGCCTTAGAGCAGTTAAGAAGTATCTTTAATTGTTTAAAAAAAGGTGGTCGTCATATGATTATAACACCAAACAGATTATTAGGTCCTGGTGATATTACAGGTCATTTTGGTGATGAGCCTATTGGTTTTCATTTGAAGGAATATACCGATTTAGAATTGAGATCAATATTAAAATCCGTAGGCTTTAAAAAATTCAAATTCCAAACCATAATAAAAGGAAAAAGCATATATGTACCTTTATTAATTAAATGGGTTCTCGAAAGCTATTTTTCAAAAATATCAAAGCAAAAAAGAGAAAGACTTTTAAAATATAGAATATTTAATCTATTCTTTAATACTGTTCTAATAGCACAAAAATGAATCCTTTTTTCTCTATAATTATTCCAACCTACAATAGAGGTAAATTGCTTCCAAAAGCGATTGAATCAGTTTTAAATCAGGATTGTAACGATTGGGAGTTGATTGTAGTAGATGATGGAAGCACTGATAACACAAAAAATATCATTGAGAAATTATGTGAAAACGACCAAAGAATAAAATATGTTTACCAAGATAATCAGGAGAGGAGCGCAGCACGAAACAAGGGTATAGAAAATTCAAAAGGAAAATATATTTGTTTTTTGGATAGTGATGACGAATATTTACCATTTCACCTAGCAACTTTTCAAAATGAAATTAAGAATAAAAATCTCCCAAAAGCTTTATTTTTTTCATCCCTTATAATTTTTAAGAACGGAATTGATATTGGACATCCTATTGGAATTTTAAATACTAATGATTCTATATTCGATTATCTTTTTACTGAAGGTATTTATCCTTGTCGCGTTTGTATTGAACGATCAATTTTCGATAAATTTAAATTCCGATTGGATTCAGTTTTGGTTGAGGATACTATTCTTTGGCTAGAAATAGCATCAAAATATCCTATTTTTCAAATACTAGAAAAAACGGTCCTATACTACCAACATGAGGAGAATTCAGTAAATAAAAAAAACAACCCATGTAAAAGAATGCTCAAAGGGTTTAAGAACTTAAAAAATAATAATCTGGAGGTGTATAATAAAATATCAAGTAATTTAAAATCATCTTTATTCAGTGACCTTAATTACGGCATTGCTGTTTCTCATATAATTAATTCAAATAGATTATCTGCTATATATTACCTAATAGTTTCAATATTGATTGATAGTAGAACAAAAAGAAAACATAAAATATTGTTAATTTTCAAACTTATCACGCTTCAAAAAATGGATAAGTTACTCTTATTAATTGGTTGATTTGAAAATCCTTCACATCATACCCACATTATCTAAAGGAGGAGCGGAGCGACTGGTAATTGATATTGTAAAACAATTAAATAAACAAGAGAAAATTCAAGCCCGTTTAGTGATTTTTAGAGATGAAATAAAATACCATACTTCAGAAATTAAGGAGTTCATTTCGATAATCCCATCTTCCGTTCAACTTTCATTAATGAAAAAATGGCAAATCAATGTTACAGGACTTCAAGCCTACATCAATAATTTCGAACCTGATGTCATCCATACCCATCTATTCGAAGCAGAATTTGTAAGTCGTTTTTGTCATTATCCTAAAGCAAGATGGTTTAGCCACGTCCATGATAACATGGTACAATTAAAAAATTGGTCTTGGTCAATTTCAAAAACAAACATTACAAATTGGTACGAAAAAAAAGTTCTTTTTCAACGGTATAAAAAAAATGGAGGCACTCATTTCATTGCTATTTCCAAACACACCGAATCTTACATCAAATCCGTCCAATCCAACTACCCAGTCACTTTATTACACAACGCCATTGACGTCAAACGCTTCCAAAAACCTGCTGATTTTCAAAAAAGTTCTACAGACAGTGGTTCGAGCCCAGTCGAGAACCAACCTTCAATCCCGATAGCTATCGGGACAACCCTCAATCCCGATAGCTATCGGGACAACCCTCAGACTCAAACCTTAGTCTCAACCCTCAACTTAATCAACATCGGCTCCTTCGTTCCAAAAAAAAATCAAACGTTACTACTCGATATCATCCTTGAGCTTAAGGAAAGGGGAGTTCATGCAAATTGCGTTTTTCTTGGAGATGGCCCTCTGAAAACTGAAGTCCAAAATAAAGTAAAGGAACTAGGGATCTCAAATCAATGTCAATTCTTAGGAAACGTTGAAAATGTAGAAGAACACTTATGGCAATCTGATGTTTATGTCCATACGGCCACCTATGAACCCTTAGGATTAGTTTTACTTGAAGCCATGTCAGCAGGACTTCCTATAATTACATTAGATGGAGGAGGAAATAGAGATTTAATGATAAATGGCAAAAATGGATTTTTAATTGAAAAGCAAAATCCTTATGAGTTCGCAAATCGAATCTTAGAAGTATTCCAAAATAAGGAAATACTTGATTTCAACACCGAATTTGCCAAACAATCTGATATCGAATCGTATAGCAACAAAGTGCTTTCTCTGTATACTGACTAAAGAAAAATTAATATCATATTAATGATCTTTTCTGCTGCAGGCAAGTTACTATTAATCATATTTAAAATTGAAGCATCTCGTTCTTCTCTGTGATGATTATCCAAATTCAGATGGTGAATTTTTTTTGGATGACGAAATGAAAATCATTTCCAATAAATTTGAAAAAATAACTATTCTTTGCAGTAGTCCTAACAATGGTAATTGTAGAGAAATACCAAAAAACGCCAATGTAATTGTAGTTCAACAGTTTTCCTGGTTCAATAAATGGATATCGAGAATTTCTGGATTATTCTTTTTACCATTGTGGAAAGAATTTATAGGTATTACTAATTATGGAATTAAACCGAATTTGAGTAAACTTAAACTTTTATTTTCTGATTATGTACAGTCATCTATGATCCTAAACAGTATTAAATTGAACGATATACAAAAAGGAAATAATTTTATTTATTATTCTTATTGGCATGATCAAAAAGCACTAACTCTTGCCAGGTTAAGAAAGAATACTAATTGCACAGCGGTGGCTCGCTGCCATCGTTGGGATTTGTACTTTTACGCTAATAACAGTGGTTATATCCCATTTAAAAAGTATATATTGAGTAACCTTACCTTTACAGCATCCATTTCGCAGGATGGAATAAAATACATGCAAGATTTACATGGTATCGAATTTAAAGAAAAAATTAAACTTTCTAGGCTAGGAAAACTTAATGATAGAACACCGAATTATATCAAGAAGAAAAATGAAGTAATAATATGTAGCTGCAGTCATTTCAATAGTTTTAAGCGGGTTCATTTAATTCCTAAAATATTGAAAAACATATCAAATTTTAATATTCGATGGGTGCATTTTGGATGGGGATTCGAAGAATATGAGGAATTGGTTAAAAAAGAATTGTTAGCAGTAAACTTTAAATTCGAACTTATGGGTAAAGTTGACAATGAGAAAATACTTGATTTCTATAGAGATAATTTTGTTGATATTTTTATCTCTACCAGTGCAAGTGAGGGAGTTCCTGTTAGCATGATGGAAGCACTTTCTTCAGGCATACCCGTTTTTGCAACCAATGTAGGTGGTGTAAGCGAAATTGTTAACAATGAATCAGGTTTTCTAGTTCCAAAAGACTTTGATGTTCTTAAAGTAGCAAATGAAATTGAAAGTTATTTATTAATGCCATTGGAATTACAAATAAAAAAAAGAAAAGCCGCCCGACAGCAATGGGAGTTAAATTATGATGCAAAGAAAAATTATAATGACTTTATAAATCTTATTCTGAATGCTCAATAAACTAAAAAAAAAACTGTATTATAAATTTCTTAGCATTTTTAAACCTGAAATGATTGGAAATCCCAAAAGGTTAAAGGATAACCTTGGTAATAAAGTTGGAATTAGTAATACTACACATATTTCTAATAGGGGAGAAAATTTGAAAGTTGGAAATAATGTTTTTATCGGTCATTTTAATTATATTGATGCCCATAATGCTGAAATGAAAATTGGCAACAATGTCCAAATCACAAACTACTGCAATATCCTAACACATTCAACTCACAATGACATTCGCTTTCCAAGTAATAAAATGAAATCAGAAAAATGTCAAGAAATAGTTAAAAACATGGGATCGATTTTTATTGATGATTTTACCTATATTGGTCCTCACTCTGTAATTATGCCTGGCACTAAATTAGGGAAAGGATGCATTGTGGCAGCTTATTCCTATGTGAAAGGTGAGTTTCCTGATTTCAGCATTCTTCGGGGACAACCTGCCAAAATTGTTGGTTCTACTAAAGAAATAGATGAAGAACTCATAAGGGAATTCCCTGAATTAAATAGTTTTCATTTCGATTTTAAAAAATGCTAATCAAAACACTTAAAGAAATAGATTTAGATGAAACAATATTTCCAATTTTTTTTCAATCGAAATGGCTAGAATTACAAAATAAATTAGAGCCAAAGGCAAGTATTTGTATTTACGTAGACTACGAAAATTCTATTTTAATTCCAATAAAAATTTCTAGAATAAAATTTCTAAAAAAGGTCAGTTATTTATATGTCCCCTTGAATTTTAATGGCTGTGAATTAGATGCTATTCAAGAAAAAAAAGTAATTGATAAATTCCATGTTTTCATTTCTAAGTTTTGTGATGTAGTTTATCCTCCTCAACACAATGTAAATTTTAAGTCCATTCCAACCTCCGTTAAATACTATAATATGGGGGTAATTTATGTTGACCTTAATGAAAGTCTAGAGGGAATTCATAAAAAAATAAACAAAGGATATCTCCGTCAAATTAAACAAGCCACATCGAATTCAGTTAAAATTGATTTTTCAGAAGAAAATCTTAATTCTTTTTATAATCTATACAAGGCATTAATGGAGAAACAAAATAAACCAGCAGAATCATACAATTTTTTTAATTCTCAGTTAATCACTTTGAAAAATCAAGTGATTTGTGGTAAATCGACTATTGAAAATCAAGAAGAGAGCGCAATTTTCTGCCTTCTGGACTCCAATTATTGCTATTATGAATATGGGGCAACCATAAGCAATCCGATTTATAGCGGTTCAAATAAACTTCTTTTTTTAAAACTAATCGAAGAATTAAAAAACAATGGAATTCAGAAGTTTATTCTTGGTGGGTTTAGAAATAAAATAGTAAACAATGCAAAATTAGAAGGAATTCAGACTTTTAAATTACGAATAGGCGGTCAGGTTAAAGAAGGATATCATTTTATCAAAGTAATCCGACCCTTCAAGTATTTTGCGTTTTCATTTTTACTAAAATTAAAATCTAAAATTCAAGGGAGGAATTTAGATTTAATAAATCTTGAAGGTCTTGAAATATTTAAAAGTTGATGGCAATTAAATCCCTACTCATTACGTTTGATTATGAACTTTTTCTGGGGAAAAGAAGTGGTTCAGTTGACAATTGTTTAATTAAACCCACTGGTCAGATTCTGAAAGTATTAAATAAATACAATCAAAAAGCTTTGTTTTTTATTGATACAACTTATTTGTTGCGACTTTCTGAAGTTAAAAGTCAATATCAAAATGCATCAACGGATTATGATAGAATTTGTGAACAGCTTATCCAACTTGCCAAAGACGGACATCAGCTTTTTCATCACCTACATCCTCATTGGCTTGATGCTGAATACATCCCAGAAATTAACCAATGGAATTTGAGCAACAATAAACGATTTGTTTTTTCAAGTATAGAAAAAAATGAAAAAAATAAAATATTTAATTTTTCAAATGAATTTTTGAATCAAATTTATCTGGAAGCCAAAGTCAACAAACAACCAAATGGATTTAGAGCAGGGGGGTTGTTCATTGAGCCATTTTCTGAATTCTTTCCCTATTTTAAAAAGTTTAATATATTAAACGAATTTAGTGTCGTTTCAAACACATTTAGAAATGACAATCGATTTAGTTATGATTTTAGGGGTTCTCCAATAAATCGTCCTTATTCTTTTCAAAATAAAATAGGTATTGAAGATAAAGAAGGTGATTTCGTGGAATATCCAATTTCATTGATGGAAATCAATGGATTTTCTAAACTTCGAAATAGCATGATTTACAGAATAAACACAAAAAACCCTGAATTTCGGCCTTTTGGGGATGGTAATTCGTTTGGTCATAAGGCGGCAAGTACAGATATTAAAAAAAAGATAAAAGATATTTTCTCAATGAGATTACCTGCGAGTATTGAATTTCTTAATCCTGGGAACATATCCTGCTACTTGAGTTTTCTAAATAAAAACAATTATTTCCACTTACTTTCACATCCCAAACTACTCACACCGATTAGTATTAAAATGTTTGACTGTTTCCTCGAAAAAACCCTTAAAACGACACAAATTGTAAACCCTGATTTCAGTTCAAATTTACCGTCAGATAACCACTCAGAATGAGCTCAGCTCAAGTTTTAAAACATAAAATGAAAAAAATCCTCATCCTCGCTTACGACTTCCCTCCTTACATTTCCGTTGGCGGACTGCGTCCTAATGCTTGGTATAAGTACTTTTATGAATTCGGTTTCTATCCAATAATTGTAACCCGACAGTGGGATAATAAATACGGAGATTTCAGAGATTATATAGCCTCTTCCCACACGAATGAAACGATTATTGAAAAACAACCATACGGAACCATTATCCGAGCACCTTATTTTCCAAATTGGTCCAATCGCTTGATTTTAAACAAAGGAGTTTCTAAATGGCAACTTGCCAGGAAAGCTTATTCAGCCGCAATTGATTACGGACAATATGTGATGCCAGTCGGTCCTAAACGTCCTATTTACCTATCAGCAAAAGAGTACCTCAAAAAAAACAAAGTGGATGTTATTTTAGCAACCGGCGACCCTTTTGTATTGTTTCATTATGCCAATAAATTAAGTCAAGAATTTAAAATTCCCTGGATGGCTGATTACCGAGATCCTTGGACCTTGAATTCCGATGAAAAAAAGTCTTGGTTAGAAAAGAAAATACAAGGTTATTTAGAACGAAAAATTGTTTCACAAGCATGTTGTATTTCTGTTGTTTCTGAGTTTGTCAAATTCAAAATAGAACAAGTAGTTCAACCAAAGCATCAATCATTTTTAATCCTTCCAAACGGCTACGATGACGAGGCTATCAATAAAGTAAAAGACATTCCCCAGTCTAGGTCTGAACTAACCATTTCTTTGGTTGGCAGCTTGTACAATTGGCATCCCTACGAACATTTTTTAGCAACCTGCGCCCAGTTTTTGGAGCAGAACAGACAGAATATTAAGTTCAAATTTTACGGCACCAATCGAAAAGCTGAATTGGAGCAAATTACACAACACAAATTTCCAATTTTAAAAAATCACGTCGAGATTATTGGTAAAATGCCAAATGATCAATTATTAGCGGAATTAGCAAAGGACAATGTCATGTTGCTTTTCAACTATTATTCCTACATGGGAACTAAAATTTTTGATTACTTGGGTATTAATAGAAGAATCTTGTTATGTTTCACAGAGGACAAGGAAGCACAGAAACTAAAATCCGCATATTACAAAGTGAATGAAAACGAGAATTTTTCAGGAGCTTTACAAGCAGATTTAATTCAGGAGACAAAATCAGGAATTAGTGTAAAAGATGCTCCGGAATTATTCACTATTTTAGAAGAACTTTGCCATGAATTTAGTTTGTCAAATGAAATCAAATCTTTAGCAACAAACACGGAGATCCATTCAAGAAAGAATTACGTCAAATTATTGGCTGACTTTTTAAAGAAAAATGAAAAGAATTAGGAAGTTTTATTTGTAAATCTATTTGTACAGTGAAAATATCAATAGTATCTCCAGTTTATAAAGCAAAAACAATTATTCCTGAACTTGTTCGCAGAATAGTTGAAAGTGTATCCAAAATCACAGATGATTTTGAGGTTATTTTGGTTGAGGATGGTTGCCCGCAAAATTCATGGGAAGCTATTGCACTAGAATGCCAAAAAGACAAGCGAATTAAAGGAATTAAACTAAGTAGAAATTTTGGTCAACATTATGCAATTACAGCTGGTTTGGATTATGTGAAGGGCGATTGGGTTGTAGTAATGGATTGTGACTTACAGGATCAACCGGAGGAGATTGAAAAAATGTACAATCTTGCCTTAACTGGTTATCATGTTGTTTTAGGGCAAAGAAAAATCAGATACGACTCATATTTTAAAAAATCTTTTTCCTATTTATTTTACCGTTTCTTGAATTTTATGTCAGGAATTAATCACGATGAATCTATTGCAAATTTTGGAATATACCATAAAAATGTTATCGCTACTTTGATTAAAATGAGGGAGCCCAATAGGTTTTTTCCAACCATGATAAATTGGATTGGATTCAATCAAACAAAAATTGAAATTGAGCATGCAGATAGAAAGGAAGGAACTTCAAATTATAATTTCTCGAAGTTGACGAAGTTGGCAATCGATATTATATTAAGTAATTCAGAAAAACCGTTAAAACTATTTACTTTATTGGGAATTTTCATTTCAATTACCTCCTTGATAATAGCCTTCATATTTCTAATTCAATGGAGTTTGGGTGAAATTAAAGTATTAGGATACACGAGTTTGATTATTTCAATTTGGTTGCTTTCGGGAATAATATTAGCAACTATGGGCATTGTGGGTCTTTACATTGGTAAGACTTTTGAAACTGTGAAAAATCGACCTATTTACATCATTCAAGATAAAATCAATGATTGATTTTTTGAATTTTGATTCTCAATTGTTTGATATTAATGTTGGTAAATTCGAATTGACGAATAACTTTAAAATTGACTCGATTAAGAATCAACTTAATAAATTCGATTTGGTTTATTTGTTTTCGAATGAGGATGACGTAAAAATTAACTTAAAACCAGTTGATACTAAAATAATTTTCAGGTTGAAATTAGAAGATTCATCTCTACCGGAACCAAATTCTAAAGTATTAATTACTTCCACTGATTTTCAAAATTTTGAATATTCTAAATTGCTAAAATTGTCATATCTAGCCGGAGATTTTTCAAGATTTAAACTTGATAAAAATTTTAGAAAAGGGGCATTTGAAGCTATGTATAAATTATGGCTAGATGAGTCTTTAAATTTGAGAATTGCTAATAAAGTTTTTATTTGTTATCTTGAGTCAAATCAGACGACACCAATTGGACTTATTACGTTGAAAATAGACGATATTGACAATGCAAGAATCGGCTTAATATCTGTTTCTGCAGAATATCAAGGGATTGGAATTGGAAAAAAATTAATTTTTCATACTATCAATTATCTTAATGAGCAAAATATTAAAACCCTAGAAGTCGCCACTCAATTAGAAAATAAAAATGCTGTCAAGTTTTATTTAAAATGTGGATTTGAAGAATATTCAAGAAGTAATGTATACCACTTATGGACAAAGAAATTAGATTTAATAGACCTGTAATTCTCGGTAACGAAATTGAGTATATCAAAGAGAGTATCCTAGAGGGTCAAATTTCAGGGAATGGGAAGTTTACAAAAAAATGTCATTCATATTTTGAAGATAAATATGGCTTTAAGAAGTGCTTACTAACTACTTCTTGCACCGATGCACTTGAAATGGCTGCTATTCTTTGTGAAATCAAACCAGGTGATGAGGTTATTGCACCAAGCTACACCTTTGTTAGCACAGTAAACGCATTTATTTTACGAGGTGCTAAAATAGTGTTTTGTGACAGCAGAAGTGATCATCCTTGTATTGATGAAGGGAAAATCAAAGAATTAATTACTACAAAAACCAAAGCAATTGTCGTGGTGCATTATGCTGGTGTGGCATGTGATATGGATGAAGTGATGGACATCGCGAACGAAAACAAGCTATTTGTCATTGAAGATGCCGCTCAAGCCATAGATAGTTATTACACGGGTAGAGATGGAATCAAAAAGCCATTGGGTTCAATAGGTCAACTAGCGGCTTTTTCGTTTCACGAAACCAAAAACATCATATCAGGTGAAGGCGGGATGCTGGTAGTGAACGATGAACGTTTTGAAAAGCGAGCTGAAATAATCTGGGAGAAAGGGACTAATCGATCTGCTTTTTTCAAAGGGGAAGTAGATAAATACGGATGGGTGGATATTGGAAGTTCCTTTTTGCCTTCAGAAATCATTGCAGCCTTCTTATATGCACAATTGGAGAATTTAGAGCAAATTCAAAACAAGCGCAAGGTTATTTGGAATAGGTATTATGAGGGATTAAAATCGTTGGATGAACAGGGGAAATTGCGTTTGGCAAATATCCCTGAATTCTCATCGAATAATGCCCATATGTTTTATGTGGTTTGTAAATCGTTTAAGGAAAGAGATTCTTTATTGTCTTTTCTAAAGAAAAATCAAATCAGCGCAGTATTTCACTATTTGAGTTTACACAAAAGTGCGTATCATTTGGCAGGCAATCCCTTGGTGGATTTGCCATATAGTGATCATCATTCTGAATGTTTGATTAGATTACCGTTTTATTATGAATTAAGAGAGAACGAAATTGATTTTATCATCTCAAAAATAGAAGAGTTTTATGAGTGCTAATTGGGTTTTTGATGTCAATGGCATCTATCGTAATAAAAAAAATGCAGAGATTTCATATCCAGATGTTGGAAATGATTCCTGTTTCACTTTTGAAGATGTTAGTCCATGGTTCAAACAAAGAAATGAGTTAATTAATGCACTAATAATTAAAAACAAACTAAGTGGAAATTTTCTGGATATCGGAGGTGGAAATGGATTTCAAGCAAAATCTTTGGAAGAAAATAATTCAATAGATAAAGTTTTCTTAGTTGAGCCTGGTTATAGTGGTTGTTTAAATGCAAAAAAACGTGGGATTGAGAATGTATATTGTGGACTTTTTCAGGATTTCGACTTTACAGAAAATAAGATTTCTATTTGCGGGTTATTTGATGTAATTGAACACATTGAGGATGATATATCTTTTTTAAATGATTTGTATGATCGATTACCTCAAAATTCACATGTTCTCATCAATGTTCCAGCGCTACAATTTCTATGGTCTGACTCCGATATCCATTCTGGTCATTTTAGAAGATATTCGAAAAAAGATTTGAAAAGAATAATTAAAGATACGAAATTTCAAATTATTGATAATGGCTATTACTTTATTTATTACACTTTACCACTTTTTATACTCAGAGTCATACCATTTCGATTCGGTTTTAGAAAAAATTTAGAACAAGTATTAGAATCTGAAACTCAAAATCATCAGCCAAATAAAGGATTATTGCAAAAATATATTGACGTGAGACATAATTTTTGGATAAAAAAGATAAAACAAGGTAAGTCACCGAAATATGGTACAAGTATGTTCATTGTATTAAAAAAAAATCATTAGATTATTGACTTTTTAACATGGAAGTTTTTCTCAATTTTTTAAATAATTTAATTTTTATTTTATTGTTTTCATCAATAGTATTTTCATTTGGTAAATTAATTGTGATAAGAATAGTTGGCTTTCCTCGTTTTATTAATAATGTTTATAATCTTTCTGCCTTTTATACCTTAATTGGAACCATTTCAATAGTTTTAATTTTTTCAATATTTTTAACCAGTGGAAAAACTATAAATTGGGGAATATTAATAGGCATCTTAATGTTATTTTGTCAAAAATCAAAACAGGTAATTAATGTTAAATCACTTAATTTTAGAGCTTATGTAGCATTGATAATTTCGGTTACTGTGATATTTACATTAAAATTTATTTTTCTGAACTTCCCAGAAAATATCTATTCAATTAAAGGGGATAACGATTTTTATTTTTATGCCAAAACTAGTCAAGGTTTAATACAGCATCATTCAGAAAATGTTTTCAAGGCTATTGGAAACACAGATACATTTGATTTTCCTGTATTATATCATTATGGGGATTTGTATTTAAATGCCTTTTCAAAGTTAATATTCTATAATGTTAATTATACAGCCTCGCTTGCGTTAATTATATATCCCTTTTTGATTTCTGTAACACTATTGTTCATTATTGGTGAAATAAAGAATTCTAAAAGCAATTTCCAAAAGTCTCATTGGGCATTCATAGTAGGGATATTAATTATTTTAGGTTGGTGCTTTCTCATTCATGCTTACGATTCTCCATTATATAATTTAGTTAAGATTCATTTTGATAGATTCCTTTTTGATTCGAAGAATTTGATGTTATTCCCAATTATTTTTCTGATTTTTTTGTCCATCAATTACAAATCTTATCAAAACGTCATTCCACTATCAATTTTTGGAATATGTATGTATTCAACCTCCATACCTGCATTATTTTTCTTGTCTGTTTTCGTTTTGTTCCTATCCTTTAAAAACTTTAGTATTCAATCCTGGAATTCGATGTTAATCTCCTTAAAATCAGAACGTAAAATAATTTTCTCTTTTGTTATAATGTGCTTGTTTATTTTGGCTATAATGACATTGACAAAAGCATTTGAAAATGTGAAAATGGAATCAATTCCGAGAAGTTGGACAACAATGTTCATTATGCTCTTGGAATATACTTTTTCGCCGTTTTTATCTTCTCCTGTAATTTTATTCATTTTTGCATTATTACTCTACAATAGTTTTAAAGAAAAGAGTATTAAACTCGAATTTTTTCTTCCTATACTTTCTGCATTATTTGTTTTTTTCTGTTGTGCAATTTTTATAGTAAAGAATCATGAGAATCCAGAGATTAGACAGACCGTTTCAACTATTTCTGGTCCAATATTAATTTCATTAATCACAATATATTTATCAAGGTTGGCAACTGTTCAAGTTCTCTCAATTGCCATATTGCTGGTAATTCTATCAAGTTTTAATTTTAACGAAGAAGTTAACGATTTTAACAAAAATTCAAGAGAAGAATTATCAAAAAAAGAATTTAGTGATTTGAACCGAATTATTTCAAGAGAATTTCTAATTTCTACAAAATGGATTGTGATTGGCCCTAAGGTATTTTTAAGTCCTAATTATTCATTCAATGATTTTTATTATCCATTCATGGAATTCGACAATGTGAATGTGCCAATTGATATGTCCTATTATTTTTATTCAGATGTAAATTTTAAATTTTCCAATTCTAAGTTTTTCAAACCAACAGAAATCCAATCATTAAGTTCTCTCGGAAACTGTAAAACTTTAATAAAAGCATGTAAAAAGTTAAACATAAAATTCATTTTATTTATCAAAAAAGATTTCTTAAAAAACACAAAAATCATAAATGTGGAAAGATTATATGATAAGGGAGATTTTTATTTATACCGAATTAATTAACTGCATTTTTCACAATCGCTGGAGATATTTCTTTTGATAATATTAGAGAAACAAATTAGTTTTCAAGTTTAATTAACTGTTTTATTCGTGAAATAAAAAAATGACAACTTTTAAAATAATTAATCGTTATTACTTTATTGTTATTGAGTAAGTTTATGCAAAATAGAATAATTCCGTTTCTTTTGTTTCTACTCACTTGTTTTGGGTGTATCCATTCTCAAGACAACAGTGTTATTTGGCCGAAGGCAGACGAAGTTATATCCGATCTCACGCCTTTATTGAGTTGGAATGGGGTAGAAGGAGTATCGAATTATCAAGTGAGTCTTTCTATGGATTCTACCTTTAA
>Ga0194116_10005563_pt1 | contig 13815 bp, 1 predicted proteins | sample TA2MahsurfametaG_4_FD_148617 | JGI IMG/M metagenome (GOLD analysis project Ga0194116, IMG submission 148617) | Freshwater microbial communities from Lake Tanganyika, Tanzania - TA2015008 Mahale S9 surface | ecosystem: Environmental > Aquatic > Freshwater > Lake | place: Tanzania: Lake Tanganyika... | reverse complement strand
GAAGAATTGAATATCGAAGGTCTTTGGACCAGCAACTCTTTCGGCTAATTCTTCAGGACTCAAAAATATGAAAATTTTTTTATTCAAAATTGTTCTAAAAAGTTATTTTAATTTATTTAAAAAAAAAAAAATAATATTTTTATTTTTGATATTTTTATGTGTAATTTTATTCTGAAGAAAAATAGAAAAAAATAATCTTACTTCATTCCTTTTAGAATGGCGTTAGCTTGTTCCTTGACTTCTCGATATCTTGCCTCTAAATAAAGCTTTATAAAATCTCCAAAATTTTCTTGACTGACAGTTTTATTCTTTCCTCCATCACAAAGTTCAATTTCTTCACCATTTGAAAGTGCCGCTGTAAATGTTTGATAATCAAATAATGCATATAATTCTTCAAAATACAAATCAGGATTTAAGCAAGGTTTAACTATTGAGTTATATGCCAAAATATCAATTTCTTCCAAATCATCTGGTTTCAATTCACATTGAAGGATAGATTTCCAAACCAAATTAGGGAGATAAATAGGACAATAAACTTTAGATATAAATGAATAAGCAAATACTTTTCCTATAAATCCGAATACATCTAAATGATATATTGTGTTAGCAGTTGGATTAATAGTCCAAAGATCCCTACCGAGGCCTGAAGCAGCTTGTTGGTTCGGAGTTGGAATGAACAAATCAAGCCTTTTAGACATCAAATCTTCAAACATTTGAGTGAAAATTTCTCTTGCTGGTCCACCAGCATCTGTTGCATTTTCTCCTTTTAAATCAACCCTGAAAAGTAAAACATTTAATCTTTTGAAATATTCTTCATCAGGATGAGTCTTCATTCCTCTGTATACTTGAGAAAATACTGTTTTTTCAAACTTTTTATCGAGATGCTTGGTGTTTTGGAATTTTCTTGCAGCCATTCTATCTATATAGATGTATTGCCTATTATCGTTTAAGCTTAATTTTTCTATTTCTTGATTTATGTATTTTTCTTTATAAGATTTTTCAACAAGATAAATATTATCAAATATTAATTTGGTCAAATCATTTTCAATTTCTGGATCAAATAACTCGAGTATTGTATTTATTGATTTATTAAGATAATTCATTAATGTGTTAACAAACTCCACTTTTTCTGTGGTATCAAAATAACCTAAAAATTTCGGATCCTTCTTATTAACTTCACACATATAATTATTGAAATTTTCGTTTTTATTCTTTGAATCTGTTTTAGCATTTACTTGGTATTTAAACTTTTCTAAATTAAAATCTTTTAAAATACTAGTCTTAAGATTATTTAAAAATAAATCTGTAACTTTTTTTTTGACTTCTGTATAGAGATTTTCATATAGTTTTTCTATGTTGTGATCTGTACATTTGATAGAAAACGTTAAATTTTTATAATTTTTTTCTGCGGAATAATTATCATTTAGTCTGTTTTTGTTTATGATTAAATTACCAGAGATCAAGAAAATTGAACATAACTCATTAAGGTTCTCTTTTATATAGCTTAAACAATTATCGTCTAAATCAATATTTTCTAAATAAATATTTTCTAATAAATTTTCTGAATTAATATTATTCGATTCACATTCAATAGAATTCAATTTATTTTCTAATAACTCTAATACATTTAATTCTTTGAAATTAGTTTGCTCTAATAACTCTTGTTTGGTATAAAAAAGCATAGGTGAAATTAAATAATTTTCTGAATTTTCAATAACAGATATATATAAAAAGACTGTATCATTTTGAACATCATCGAAAACATAATTCTTTAGAATTTTATTTTTATTGTTTATTATACAAAGTGCGTGCTTTTGATCAAAAGAAGAAAGGTAAACTTTATTATCAATTTGATTTCCTTTAGAGTCAGAAATTATAGAATTCAGTTTATCTTCCAAAAGTTTCATTGAAAAATTACGTTTTACTGGATAATAGCCAAGAATCACAGATAATTTATATTCGCTGTCCGAGCAATGCATGACTTTTATGTCTTTTATTTTATAATTTTTATCAATTTTTTCAGTTGTAAGAGTTGAATATTCGTCGTTTATCGTCGTTTTTTTATCTTGAATTTCCTCTTCTTTATCTTTTTCTTCATCTTGATTCATTTTTTCATTATCATGATTTTCTTCTTCATCATTTGAATTAGCATTTCTCATTTTTTTTCTAATTTCAAATCTACTGATAATAAATTCTTCTTCTTCTACATCTATTTTTTCTACTTTTTCTTTGTTATTTTGATCTTTTTTGGTATTAGTTTCTTCAATACTTTTGTCGATCTTTTCATCCTTATTTTCATCATTTTCATTGTTTTTTTCTTCCTTAATTTCATCTTTATTCTTTAATTTTTCTCTATTCTTATCAACTAATTTTTGTAGATCAACTTTAAATGGAGACTCTTTAAAATAGAAATATTTCTCCGATCCATCTCTAAATAAAAATGATTGTCCAAACATATATAATTCGATATTTCCTGTTTCATTGTTGACCATATTAATAAAAATTGTGTCTCTACTTCCTCTTATAATATCAATAGGTGTAAAGTTATTAGTTTTTGGCCAATCCCATAAAGTAGGAGTATACAAAGATCTAGTTTGGCAAGAAAAATATTCGTCATATTGATAACCACAATAGTAAATTTCATTTTTTTCGCTTAAACAAACTATATTATTTCTTGCGGATACCATTTTCTTCAATGGGATATTCGCCAATGCTGGAACTTTCCCAGAAGGGAAATAATACTCACTTCTAGAAACTACACATAAATGATCGTAATTATATCCTGAAGCATAAAGGTATAATTTTCCATCATCTTCTTCCATCAAATAAGCGCTTGCTTCAGCAACTACGTAAGCTTTTTTACACTTTTTTTCACCAAATATTTTACTTTCTACCATGTGATAATTATAAGCATAATCAGTTCCTGTTGAATAGTAAAATCTTCCTGCAGAAAAAATACGCCCATCAGTATCCACTAATACTATACCATAATCATTCAAATGTCCCCAACAAATCTTTTTAGGGTTTTTGATAGGTCCCAAAGCAATCCTTCTATAATGCTCATTTACTCTATAAGAAGAATCTAAATAATCATATATATAATGAATGGCATAAATATATTTATTTGTAACAATTACTCCAGAATCAAAAATTTTGAAAATTTGTTCAGTTTTAGAAATATTTTCAAAAAGTTCAGTAGTTTTAAAATTAGGGTGTTGTACTGTCAAAAAATTACCCTTTACTAATAATTTATTACCCTGCTGAATTAAAATTGCTTTTTCTTCTTTAACTAGCCATACATCAGATATATTTTTTGGTAAATTATAAATTGTTGGCTCAGGATTCTTACTGTCTTTTATTACTAAATAATTTCTATAGGCGAAGTTTTCTGAATTATCAGCATAAATCAAAGTCTTCTTTATTTGATTTGCTTTTGAAGTTGAAGAATCACAAGAAAGGGTATTCAAATAATTTGAACATTCTGACTCCCCAAGGCTAGAAGCAAATTCATAGCTTAATTTAACTTCTTCTTTCGAATCTTCTGCTTTTTTATTATTGTCGATAAATAGATTGCATATTGATAAAGATTCATTTAATTTTTCTTTTGAATTATCGAACTTCAATTCAAAATTTTTAAATTTATTATCTTTTAAAGTAAAGCAAAAAGAATTTTTAATATTGGGTATTTTGAATTTTTTAGAAAAAGTGTCTTCATATTCTTTAGAACTTTTTATTATCTTTTCTGTTAAAATTTTTGACTTAAATTTATATTCGATTTTATTTATGCATTCGTATAATTCCAAATATGTTTTATTGAAGGATTTCAATTTTAAATTAATTTCTTCAGATTCAATTATGTTATTGCTATCGTATAAAAATTTCAAATAAATTAATACAAAATCTATAATCATAAATACAAATGAATTTTTTTTGGAAGGAATTTGTGTTAATTTTCCGATTGATTGATTGTTTAATAATTCTAATACGATATCTTCAATGAATTTCTTTATGCAATCAGTTAATGAATGTTTGTTTTTTTCAATTATTGAATTTACAATTTCAATAAAGGATTGTAAATTATTCAAACTGCATCCGATTTTGAAAGGATTACAATTATTGACATCTATGTTTAAGAAATTAGATAAAATTTTGCATAATTCCAAAATTCCGTTTTGAATTTTCTCTATTTCGAAATTTTCTAAGTTAGCTTTTAAGCCTTTAAAGAAATCATTCAAGAAGAATCTCTGTTCATATTCCCGTAAATCTTTTTCATTTTGTATATCCTCTAATAAATCTATTATATTGAAATTATCATAGTTGAATAGTGCTTTAACAGAATTAGATGTTCCATGTGATAAAAGTTTTTTCACAATTAAATTTAATTTTGACAATATAAATGTATGTTCCAATTTAAGATTGAAATAATTTTCCTTATATGAAGTTTGGTAATAAAGTAATTTTAAATATTTCACTAAATTGCTATATTTTTCAATGTTTAATTCATTGATTTCTACAGATTCTTCCCACAAGGCGTATTCATTTACAGATTTCAAAGACAAAAATCTTAAATGTTGTTTTAATATATGCATTCCCAAATTCTTAATATCTGCTTCTTTTTGATCCTCAAATTGAATTTTCTCTGTTTTAATATTTATATCCTCAAAATTCCTATTTTTATGAATATTCATATCTTTTAGGTCGGATGATTCAATAGCATTAAGTTCAATCAAATTAAGATAGCTTTTGAAAATGGAATTATTTTTTAAATCAACTTTGGTATAATGTGCCAATTCTTCTTTTATCATATTTTTACTTTCTTCACTATTTATGAAAAATCTTGTAATATCAGAAACTAAATAATAAAAAATGCTGGTATATTTATTATTAATATCAGCTTTCTTATTTTCTAATTCATATCTATTCGAACATTCTGTAGGAGTTTCCAAAAATTCTTTGATGTTATTTTCAAGTAAAGAATTATCAATCGAAAAACAAGAGAAATTTTTATTAATTTCATCAAAATATTCATCATTGACGATTAATACGCATTTATTAATAAAGTAATTATTATTTAAATATTTTTCAAAAATCTTTTGGTTGATATTTGATTCATTCAAATTATTATTTTTTTCATTTTCCTTTGCAGTATTTACTTCTTCAATTACCTTTTCAGTATTTACTTCTTCATTTTCCTTTGCATTATTTACAACTTCAGTTTCCTTTTTTTCTTCAGTTTCTTTCTTTTCTTCATTCTCATTTGAATTTTCTTGTTGGCTATTCTGATTTTTAATTTTTGATAAATATTCTTTTAAATCTTGTTTATTTAAGTCTTCTAAATTCATTTCTCTTAAAAATTCATTTGTAAGGAAAATTGCACGATGTTTGCTTTTGTTTTCATTAGGTTTAGGCTCTAAATTATCTTTGTATTCTTCCATTATTAGATTTGCTTTTTTCAAATCGAAAATCTCAATTTGTTTGTATTTTCCTATTCTTCGAAGCATTTTTTCAGAACTGTTTTTTCCTTCACCTTCTTCATACAAATAAGAATAATTGTCTAAATATATTTGTAAGTTTAAAGTGATATCATTATTCTTTTTAGGAGAGAAAAATATATTTTGATTGTCAAAATTTATTTTGAGATATAATTCCTTTATTTCAGAAATTGAAACTTTCTGTAAAATTGGATTATTATTTTCATTAAAATTTTCTTCTAAATTTGGCTTTATTCCAAATGGGAATAAATTAACATTTTTATTTTTTTTTATAGGGTTTTCGAAATTTACTAAATTTTCAATCTTATTTTTATTCATCATTTTTATATCATAGGGAGTATAAGAAAATAATATATTTTCAAGTTTATTTAAATTCAAGATATTTGCTGGTAAATTTACATCATCAAAAACTAAGAAGTATTCTAAAAATTCTTTTTTATTATTAAAGAAATCTTGAACAATTTTTTTTAACGCTTCTACTTGCTGAATTTTTGCTTGCAAATTGGCTTCTTCAATTTCATTTAATTCTTCTTCAATATTTTCATCATTTGCATTTTTTAAAATGCTTCTTATATTTTCTGTTGAGATTAATGTTAATTTTTTTAAGAATTTTACAATGCGAATATAGCTTTGTAAATGATTTAAAGTGTAATTATTTTTTCCAATTAAATTTTCATCTAAATAAATAAGAATATTTTTAATTAGATCTTCATCGGCAAATATAAGAGAGTTGCTATTTAAGTATTCATCATTTACAATATATTCACTTTCGGTCGGGAACAATAAGTTAGGTCGATTTGTCTCAATTTGATTTATTATATTTCCATTATCTTCCAGGAAACCTTTTACAATACAATCCTCAGTTAAATTTTCATGTATTGCATCATAAGAATCTTTAACTTCTTTACTGGCTTTTTCATTTAAATAATATACTGATTTGTCAAAGATTAAAGTTCCCTTTTTCACAAGGGCTTCAATGTCTTTCGGATCATAAACCTTATCATAATTACTACTATTAAATTCAATTTTTGAGTTACAAATAATTTTTGAAAAATTATTCAAATATCCAATGTTTGAATCTAAAATTTTTGCTACTTGAACACCATTTTTCAATGCTAAAGAAGAGAGAAGTTTAAAGCAGCTATGCTTAAATTCGCTCTGGCTCAAGAAAAACCTTAAAAATTCATTAATTTTGTCTTCAATAGAACTGTCAATTATATTTTGTATGTTATTTGAGTTGTTGAATATTTTTTTTTCAAAATAGATTAAGTCTTTATTAACTCGTAGTTTTGAAGAATTAAATTTCAGTGATAATAAAAATCTCAAGAAAAATTCATATGAGTTGGTTTGTTCTAATTCTTCGTTACTTAGATTTGTTAACAAATCTTGAGGATTTTCATTTAAATTTGAATTTGATTTTTTATATGGTAAAATATATTGTTTATACAAATCCTTAATTTTATTTCCGAAATATTCAAAATTTTGAGAGTTTTTGTTTAGATGAGATACTAAGATATTTAATATTCCGAAGATTATATAAACATTTTTTTCGTTAGCAAACAGTACAAATACCAATAATCTTGAGAAAAGGCTAAGATCTTTGAATATAATTTCTAAAGAAGAATCTTGGATAATTATGTTTTTTAATAAACTGATTGAAATATTCCAAATTTTTCTTTGAGAATAGAATAGATTATTAAGTAAAATTAAATTTTCTGATGGAATATTCTGAATGTTAAATTGATTTTCTTGTTTTATTAAGGCTTGGTATGAAGAAACATCAGATGGTTTGATTTTATTATAAAATTCAACCTTATTTTTAAAGAGTGTATTTTCCAAGAAATCCTCGATAATTATTTTATATATATCCAAAATATGAATTATTAAATCGCTATTATTAATAAGATCAAGATTGCTCATAGATCTTGTTAATCCAAGTCCTCCTTTTTTAGGAGCTACATTATTTTGTGCTTTATTCATCTTTTCTTTAAGGATTCTCTTAATTATTAAATTTGAATAAATTGAGAAGATATCTGTCATAAGAGAACTCACATAAAAAATATCATAATAACAACATTTACTACTTGCAATGCTGAGTGATTCATTATAAATTAATGTTCTGGGATCCAAAAACATACCATTTTTAGCAAGTTTGAGAATTTCATTTTTATTATTATTGAATAGATTATTGAAAAATTGGATATCTAATAAGAATTGGAAATTTCTTCCTTTCATTAGCCAAATCAAATTATTTAATAGAATTACAGTATAGAAGATATTATTGCCATGTTTTCCTTTAAATATTTCAGGGATTTCTTCTCCAGTTTCTTTTGAATTGTTTTCTAAATTAATTAATTCTGATTGGTTTTTATTAAAAAGAGAATTTAATTCTTCTAAAATATTAAATAAATATTCATGAAATAGATTGGTAACTAAAGCTGATTGATCAGTGGAAGTCGTATTTAAATGATCTAAAATATTCGGTATTTGATTATTACTTTTTAGTTTGAAATTTTGGTAGAAATTAGAAATCAAATCAGCTTTTATTTCTGAGTTTTTGAAGTTCTTTATAACATTATTAATAATAAAAAGAGAGATTTCTCTGAATTTTATTTTAACATTAAGTGATTGCAAACAAGCTAAAATATTATCTACATTTATATTGTCATTCGAAATAGCACTAATCAAATCATTTGCAAGGTCCTTTACTTTTGATTTTTCTTTATGATGGAATTCTTTTTTATCATCTAAATTAATTCCCATCATTGTTTTCTTTATTAAATTGGATAAATGGAGGAGGTTTTTCTTTGGTAAAACAGATTTTTCTTGTGTGTCAAAAGAACTTGAATTGAAATTTCTTGAGGAATTCAATTGATTATTTTTCTTGGATCGATTTGATTTAAGATAAAAAAGTAATTTTAGTTTTTGCAAAAATCTTTCGAAATAGTTAAGAATTTCTTTATCTTCCATATCATCAGGATCTATATTACATCTTAATTTTGATATTTCAATTTCAGATTTTTCAAATTCAAGATTTATCTTTTTATCACCAAAATTTTCATCCATTTGTTGGAAAATTAAGTCTTTTTGTGCTTTAAAAATCTTTCTTACTTGACAGCAATTTTTCCATATGAAGAAAATTTCTTCGAAATTTTTATTATCTAATAAGTTTACACATTCCTCTTTAATTAGCTTAATTGATGCATATTTTTTATAATTTTCTTCTCTGTTAAAGACCACATCAAGAGTCTTTTCAAGAGATTGACTAAAACGATTCTGCTTTATACAAATAAAAAACAAGCCGAGCACTATTTTATCTATAATTGGTCCTTTTACTATATATTCTCTATTGACTTTTTCTATTAAAAAGTCAAATAATAAAAAGAGCTTTTTGAGTAAATAGAAAACCTTTTTATCTGATGCCGATAATTCTTCTAAAGATTTGTCTTCGCATTCTGATAAATCCATATCCTTTAGAGTAATAAGAGTTTCGAAAGGTAAATTATCAGTCATAAAATAGGTAATGAAATTGGAAGTATTAGTTGCACAATCTTTGGGAAGAGTATTAAAATTTTCTGAATTAGAAGCCTCTAAACCACCATTTGATTGTAGACCTCCGAATGGATTATTTTCTATTTGGTCATTTAAAAATTCCAATTTACTCTTATTTTCTTCGTTCAAGCTATCAAAGAAAATTTCCAAATCTTTATTTATGGAGTTTAATTTTTTATTTTCCGCTACTAATTTTTTCGAATCTTTGATACCACCTGAGAAAACACTTGAAGAAATTAAGTCCTTAACATCTTCATTTACATTTAAATTATTCAATAAATTTGCATTTTCATAAAAACTTAAAAATTTTATAGTTTTGTTAACAAAAGAACATGCAGAGGAAATAGGATAGCTTAAAGTCTTTTCATGGAATTCGTAATTCGAAATTCTTAATTTATACAATATCGTCTTCGCTGAATCATCTGCTTCTATGTGACTTTCTATGTCAATTGCTAATTTAGCATTTATTGGGAATTTTCTAATAACAAAATCTTCTATTTTCATTTCACGGTCTATTTCATATTTTTTCAAAATAGTTTTGGATTGATTTTTATCTACTTCTGAGAATTCAATAATACCTTTTTTATTCTCTGAATTTCCTTCTGGATAAACTACGCAAAAGTAGATGAAAATATCTGTCGATGAATTTGTTATTTGATCCAAATTGAAATTTGGATTATTGGAATTTTTTCTAATTAGATCCTTTAGATTAATATTGATAGTATTGGAACTTACATTTTTTGTGTCATCTATGTTAAAGTTATCTATTGTAATATCAAATTTATCGACAATTTTTTCGATATTTTCTTTATTATTTCCCTTTTCATTTTTAAATAAAGATTTTGCTGCTTTTCTTTCCTTAATCATAACAGAGTAAGTTTTATCTTCCAATAAACATTTAGAGTTATTTGAATCTGAATCATAAGATGATTTCTTTTTTTTATTATTCTCTGGTAAAAGAACATCTGAGAGCTTTTGAAGTAAATTTAGTATTAAATACCAATTTGCAAAAATAAAATCTGGGAAAATTTCAAAATTAATTAAATTCATGAAATTTAAGATGTTATTAATATTATTCAGAAGAAAGTTATTTTTTAATAATTTAAAGTTTATATCCTGAGTTTTCAAATAATCAGCAAGTAAAATTCCTGATTCAAAGAAATTTTTTGAGATATTAATAACAATATTTGTTAATTGATTTTGAAGATTTGCAATTTCAAAATTTTTAGTATTAAATATATCTTCTAATATACTTTCAAAATTTTGCCCGTAGGGTTTTTTTCCGAAATTTAAAATAGTGTTCATATATTTTACGTAAATAGCGATAAGTAATTCAGATAATATTTTTTCTTCATTAAAGTAAAATAATTCGGTCTTCAAACTTTCATTTGATTGAATTCTGTCATCGAAAAGATTTTTATTTATTAATGAATTTGAATTTGCATTTTTCAAATCTCTATTAATAGCTTCCAAAAATTTTTTAAATGAATTTAAAATGAATTCTCCTACAGTTTCGTTAATTAAACAAGCTATTATAAAATTAGAATTTCGAGAGAATAATTTGTTAAAATTATTTAGTAAATGTAAAATTAAATTGTAATCAAATAGAGATTTTAAATGATCATCAGTATTTTTAACTCCTAAATCAGGATTGATTTGTTTATCTTTATTGAGGTTTAGTTTCTTTAGCAAATCAGCTAATAAATTTACAAAATAATCTTTTTTGGAAAAATTAAAACTTAAAATTTCGAATAAAATTTCCATCAGGACAAAGGTAATACTTTCTAAAACTGAATTGGCATTATTATTTTGTTTAGATATATTATCGTAGATTTTTTCTATAGTCTTAAGGAATAAATCGAAAATTTGTTTTATGTTTTCTTGTAATTCAGCTTTGGATTCGAAATAAATACCAAAGTCCCATCCAAGTCTTGTATTGTTATTAGCATGTAATTTCAATATGTTCAAAATAGATATTAAAATATAATAATTTTCTGAGATATTATTATCTTCAATTTTAATATTTAAAATTTCCTCAGAAAACATTTTTAACAAGTCAAATAAAATTTTGAAATTCATACTGTCGTTATAAGATAAATTTCTGGTTAAAATAACATCTTCAATTTTCAAGAAATTTCTCTCATCAAGCTTTCCTGCTGCGCTCAAACCTAGACAAGTGAAGATGTGTAATAAAGAATTTCTTCTATTGGAATCATCAATCTCTTGCTCTTTTTCTTTTTTAGATTCTTCATTTTTTTCAGTTTTTCTTAAATTATTAAGATTTAGCTTAACCTTTGTAAATTTGTTTGATTCTTTTTTTTCCTCTTTACTCACTTTTTGATTAAAGCCTTCGATAGAGAGTTTGTAATTTAAATATTGATTATAGGCATTGAAATTTGAAGGCAATGAAACCTCTAATGCTTTAGTCTCATAGCAGCTTTCAAATGATACCAAAGAAGGATCTTTTTTAACTTCTTTCATAAAAACAAGGCAATTTTTTTTTGATAGAATGCAGACAGTAAATTCGTTGTTTTCTTCTCCTGATTTAATTTTATTAGTTATTTCAAAATTGTTGAAAATTAAATCATAAACAAAGACTTCAAAAGTAGGTGATAATAAAATTAATTTTCCAGCATTTACTATTAAATTCTTAAAATTATTTTTAGAAATTTTATCAAGGAAGCATTCTATGTGTGAATATTCCTCTTTTCCTTTATGCAAAAAATAATTTTTTTCATTGTTGATTAATACACAGGATTTAATATTTTTTACAAAATAATTCGTGTTATTTGAATCTGTTTCTGTTTTTATAGAGTCCAAATTAAGATCAAAAATATCAATGGAATAAACATAATTTTCAGAAAAGTAATATTTGAAATTTTCTTTGCGTTTCTTCAATTTTAGGATTGGTCTCAAACAGTATATAAGATTATTTTGAGCATGAAAAACTACTTCTTTTAATAATTTAGAAAGATCACTTTTTTTGTTTTCTTCAACATGATCGAGAGGAATCGTAATTTTTTGATCTGTATATATAAAGTGTTTTCCATCATTTGGATCATTAGATTTCAAAGAATTTTCAAGCCAGTTTTTTATTCCAGTAAATATATTTTTCATGCGCTTCGAAAATGTTTGCAAATATTCCATATTCTTATAATTAATGTGATCTGAAAATAAAACTTGAATCAATTCATTCTGATTATCATTCGCATTTTCTGACATTTTTCCATTTTCTTCATTTTCATCCTTTTCTTCATAAAGAATAGAATTTGAAACGAAACAAATCAAACCTGAATCTCCAGAGCCAATAGAAAGTATAAATCCTTTTTGCAAATTAAAAGCCTTAGAATTTCTTTCTAAACAAATTAAACTGTTAGTTTCTTCACTGTAACTAAATTTTATTAGTCCGTAAATATGATTATAAAAGAACCATTTGTTTCCAAAATTACAATGAGAAGTGATTTTGGGTAGATATTCAAATATGTTTAAAGGATTGCTTGCTTTATCTTCTTTAATTTTTTCAGAATTTTTAAAATATTCATAAGAAAAGCTTTTGTGATTTAATTCAATTTTTGATAAATGCCAATCTTTACTATATCCACCATTGTTAAAGTCATTTTCTCCGATTTTCCTTAATTGAGAAAAATCCATTGATTCATTAAATTCATATTCAAGTTTAAATATTTTTAAATATCTAGCTAGAGCAAGGAACCCAAAAGAAAATTTGAAGCAAGAACTTAAATAATAAATAAAGCTAAGAATATTCATAAGTTGTTTCTTTAATTCAGGCTTATCTTCACAAACATTATCTCCAATGCTTTGAATAACTTTATCTATTTTGTTTAGTATTTCATGAACATTATCATGCATTTTAATTAAATTCAAGTTAGATGTGTTAATAATTATCTCAATGTTTGGCATAATTTCTTTCAATAATTTTAGCTTATTAGAACAGTTTTCGAGATTGATGTCACTGAATTGTTCCATAATCGGAATCAATTTAAAATAATTATCTAAAATCTCTTTAGATTGAATAATTGTTTCATCAAGAGATTTAAGTGATTTTTCTGTTTCTTCCATTGATCCAAGCTCATTTATAGTTGACTTTCTATTAATCGCTGAGAAATTATAAAGATATTCGCTGAAATTTGCAAGTTCTTCCATTTGATTTTTTAAATAAAAATTAGAAAATTTTTCTTGATTTCCATTGCTGTCTTTTATTTCAAGTAATTTTTTAGAAGATTCTGGGTCTATTGTAATCATTTCTGGGTTCGAAAAAAGAATATCTGAATTAGCTTTTTCTTCTTTTATAGATTTTAGTGGATTTATTTTTAATCTATTTGAAATAATTTCTGAATGAATTTTTTTGAAAAACGTTTTATCGAGTCTGCTTCCTGAACTTATCAAATTTTTCATTTCCGCATTGTCCAGTGTGGGATTACAGAAATATAGCTGATCTTTTGAAGTTGCAGAGAAACAGCTGTGTTCAATTTCATCATGGATTGAAGGGTTGTATAACATTATTAATTAAATATTTTTTTAATTTTGCATTTTTATAGTATTTAATTTTATTAAATTAAATAATTTTATTTTTATTTTAGAAAATTTGATTGTTCTTCATATTAACATTTATATAAGGAAAAAATATTTAATTTATTCAAAAATTGTAAATAAACGAATTAATTAACAAAAGCCATTTTATTTACTTAATAACTTCACTACCAAAGGAACCAGTTATAATTTATAAATAAATATTATATTGGGGATTGGG
>Ga0194116_10005562_pt1 | contig 13818 bp, 10 predicted proteins | sample TA2MahsurfametaG_4_FD_148617 | JGI IMG/M metagenome (GOLD analysis project Ga0194116, IMG submission 148617) | Freshwater microbial communities from Lake Tanganyika, Tanzania - TA2015008 Mahale S9 surface | ecosystem: Environmental > Aquatic > Freshwater > Lake | place: Tanzania: Lake... | reverse complement strand
TAAAAAAACTGCGGAAGCAGCTAAAAAAATTGCGGAAGATGCTAGAGATGAAATGAGAAAACAAGAAGCATTAGCTCAGCAAGCTAAAAAAGTAGCGGAAGATGCGAAGAAAGCAGCTGAGAATGTCAAGAAATTAGCAGAAGATGACATCGGACAAGCAGCTGAAGAAGCTAGAAAACAAGCAGTAGGAGTTAAAAAACTAGCTGAAGAAGGTAAAAAAACTGCGGAAGCAGCTAAAAAAACTGCCGAAAATGCTAGAGATGAAATGAGAAAACAAGAAGGATTAGCTCAGAAAGCTAAAAAAATAGCTGAAGACGCAAAGAAAGCAGCTCAAGATGCTAGAACAAAATTATTAAATGAAATTACATCAGCTGGGATAGCACTAGAAAAATTAGTAGTACCTATATCAAACTTAAAAAATGTATCATTAAATACTGTAAATTCATTAAAAAATGTAGAATGATGTAATCAAATATATCAATATTATTTATATATGTTATTGATATATTATCAGAGTCTAATGTTATCAGAGTCTAATGTAAATATTCAACATTCAAACACGTCTTTTAGGGAAATTACTTGTATGTTTTTTTATATTATATAAATATAAATGAATTATACTTCTATTTATAAAAATTATAAAAACACAATTTTTTATTTATTATTAGGTATTTTTATGATTATCATTTTATCACAATTTGGCTACATTAAAAATACTTTTGTGGAAGGGTTTGACTTAGGATCAGTAACAAATCAAATCAACACATTAAAATCAGAAACAACTCAATTAATAAATGATACACAAAATATAAACAATATAACAAAGTCAATAAATGATGAAACAGAAAGAATACGTCAAAATGTAACTAAACTGAAAGAAGATACCAAACTTTTAGATAGTGACAAAACAAAAATAGAACAGGAAACTGCCAACCTAAGAGCCCAGTATAACGCGAATTATTAGACCATACAATTATTTGAATCTGTATAAAAATAGTCAATGAATTTGTTTTATACTTTTAATTTAGTAAAAGAATTTTAAGCATTATATATATGAAAGAATTTTGTATCAAATTTAATAACTTAATTATCATTGTTTTAAATATTTTATTGTTTTATATAATAATTTATAGTTTGTTCGATAAAAGTAAAGAAGGTTTTACTGAAAAAATTGGTGAGATTGTTGATGACATCAAAGATGTAACAAAAACTGTCGGTCAAATTCCAACAAAAATTGATAATATTGATGATAAGCTGACAAACAAAATTACTAGTATTGGTAATCAAATCGAACAAAAATATGACGCAGTAGGAAATCAAATCGGACAAAAATTTGATACAGTAGGAAATCAGCTCGGTAAAAAATTTGATTCAATAGGAAATCAACTCGAACAAAAATTTACTAAATTAGGAAGTGACATTCAAAGCCAAGCACAACAAATGAACGATAAAGCATTAAATCAAACACAGCAAATTGGTAATCAAATTAAAAATACGTATGACAAAGTGGGTAACGAACTATCTAGTCAAATAAAACAAATGGGTGAAAAATACGACACAATAGGAAATCAAATCAAAAAAACATATGATGATGTAGGGAATAAACTCGAAAAAAAATTTGATTCCGTAGGTAATGAAATCAAACAAACATATGATACCGTAGGAAATAAAATCGAACAAAAATTTACTAAATTAGGAAGCGAAATTGAATCAAAAGCCGAACGATTGAGCCAAAAGGTATTAGATGAGGCAAAAGAAATGGGAAATACTATTCAAAAGAACGTGTTAGATATATTAACTAATAAACTAAAATCAATATTTATACAAATAGGAGATGTATTTAATGAAGGACTAATAAATCCAATGGAAGCATTATTTGTTGGTATAGGTAATATATTTGTCCAACTGTTTAACATATTAAAAGAACTAGGCAATAAAATAGTATCACTACCAACTTGTATGTTTACATATACTATCCAGGAAACACTAAATGTTATGAATGATATATATCGACAAGTAGTATTTAAATTTTTAAGAGATATTTTTTCGACTATCTATAAATATACATTTAGATATATATTTGATTTTATAGGATATATAACTGGTTACAACGATAGTGTTAAAAAATGCTATGGATTCAATGTATCCACCGAAATAGGTAAAATGAATTCAAATTTAAAAGATATAGAGAGTGCGTTTAAGAAGGGTTTTGGGAAAATGGATTTTTCAAAAATTAGCGTGTAATATTATTTTTATTATTTTTATTATTTTATTATTTTTATTATTCAAAATAATAATAATATGTTATTTTAGTAATGTCAACAACGCAGCCACCACAACCAATAAATATAAATACTCCTCCTCCGGTATACCAATCAGGCGGCAAGACAACAATATTTACGCCATTATTTAATGCTATTTCATATATGAATCATCATATATTATATTTAAATAATAGCAAATTTTTTGCTGGTGTAGTAATGATTCTTCTCAACGTTGGCTCAAAATTTATTCAAATACAGTTTAGCAAGTCGACTGAAGAATATTTGAAGTATTCAGTAAGTAAACAATTATTAGTATTTTCTATGGCATGGATGGGTACTCGTGATATTTATACCGCGTTAGGACTTACCGCTGTTTTTACTATTCTCTCGGATTATCTATTTAATGAAGAGTGTTCGTTCTGTATAGTTCCTCATGAATACCGAGTTTTACATAAATTAGTAGACACAAATGAAGATGGTGTAGTATCTGAAATGGAATTATCAGCCGCTGTAGCTGTATTAGAAAAGGCGAAACGTGAAAAACAACGAAAAGCTCAGAAAGAGGCGTATTCTAAGTTTGATTTTGAGAGATTTCAAAATGGTAATTGATGTAATTTATGTAATTTATGTAATTGAGTAAATATATATTTTGTGTAAATTATATATTTAGACCTTACACCCTTGAAGATTTGAAATGGGACAGTATTTCAAATCTTTACAGATGAACCGGGTGAAATTTATAACAAGGCACCCTAAAAGGGTGCCGTTTTTACAAGTTATAAAATCTTCAAGGGTGTAAATAACTGTAATATACATATTACATATAATTTAACGTCTCTTACGAGTAATTTTATTTTTTTTTCCACCAACAATCTTCTTTGTTTGTGATGGTTTATAAGTATATACTGGTGGTATAACATATGGCGTTCCTGTAAATTGTGAAAATGCTTTTCTAATAGAATTATATCTTGAATTACATTTCGATTCATTTAATTGTTCTGGGGTTAAAGATGTACCTGGATGAAGCTCCATATCAATTACTACTACATACGCTGGTTTAGGTGGGTATATAATTTTTTTAGTTTTGTTATTTGTATTTTTTTGATTTTTTCTAGTTCTTGAATCGCCACCTTTGAAAGGATCCGGACCATTAGCATTTTTGAAAGGATTCTTAAAATTTTTGAAAGGATTCTTAAAGTTAAACCATGTTTTTTTCTGTGGTTTAGGTACAGAATCTGGTTCGCGAGTATCGTCTTGTTTATCAGGCGTTGTATCAGATTTATCATCTTTTTTAGGTACAGAATCTGGTTCGCGAGTATCGTTTTGTTTATCAGGCGTTGTATCAGATTTATCATCTTTTTTAGGTACTGACTGTGGGTTATCTTGAGCATTTACACTTTCACATAGATTTTGTAATCTCTGAAATTTATCAGTTGCTTCTAGTTGACAATCTTTGTTCTTATCTGGATGAAAAATTAGAGATTGTTTATAATAATCTTTTTTGTTATTACATTTAACAGGATTTATACCTTCTGAAGGACACTCTTTTTTTTTTGTTTGATTCGGTTTAGAAGGTTGTGGCGACGGTTCTTCTGCTTTATCTTCTTCCCATGGTTCTTCTGCTTTATGTTCTTCCCATGGTTCTTCTGCTTTATGTTCTTCCCATGGTCCTGCTGTAGTTGGTCCTTCTGTAGTTGGTCCTTCTGTAGTTGGTCCTTCTGTAGTTGGTCCTTCTGTAGTTGGTCCTTCTGTAGTTGGTCCTTCTGTAGTTGGTCCTTCTGTAGTTGGTAATAGTGATAATGATGTTTCTGTACTTGTTGGTCCTTCTGTAGTTGGTCCTTCTGTAGTTGTTGGTAATAGTGATAATGATGTATCTGTTGTTGTTGGTTCTTGTATTGATGTTGGTAATAGCGGTAATGATGTATCTGTTGTTGTTGGTCCTTCTGTTGCTGGTCCTTCTGTTGCTGGTCCTTCTGTTGCTGGTCCTTGTGTTGCTGGTCCTTCTGTTGCTGGTCCTTCTGTTGTTGGTCCTTGTGTTGCTGGTCCTTCTATTTGTACTAGTACTTCTGTATTTGGTTGTCTTGCTAATGATAATGATGATGGTGCTTTTATTGATAACAGTGCCGATGGTACTGTTAGTGTTGATGTTGTTGGTTGTTGTTCTGGTCCTGCTACAGTACTAGCGTCACCAGTCGGACCTGCTACAGTACTAGCGTCACCAGTCGGACCTGCTACAGTACTAGCGTCACCAGTCGGACCTGTTACAGTACTAGCATCACCAGTCGGTCCTGCTACAGTACTAGCGTCACCAGTCGGACCTGTTACAGTACTAGCATCACCAGTCGGACCTGTTACAGTACTAGCGTCACCAGTCGGACCTGTTACAGTACTAGCATCACCAGTCGGACCTGTTACAGTACTAGTGTCGCCAGTTGGTCCTGTTGATAATGAACTTATTCCTGACGATGCTGCGGATGCTGCGGCCATTGCTGCTGATGTGGCCGATTGAGCTGCTGATGCTGCTACGGATGCTGCGGCCATTGCTGCTGATGTGGCCGATTGAGCTGCTGATGCTGCTACGGATGCTGCGGCCGTTGCTGCTGATGCTACGGATGATGCTGCGGATGCTGCTGATTCAGATAGTCTTGGTCCAGGGACTATTGATGGTAATGGTACTCGTGTTGTTGTTTTTGGAATAATTACAGGAGGACCGCTATAATTATTGCCAACAATTACTGAATTTGGAAAATCTCTTAATTGTGCTTCGCTGCCTTTAATTTTCCAATCTCCTGTCGTCCATTGATGATCTGCTATAACATAAGGTTTATAACCAATATATATAACAGAACCTACTGGAAAGATTGAATTTAATGTGACATTAATATTATTATCAACATATCCATATCGTGTTGCTTGTATTAAATCTTTTGCTGGTCTACTACCGTTATAATTTAACAAAGATTGAAATAATCCTTTATTAAAAAATTGTTTTATTTTATATTCTTGTGGTATTTTACTTACTACAGATTCATTTAATTTTATTAAAGGATTGAATATAACGGCTTTATCAAAAGTATCTTTAATAGTCATTGAAGGTTTATATTCAATTTCTTGAAATCCAGGAATACTTGTTCGTATTATTATATTTAATTGGTCTGGAAATTTTATACTCATACTAATATAATAATATATTTTAAAAAAAAATTGAAAACTTAAAATGCCTACTAAATAAAGTATATCAATTAAATGTCATTAATTCTCAAATTGAATGATTTAATCGAAGGTCAAGTCACTAAAAGACCTTCAAAGCACATTAAAACACCTTATGTGGCTGATATTCAAATATGTAGTACTAGTACTATGATACTAGGTCACACTGCTTCCCTAGGTTGCTGCGGACTAGCAGATGTCGGTGCTTCTGTATTGATGGCACCCGTTCCAAAAACAAAAAATAATAAAAACTCGGACAAACTCCATTGTGAATATAGAGTCTATCTTTCTGTTATCCGAGAGAAAGATCAAGAAATGATTGTAGGAATTTATCCTAAATTAGCAGAAGAATTAGCCGAATCCGCTATTAAAAACAATTTACTTTCACGATTAATGAACGTAAAAACTTATAGGAAAGAAACGAAACTTTTCGTACCTGGGTTAGTTGATTCCAGATTTGACTTTACAGGAATGGACGAGAATAATGTCCCATTTATAATGGAAGTTAAAAATGTACCACTTGCGGATTATGAAGATGTTACATCGAAAGAACGCAAAAAAATGTCTTTCGATGATAGATGTATAAATTCAAAAGTAGCATATTTTCCTGACGGGTACCGAAAAAAAAGCACTGACACAGTTAGTCCTCGAGCGCTAAAACATATAAATGAACTCGCACTTATTAAACGCATGTCTAAAACTCGTTGTATTATGTGTTATGTAATACAACGAACTGATGTAGATAGATTTCAGCCATCGGTTATTGACCCAGAATATAGAGAAGCATTTAAAGAAGCTGTAAAATCAGGAGTAGAAATAATTACTATGGTAGTTCAATGGACGAGAGAAGGAGAAGCGTATTTTATTAAAGATGATTTGTATATAAATTTCGCACAGTTATAATGATGATACATTTTATATTCTTTTTTTATTTCATTCTTTTTATTTTTTTCTTCTAGTTTGTTTTCTTTTGACTATATTTTTTTTTGTTTTCGTATTTTTACCTCCTGTCGTCAAAGTTTTAATTTGTCGTATACTTGCTGTTAAAGCATTTGGCTCGGCTTTTGAACGACTAATTATATGTAAATAAGCATAATAATAATCCATTAATTTATCCCACGAATTAATATTATCAAATCCGGTACTTGGAATTTTGTTTTCACCTAATATCGAATAAAAATACCCTATTTTTGGGTTTGGATTATAAAGCATATTTATATCTTGCATAGTATTATCTATTAATGTTAATACTAATAAAGTTAATATTTCAGCCGGTATAATTTGCGATAGATTATTTGGTAATGTAATTGTTGATGTATTATATATATTATATATATCTTGTAATCTAGTAATATTTAATCCAGTTCCTCTACCAGTACTACTTATTGAGCTACCTCTTGTACTACTTGTACTAATTTTACTTGTTTCAGATTCTAATGCTTGTATATATTCACCATAATAATTACTATTAGCATTTATGTAAAAATATTCAACACTATTTCCAGTTTGGTCGTACATATAAGATAGACAAAATAATAATTCAAATTCATTCGATGTTGGTTGATAATCATAACCTTCATCTTTTTGATTTTGTATTGACATTAAACCATTTGCGAATAAAAATAATATTTCATCTAAAGTTTCTTTACATATACCATAATTTTTATTATTCATTAATCCTGATATTAATTCATCCAAAGGAGGAACTCTTGAGTCGAAAGTTTCTGTAATAAAACTTTCTATAAATTGAGCGGCTGTTCCCGATATTAAACGCAATAGATCACTTAATTCATAAATTTGTACTATATCTGTGCCACCCGCTTTCTGTGTTATATCTTCTATGTTAACTTCTCCTATACTAACTGATCCACCTGATGATGGTAAATTATACTTAGGTGTACCAAGCTTAATACTTGGGTATTTGGATTCAAAGTCTTGTTGATATTTCAGTAAAATACTAGTTAATACATTGGTAACATTTTCAAACCAATATAGACAAGCCTCATCACTTGTAGGTGATTGATTTCCTGTTGTCACCATTTGTGGTTGAATAGTATTATAAACTTCTTCAGCTATTTCTTTTGAAAAATAACTTTGATATAAATTATTAATAAATGTAAAATAATCCATCTTATGCAGTTTATCATACAAATTTTTACTTCCACGAGATGAAACCGACTTCACCATTCTCTCAAATTTGTTTAATGTATCATATAAATTTGCGTAGAGTTTATTTGAGAACTTCATTTCTTGGTAAGTTCCGGTAACATTAAATACTTTAATTTGAGTACTTTGACTACTTTGACTACTTTGGCTAAAAAAATCATAATTTAGACCTAAAGGATTTTCTCCTGTATATAAAAGTTTTACTTGATTTGGTGATAAATCTAACGTTCCTTTAATTAAATCCATTATTCTACGAATGTTGGGTATTTTTTCATATGAAGCTATAAGTGAATTTATATTTGTACGCATATCCGATGTAACTAAACGAATATCTTCAATTTTTGAGAAATTTTTTAAATATTCAATTTGACCTTGTATATCAATTTGTACTGATTGAAGATTACCAGTTATTTCTGGACCTGAAAATAATGATATCATATTGGTTAATTGACTTAATACAAACATTATATCTATTAATCTGATTTTTATTAATATAGTTACAATTGTCTCAGATTGCAACATCTGTGGTTGTCCTTTTTTTCTGCCAGTATCTAAATATATACCTTCTTCATAGAAAGTTCGTAATTTTACAATAAAAGAATTTATATCATTCAATAATCCATTTGGTGTTATAAATTTTTTAATTATTTCCAATTCTTGAATTAAATCAATACTTTTATGCTTCATGTTATTAAATTCTAATAATGCTGGGTCTATTGATACAGAAGGAAATCTATACAATGTCATTTTCTCTCCATTATGCCAGACAGTATTTTGTGCGAGTGTTCTAGCATATAGTGAACATAATATATCAATAGTTGAAAATATGGTTGGTTTGCCTTTTTTGTTTGAATATCTTGCAAAATTTACTTGCTCATAATCACCGCCTCTTTTTATGTCAAAAAGTAAACCATTATTTACAACTTCCTTAAATTCGTTGCTGGCTAATTTTGATATATTCAAAATTGAACCAACATTTGGTTTAGCATTTTCACCTACTAACATTAAATCAACTAGATAATTTACAGATGGACCTTGCTTTTGATTACTTGAGAATTCAAATTGTCTAATTATCTCTTTTGTTTGTACTTTTGTTTGTACTTGTAGACTAAATCCAAATTGATTTTTAACATCAAACCCTTTCGGACTTCTTAAAAATTTTAATTCCACAGAATTCCCTGTATAATAGTTACTGTTAAATTTCCATATTGGCTCTGGGAAAAAATATTCATTTCTATTATTTAATGCTTTAAATGTTGTTACAGCTGAATCAGCTATATTTGCTGGAGTAACTAATTGATATATTTCAGGTATATCTCTAAAAGTTTTGCCGACTACGCCTGGTTTTGCGTCAAAAGTAAAATATCCGTTATATTTGGCATTTGTAATGTTTGGGTAATAATAATTTAAAATAAAGTTCGCAATATATCCCATCAAAGTTGGGTTTTTTTGTATCATACCAAAAGAGGAATATTTTTTATGATCGCCACACGATAATTCTAATATATAATTTGAACCGTTTGAGTTTATATATTTTTGTAGTAAAATGTTATTTGAAGCATTGCCCTTGGATGCTATGTAAGATTCAATTATGTCACCATATCGTAATGATTCGATTGTTCTATAGTGTAAAGAATCACGCAAACTAGATGATTCTTCATAATACTTTAAAACAGTTCGTTCATAATTACTTGTTACAGATGATACATTGTCATTTGATAGCTGTCTTAACAACCCGTTTATTAAATTACCTGCCTCACTTGTATCAACTTTTAATCCTAAATATGTGGATAAAAAACCTGATAATTTTACTCTTAATGCGTCTTGTTTGCCTTCATCTATTGGTTCATCGTCATCATCTTCTTGATCATTTTTTGATAATTTTCTTTCTTTCCAAAAATCATGCAATGTATCAAATACTCCTAACTTTATATTTTCATTTAAAGACATTATATCTATATATATAAATATATATAAATATAAATAATTCAAACTTCAAATTTGTAATTTAAAACATTTCAGAAACTTTTACTTGTGTATTAGCATCTATACTATCCATTATTGTTTCAAGTGATTTCACATTATTCGGATTGTCGCTATATTTCAGTAAAAATGCTATTATATCCAATACTATTTTTATTTTTTCATCCGTCCATTGTTTATTTAATAAATCGATAATATTAGATGTATAATAGTTTGTGAAATTATCTCTAATAAACATATTTTCATTGTAAGTTTGTTGAATATGATTAGATAACAATATATAATAATAATTGAGAGTAATGGTTATAATAGAACATGACTTATATGTTTCTATCAATTTTTTTAATCCATGTTGCGCACATAGAAATAGATTTTTAATTCTAGGGGTTTTCTCAACAAATGATTTTGAGAGAAAATGTAAACACGCTATGTTTATGGAATTATATATATATTGTAAGTCCGTTTTATTTGATTTATATACCATTCTACATAGCGATTGAAATGGTCCTGGTTCTTGAAAATAAATAACGTTATTTTGAATTAGTAACTTTGTTCCAACTGGTTTATTACTCAAAATAGCTAATTTTACTATTACCGATAATGGGTCTAATATAAATGTTTTTATATTTTTATTATTATTATCATCTTGTATTGTTATTACAGAATTCATAATATAATATATAAAAAAATTTTTATATCATTATTAAATTTTATAATATCACTTATTTTTCTAATTTATTTTTTTATTGTGGCCATAAATTCTTCAATATAATTTTGTGGAATTTTATCAAAATTAACTAATTCTTCATTTAATCTATATTGTTCGTAATATACAGGATTATCAGCCATTTTTTTCTTAAAGAATTCTTCGTCTTCAATACATTTTTGTGCGGTTTTCAGACCACATTTTGGAAATACAGATGGAATATTATCGCTTGTATCTCCCATAAGAATTTTTATTTTTAAATCATCCTCTGCGTTTCCAGTCGCAGTTTTACCATCTGCTAGATTTTTATATGTAAGAGTGTATAAATCAACATTATGTGCGTTTAATTGAAGATAATCTCTGTCACTTGTTATGATATAAATCTTACAAAGAGGATATTTATTAAGTAAATATTTTACAGAAAGTGCGATACAATCATCAGCTTCTAGACGTGGATGTTTTAAAATTGCTTTGGCACCGCCTTTCTGAAAAAGTTCTTCTTCGTAAGCCATTTTGAAGAAAGGTCCGCCCATAAACCCATCATTGGAACGGTTAGCTTTATAATCCTTGAAAATATCGTTTCGCCAAATATGTTCGCGTTTACAATCTTTACCGACAATTAAAATAGGTTTAATTGAAGGTAGCTGTGCTTTAATTGAAACCTTATTAATTTTAAGTTTCTTAGGTATTTGTTCTAAATTTTCCACAAAGGTTTTGCGAAATTTTTCAACAAATTTTTCATTTTCATATGGATTATCTAGTGGTTCATCTGGATATGCGTTTTTCCACCATTGTTGAAGAGCATAATATCTGTAAAAGCAATAATAACTTCCATCTACAAATATAAAAGTGGGATTCATTGTTGATATTTCAGTTTCCATTTATAATTATAGTAAATAGTATTTAATTTATTTCAATTTTATAAAGTATTTCAGTATATTTATTGATATTATCTATAGATAAATATATAGATATGCGAAGAACTAAGAAACATTTAAGAGGTTTTAAAAAAAATAATAAAACAAGGAAAAATACAAGGAAAAATACAAGGAAAAATACAAGGAAAAATACAAGGAAAAATACAAGGAAAAATACAAGGAAAAATACAAGGAAAAATACAAGGAAAAATACAAGTAGAATTAGCAAAGTAGGAGGTCATATTGGTTCATCTGAAATTTTTGAAAATATATTAAGCATAGGGTTTGAAATGGAAGCTACCGATTTAATCAAATTTACTTTAACTAAAGATGAAGAGACCGATATTGATATCTTAGTGAATTCATCATTGGCCAATGTAGATTTAGAATATGGTCTTGTTTCAGATGAATACACAGATATTAAAGAAACACCGGACGAGACATTTAAAATAACAAATGATGCTAATGAGGATTCTGAGTTTAATATACTAGTTGAAAAGCTAGCTGAAAAACTTGATCACAGTAACAATGAAGGTGAAAATGAAGAACAGGAAGGTGGTGAAGAAGAATTTGATGAACCTGATTCAGAGAGTCATGATATAGACGAAGATGAATACGAAGATGAATACGAAGATGATGATAATAAAAATATTATATTAAAAATACCACCTAATAAATATTTACCTCAAAGTCCTTATACAATTAAATTCAGAGAACCTACTTCAGAATTACTTAATTTTAGTTCTTTTACAGCGACTGAATTTATTGCTACATATTATAAACCAGATAAAAGTAAGAATATAATTTTAGATTATCTTTTTAAAAGTATTAAAGAATTGAGCGAACATTTAAGTAAATTAGTTCCTATTAATAATAGTGAAATGATCATTAAAAAAAATAATGAAGAAATTGAAATACCAAATTTATTTAATAAATCATATGTATTACCAGACACAAGTTTAGTTTATTTTATTGCTTCTTTTAATAATACTAAAAGATTACAAGGTATCAAACAATATGATATAACACAACATTTGGATTTAGTTATCCAAATGACATTTAGTTGTAATATAATCCATTGTTATGGTATTATGGAGCAATTATTGTTAATAGAAAAAGAAGCTATTGAAAAATATAAAACAAATCTCAATATGTATTTAAATATTCATAAAAAACGTGTTGAACCATTGTTAGACACACTTAATCGCATTAAAAATAATGAAGATTATGATATTAATTCAATAAAGAGATCAATGAGTATTGTAGATAACTTATTTAAAAATTACAATAATATGTATAAAACATATCCACTAGACAAAGACGATGATAATACAAAAAAAATTAAATCGTATTTGTTTTTAATAATTTATAAACTATATATTTACTTAAATTCATATATTGAAGATAAAGATAAACCAGGGAGTATGTTTAAAAAAATGTTATCTTTTGCCGTTCGTCATTATAATTATGAACTATTTTTAGAATTAAAAAAATTAATAAACAATGCTTTTCTCGATAAAAACAATGGTATTGATACATCAACCATCATTCAACAATTATTAGATGATAAGATATTGAACGCTATGTATTTATCTCCTACTATTAGAAATCAAAAAACAAAATTAAATATTGATGTTAAAAATGACCCAAATTTACAAAGCAAATACTATGGAGACCCATTGTTTTCTATTAAAAGTTATTTTGAATATTTTGATAAAAAAAATGCTGATTGGTTAGAAGCTAATAGCATAGATGAAAAATCTACAAAATTTCCTTTAAAAAATGACGTGGTAATAATAGAATTCAGAGATTTTCCTTTATATACTTACTTGGAGTTGTTTTCTATGGCCGATGACAATGTAAAAAATGAAATACTCAAAAATCATCTTAGAGTTTTAAATATGAGAGTATTGAATCATTTTATATCAAAAAGTAATTGATAAACCATAATAAAATGCTCGTAATCGCTATTATCTGTAATATTAAATATTTCGTTATATTTGTCTGTTCTAACCCATTTAAAACCAATGTGTTCATAAAATGTTACTGCTTCCATAATAGAATCTAGAACTATATTAATTTTATTATATTTATTATTATTAGATTCGGTAACGTATTTGTTTTTAATAAAATTTATAAATTCTTCTATAAATATACTCGCATATCCAAGATTTCTAAATTTATATTTAGTTGCAATAAACATAATATAAATATTCATTTCATTATCTTTATAATCAACATTATATATTAAACCACATGGACAGTTGTTTATATCTGGTTCTAAATTATTATCAAAAGAATATAATACTATTTCGTTTTTTGCTTTACAAAATAAATCATATATGTAATCATCATTAATTTTACTAGAGAAATCAGACATAAAGTCATACAGTTCATCTAATGGAACTTTAATATCTTTTTCGAAGATCAACATGTTTATTAAAAATTGATAATAATTATTGATATTACTAATATTAACGATTTATAAATATCAATTTTTTTTAAAATGAATTATTTAATCAATAGCTAAAATGGTTATTTATTTTTAACAGCGTTTATTTAGAATAGCTCG
>Ga0194116_10005560_pt1 | contig 13822 bp, 8 predicted proteins | sample TA2MahsurfametaG_4_FD_148617 | JGI IMG/M metagenome (GOLD analysis project Ga0194116, IMG submission 148617) | Freshwater microbial communities from Lake Tanganyika, Tanzania - TA2015008 Mahale S9 surface | ecosystem: Environmental > Aquatic > Freshwater > Lake | place: Tanzania: Lake Tanganyika... | reverse complement strand
AGAATTTGAATATTGGGGTTTGGGGATTGGGGATTGGGGATTGGGGATTGGGGATTGGGCCAATCCCCAATCCCCAATCCCCAATCCCCAATCCCCAATAAAAGGCTTTTATAATTTAGAAACTATATGGATCTTCATAAATTTAAAAAAATTAAAATCTTATATTTTCTTATATTTGTTTATTATTTATATAAATTGATTGAGAATAAAAATCATAAAAACTTTAATAACTAATAAAATAATTATTAATATTATATGTTTATTCTTCGGGAAATTAATCATTATATAAATTTTAAAAATAAATAACCTCAATAATGAATAGTATGAATAATATTTTTTTATAAATTCAGAATATCGATTAATCAAAAAACAAGGAGAAGGAACTTTCAGTGAAGTATTCAAAGCACAGTCATTAAAATCAGGGAGTTATGTTGCAATTAAATGCATGAAAAGTAATTTCGCAAATTCAGAGCAAGTAAATAATCTAAGAGAAATTCAAGCATTAAAAAGATTATCTTCACATCCACATATAATAAATATGATTGAAGTTATCTAGTAAATATTAATTAAAATAGTGATGAACCAACAGGGAGACTAGCTATTGTATTTGAGTTAATGGAGCACAACCTTTACGAAGTCATTAAAGGGAGAAAAAGTTATATACCAGAGAAGAAGATCAAGCTTTATATATATCAATTATTAAAAGCTTTGGATTTCATGCATCGATCTGGAGTTTTTCATAGAGATATAAAACCGTAATTATCTTTATTTTTAAATAAGAATTCATTAATATTCATTTCAGATTATTCTTAATTTATAATAGAATGGTTTTTGAATGAATAAATAACTAATTATTAATTTAAACAGTTGAAAATTTAGAGAAAATATACTTTTAAAAGATGATTTTTTAGTTTTGGCGGATTTAGGGTCGTGTAAAGGAATTTATTCTAAACCCCCTTTTACTGAATATATTTCTACAAGATGGTATCGAGCTCCTGAATGCTTGTTGACTGATGGTTATTATAATTACAAAGTATTGAATTTATATATAATTATATAGATGGATGTTTGGGGAGTTGCTTGTGTTCATTTTGAATTAAGCTCTTTATTCCCAATTTTTCCAGGAGATAATGAAATGGATCAAATAGGCAAAATTCAGAATATTCTAGGGCCACCAAGCATGGAAGTGGTCAATATGTTTAAAATGTAATATAATAAATTTATAATAAAGAATTATTGACTTTTTAACGAAAGATTCATATATAAAAAATAAATTTGATTTGAAATTTTAGGAATTCTTCAAATGTCGATTTCAATTTTTCTAATAAGCAGGGATTGGGAATTGCAAGATTTTTATCACATATATCATCAGAGTGTGTTGATTTAATAATGAAACTTTTAGTTTATAATCCTGATGAAAGACTTTCAGCGAAACAGGCTCTTTCTCATCCTTATTTCAAAGACTTAGTAGAGCAAGAAGGTAAGATGCCTAAAATGTCAATGGTGGGTTTCAATCCTATAAAAAATTTTATGAAATCAATCCATAATGATTCGCAGTCCGATATAAAAAGGTGAGACTAATTCCTTTTTTTTGTATAACATTTTTATGAAAGAATATTAATTACTTTTAAAGTACTGATGGATCTCATAATCAGCAGAAATTTTCAAATAAAAAATTTGAAAAAGTTTCTATTTTACCAGATATAAAAGTTAACATAATCTTCGATGCAAACCAGAAGAATAGAAATGACACAGATGATACAGATGGAGAGGTAAAAATCTTCTTAAATCTTTATGATTAAGCAGAAAAACTTCACATTTTTAAAACTCCCAAAAATTGTAAAAGCAGGGGTTGGGATTATAAATGAAACTCTAAATAATCAATTGAAATTGTCTAAAAACCCAAATCTTGTTACAGGTACTGAAAATAAATCCAATAATAGTATGGAGATTCAAACAAACACATATTATTCAAAGCAAAATATCAAGCTTATAGGAAAAAAGGTATAAGAATATCTATATATTTAATAATTAATTTTATCAGCTGAATGACTTGAAAAAAATTTATAGAAGTCCCTATTCGCAGAAAATGGTTTTTAATCAAGTAAAGGTTTAATTTCTTAGTAACAAAATATGTAAAAAATAAAATAATTAAAGGTAATTTTTTTAAATTGAAGATATATTAAAATATATAATTTACAATTCTTTCTAAATAATATGAATAAAGATATCATTAATAATTAGAATTATAAATTCCTTTAATATTTTAATATTATTAATTAGAAAACATAATAAATATTAATTTTATTTGATTATTGGTATAAATAAAAAACAATGCCTACAATAATTAAAATTAAATCAGAATAAAAAAAATGTTTTCTAAAATTTATTTCTTATGAAAGATGTTTGATAAAAGTCCTCCACCCTTTTTATCTTTTTCTTTTTTATTTAATAGTTTGTTGATTTCGTTTTCATCATAATCCAAAATTTTCAAGATCATTGTAATATATTCTTTGGCTTTTGGACTAATTGTATTATTAAAAAATTTTTATTAAATTAAAATAATTTTATTAAAAATTAGATTTTATTCAATTGTATTAATTAAATCAATTAAAATTGACTTACGTAATTGAAATTTCTAAAATTAGTTTCTCAAAAGCTTGTTTTAACATATTAATTAATTCAGTTTTTTGACCATCTTGTAAAGTTGTTGATTCTTCATATTTTCTTCGATATGAGTCTCTTTCGTTTCTTGTTTGCTTTAATTCCGATTTAACATTTTTAAGCTAAATGTTTTGAAAAATTAATGTTAAAATATTAGAGTCTAAAATATAATTGATTCTTTAAATACTTGTTCATTAAAAAGCTTTTCATTATCCTCTAATTTTGCGAAAACTTCTCTAACAGTATCTTGAGGCCCTGCAGTTTCATTTTTCTTTGACGTTCGTATTGAATTCAATGAAGATTTTCTTTCTAAATTTTCTTCAAAATTATTATAAGTATTTCTGACTGTATTGCAAATTTGATTTTCTTTATTTCCATTTGTATTTGTGTTTAAGTTCGCTCCGATATTATGAGATACAATGGGATTACTTGCAAAGTGACAATTAAGTTCGATGGGCTTTTCGTTTAAAAAGTCTTTGTCTTTGTCTTTATTGTCCTAATTCAATTCATTTTAATTTCAAGTCAAAATATTTTTAAATTTAATTAAAAGATTTTATTTCCTTACTATATCAAAGAATTCATCAATAACATTCACATCATCCAAAAATTTACTACCTCCATCTTCAATTATAGAAAAGCTATGACCGCCAGCTTTCTCAAGTTTTGATTTATCTGTTTTTTTATTTAGAAAATTTAGTTATTTAATTTAAAAAAATTTTAATATTTTTGAAAAACTCAATAAAATTTTAATAAAACATTACTTTGCTCAACAACATTTTTTAGGCCTTCATTTTCCAATCTAAGCTTTTCTAATTGGAATACTGCAGTTCTGAATTTTTCTTGCTCTTCTATTAAATTATTCAATAGAACTTGGTATTTTTCAAGTGGAATGGTATTCTCGAATATTGGATTATTTACATCATAGTTTGAATTTATTTTCTGCTTTTTTATCAAATTATCTCTTTCTTGTTTAATTTTTAGTAGTTCTTCCTCTTTTGTTGTTAATTTTTTCAGAAGTTCTTCTTGTACAATATACAAATCCTTTATTTCCTTTAATTTCACAGATTCACTTATAAATTTATTAAAGCTCTCAATCTTATCTTGAATATTAGGAGATGGAATCCAAAAAGTATTTTGATGGTTAATTTCATAATCAGAGATATCTTTATATGTAATTGCATACCATTTAATTCCGTTTATTTCTTTGTCTAAAATTATTCTATGTGTGCTAGGTTCTATTTCTCCAAAGGTCTTAGAACCTTCAATAGGAACATTTACATTGGAATTGGTTTTTATGCTTAAAACTTCTCGATATAATTTTTTGTATTTTTTTACTTTTTCAGTAGCTTTTGTAAACTTCTCTTCAAATTCTTTATTTATATCGTAAAGCTCTTCATTAAATTTTTTAAATAATTCCAAAGACTTTAAATAATCTTTTTCATCATTATTATTATTTCCATTTCCCTTGTGGTTATTATTAGTATTATGATTAATTTCCAATGAATTGATCAAATGCGGCGCTCGAGAATTAACAGCTTCGACAATTTTTTTATTGTATTCTTCATTAACAAATTTAAGTTTTTTGTTTTCCTCTGTATAATCTTTAATTTTAGATTCAGTTGCGTTGTTTAAATCACTAAGAGACTTTTCTATTTGTTTTTTCTCTTCTTCTAAATCTGTTACTCTTTTTATTAATTCAGCGATTTTTTTATGCTTGTTTTCAACAAGTTCGTTAATTTGTTGTAGATCAGAATCGATGTTTAAAGAATCTATTTTCTTTGAGATGCTAATGTGACTGCTGTTGTTGTTATTTATATTCGTGCTGGAAATTTCAAATGAGTCGTTTTTAAGTTGAGAGTTTGCATTTATTTCTGATTCAAAATTTTTTTTTATTTTTGAATAATTTTTGTTATCTTCGAAAACTTGAAGTTTGAAAAGAAGCTTAGAGATTTCTTTATTAATTTTATCAAATTCATTGTTTAAAAGATCAGAGCTTTTTTTATGTGCATTTACTTCATTAATTTGGTTATTATTGATTTCATCAAACTCTATTTTTAATTTTGCAATTTTGTTTTTTAGTTCTTTATTTTCGATTTTTAAGTCCTCTTGAGATTTCTTGGAATTGTCTTGTTCGTTTTTCTCAGATTCGATTTTTTTTGTTAATTCATTTATTTCTGATTTTAATTCTTCTTCTTTTTGCTGTAGGCTTTCTATTCGATTGAAATCAGCTTGAATTTTTTTATTTAGTTCAACAACTTGTTTGTTCAATTTATCATTTTCTCTTGATATTTCTTCATTGTTTTTCAATTGATTTTCTCTTATTTTTTTGAGTTCATTGTTTAATTCATCAATTTTCGCTTCTTTTTCATTTATTGATTTTTCCTTTTCTCTTTTTTCTTCCAAATGGTTTTTGACTTCTTGTTTATATAATTTTTCAAGATCAAGAAGTTGATTTTTTAAAGTTATTTTCTCTGATTCAATTGTGGGTATTTTATTTTCAGTGAGTATCTTTGTAATTTGTTTTTCGTTTTCGAGAAGTTGCTCTAGTTCATTAACTTTTTCGTTTTCAAAGTATATTTCATTATCTTTACTATTAATGGTTTCAAGTAATTTTGATTTTTCTTCATTAAATACTTCTATATTTTTAAGGAGGGAATTGATTTTTTCTAGATGCTCGCTAATTGTCAAGTTTTTAGTTCGAATGGATTTTTCTAATTCTTCCATTTTAGAAAAGTTTGTTTTTTGAGATTCTGCTTGTAAATTATTAATTATTGAGTTTTGCTCTGCTTCATGTTCTTGTTTGATTTTGTTAATTTCATTGATTTTATCATTATTGAATTCTTCCTTTAAATTTTGTATTTTAAGATCCATCTCCATTTGAAGATTTTTAATTTCCTCAATTCGAAGAGCCTCTAAAGAATTTCGAAGATTTTCAAGTTGCTCTTTTTCTGATTCTTCATAGTCTTTTTTAATTTTGCTAATATTCTCTTCGTGAATAATCATTAGATCTTCTAGTTTTTGTTTTTCACTTCTCCCAAAATTATTTTTAATGCTTTCCAAATCTTCTTGATTCTTATGCACAAGTACCTCATTTTCTTTCAAGAGTTTGTTAATTTTCACTTTTTCTTCTTCTTTCTCATTTTGCAAAATTTTAACGGCTTCTTCGTATTTATTTATTAATGATGAAATTTCTGTTTGTTGAATTTGCTTCAAATTATTGATTTCTTCTGAAGACCTTTTATCCAACATTTCCAATTTAAGTTCATTATCAAATTTAATTTCTACTATTTGTTTTTGTAATTTTTCAATGTTCTCTTTTGATACATTGGATTTTTCAGTAAAATTTTCTTTTTCAGATTCATATTTATTGTTCAATTCCACAATTGATTCACTTATTTTATCATTAATGGCTTTCAAATCAAATATTTCTTTTTGTTTTAGATTTAATTCTACTTCAAAATCTTTTATTTTCTCTTCGTATGATTGTGTTTTAAAAATCAAATCTTCTTTAATAGAGTTTATCAGTAAATTTTTATCATCTAATAATATTTGAAGATTATTAATTATACCTTCATTTTTCAGAATTTCTTCTTTATATAATTCTTCCGATTTTATGAGTTTAGAAATATTACTTTCTAAATCTTTAATAATTTTTTCTTTATTTAAACATTGATCAGAGAATTCCGTGATTGATTTTCTAAGATCAATTACTTCTTCTTCTTTTGTTATTAGTTTATTGTTAGCAAAGTCAATTTCCACATTTTGTCTTTTTAATTTTTCTAAATTCTCCTCTAATTGCTTTTCAATAAATTTAATTTTATTTTCAGATTCGTGTTGCTTTGATACTAATTCTTTTATCAATTCAATCCTTTCTGATAAGCTTTTTTCCAAATCTGAAATTTTCGATAAAAGTCCTTCGCAGTTGTTTGCTTGATTGTGCAGTTTTAACTCAAGGATTTTTATTTCATTTATCAGCTTATGATTTTCTGAATTTAAATCATGCACTGAGTTTTCTAATTTCTCTATTTCCATGTTCAATTTACTAGTTTTTTCTTCATGAATTTCATTTTTATTTTTAATTTCACTTTCATAATAGTTTTTCAAAACATCTGATTCTCCCTTTTGTGATTTGATGATTTCTTCTTTCATGCTATTCAAATAAGCTTCTTGCTTTTCATTTAAAATCTTTATTTCTTCACTATGAGAAATTTTATGGTTTTCCAATCGCACGGTTAATTCTTTTATTTGATCTTGGAAATCAAAATTTTCACTATTTAACTTTAGGATTCGTTCTTCATAATTTTCTAAGGATTTATTTTTTTCATTAATAAGAGAAGAGTTATTTTCTATAGTTAATTTCAATTCATTTACAACACTTTCAAGTTTTGCTAATTCTTCTTTTTTCGTAATTTGAAAATGATTATTTTGGGAGTTTATATCATTTATTTCCTTTTGCAAGGATTCAATTTGCTCATTTTTTTGCTTAATTAAATCTTCATTTTTATCAACCAATTTTTCTAAATTATTAATATTTAATTTAAAATCGTTTGATGAACACTCGAAATTCAATTTTTGTTTGTTGAGCTCTTCTATTAGTTTTTCTATTGTTTCTTTTAATTGATTGATATCTTTTATTTTATTACAATTTTCGAAATTACTAATTTCCAATTTTTCTTCTGTTTCCTTTAAAATATCATTCAACTTACTTATCTTGAATTCTAAATTTTCTTCATTAACTCTTTTATATCCAATAATCGCATTTGCTTCCTTTAATTCATTTGATTTCTGCTCAAAATTCTGTTGAATTAAGTCGATTTCTTCTTGAATTCCTTCTCTAAGCAATTTTTCTTTTTTATATTCTTTTTCTAATTTTGTTTTTTCTTCATAATATGATTTAAGATTTCTCTCAATTTGTTCAAGTTCATTTTTTAAATCATTTATTTCTATGACTTTTTTATCATAATCAACAAGGATATTTTTCAATTTATTTTCTCCGGAGTTTCCCAATTCACTGAGTTCATCAAGAGAAATTTTATTTTCTAAAAGAGAAGTTATTTTATTTCTCAATAAAGAATTTTCTTTTGTATTTTTTTCTATGCTATTTTTCAGTTCTTCAATTAATAAATTGCTTTTGGTAATAATAGATTCTTTTTCATCTATAATACAGTCTAACTCTTTTATTTTATTTGAAAATTTAACAGAATTTATTTCATATTCTTTTTCTTTTAGTTCTAATTGATTCAGATAGTCTTTTATTTCTTGTTGCATAGCTTCTGAATTTTTCTCTAAATTTTTCTTGCAGAGTAGTAATTCTGTTATTTGAGATTTATTTTGTTCTAAATTCATTTTTAAATCAGAAATTTTATCTGATGATTCCTTTTCTTCTTTTTCATAATCAGCTTTTAAATTGTCAAGATCTCCAATAAGGTTTTCATTTTCAATTTGAACTCTGTTATACCTGATGTTGACTTGACAAAGTTCTTCATTCAATTTCTTATCGTTTTCGATATTTGAGTTTAATTCGTCATCTAATCGTTTCTTATTTGAAATTAAAGATTGAGTTATTATGTAAAAATTACGGTTATTTTCCAAGAGAATTTTAATGCAATTTTCCAAATTAAATAAATTGTTGTCTAGTTTTTCAGAGAATTCATTGTTATTGTCTATTTTTTTAATTTCATCGAATAACTTTTGTGAAACTGGAGAAGTTAAATTTTCTTTTTCACAATAGGTATCTATTTCAACAAACTTATTTTTCTCATATTCATAAATCCAGTCTTTATTTACATTAAATATACTCATCAATTTCGAAATAATATTGATTTCATTTTCAGATATATTTTTTAATTTTTTTGATTCTAATTTTAATGCATCTATATTCTTAAAAATTTTTTCTAAATAGACTTGAACAGGATTTTCCAATTTTTCTTTTAAATCACTCTTGTTTTGGTTTTCCACACTTTCGTGTTTTTCTTCATCTTCTAATGATTTGTAGATGACCATTAAACTTTCAATTAGCTCTTCATTGATATTATTGATTTCTTTGCTTTTTAAATTTATTATTTCTTCAAATTCTTTTATCTTTGCTTCATAAGAAATTTTGAGCTCAAAATTCAATTTACTTAATGTATTTATTTTTTCATTCAAATCTTGAATTTCATTTTTAGTTATTTTTAGCTCTGCTAGACTCTTTTCAAGGTCCTTGCTATTTTTTTCAGCTAGATTTTTAATGTTTTCATTAACATCAGTATTTTCATTTTTTAACATTTTCAATTCATTTTGCAATTTGTTGTTTAGAGATTTTATTTCCGAAATTTCTTTTCTAATTTCAACATTTGCAGTATGAGAATCAAATAACTCAGTAGTTTTATTGAACATTTCGTCTTCCAATTTAGTGTATTTATGAACTAAATCTTCTTTTTCTTCATCAAGCTTATTTATCTTTTTGTTTAAATCTTCTAAGTTGCTTTTTAATGTTTCCTTTTCCAATCTAAGCTCTTTTATCGTTTTATTCAATGATTCAGTTTCTATTTCTTTATTTGATAATTTAGCCTGAGTTTCTTCCAGTAATTTTTGTAGTTTTTCTTTTTGTGCTCTTGATTCCAATAATTCATTATTTAAAGATTCAAGTTTATTTTGGTTTTCTTCAGTAGTTAAATTATTTTTATTAGTATATTCATGAATTTTATTCGAAAATTCTTGAATAATTTTTTCTTTTTCTTTCATTTTTTCATCTATTATGCATTTTTCATTTTGTAAATTTTCATTGAAAATTTTATCCTGCTGTGAATTTTTAAAGTTGAGATTATCTATTTGTGTTTCAAGTAATAGAATTTTCCTCTCCAAATTTTCTACTTCTTCTTTGTATTTAATCAACTTCAAGATTTCATTATCTTTTTCAATAAGTTGTTCCATTAATTTTTTCAACTTGGCTTTTTCTTCTTTCAACTTCTCTTCGGTGTTTTTTAAACTAACTTCTAATTTTTCCTTTATTTCTTCGCTCAAAGAGAGCTCTTTTGAATTGTTATCTAATTTCTTATTTAGCTCAATTAATTTTGCTTCGTATTCTTTAATATTCTTCTCTAATAAACTTATTTTTTCTGAATATTCATTATTTATTGAAGCCATATTTAGCTCGAGATTTTGCCCACTTATTATTTCAGGATTAATTGTTTCTAAATCATTGAGTTCAGATGGTAAATTACTTAAAATTGCGCTTTTGGGTTCAATTATTGGATTATTTATTTTCTTTTGTATTTCTCCTGAACAAACTTCGGTTCTTTCAGCTTTTTCTTTTAATGTTTTTAAAGAAGTATCTTTTCTTTCCTGAATTTGTTCTTCATTTACAATAAATTCTTCTTCTATGAAATCTGCATTAATTGTATCAAGATTATTAAACTCATTAGTGAGATTAGTATTTAAGATGTTTTTTGGTTCACAAATTGTATTATTAGCTTTCTTAGGGACTCCGCCTGAGCAAACTTCTGCTCTTTCAGATTTTACCTTTTCCATTTTAAGCAAAAAGACATTTTCTGAAAATTTCTCCTTGATTATTGCTGATTCTTCTTCTTTACTCTGTATTTTACTAGTAGATTTATTAGAAATGGTGGATGAATTAAGATTATTCATTGATTTGTGGATTGAATTTTTAGAAGATTTTTGAAGTTTATTGTCGTTTGTTTTATTAGATTCTTTAATTTTTGGATTTTTAGTGGCTAAAAGAACTGGAGATCTTTCGGCATTAATAAAACTTCCGGAATTCATTGAAAATGCATCTGTATTGTTATTTGAGTTTATTTTTGTCTTGGTTGTATTTCTCGGTATTTGAGTATTTTGAATTATGGAATTATTAGTTCCTTTATTAGTGTTTAAGTTAGGGATATTGGAAAATGATTTATTTTGGTAATTTTGATTGATGGAATTAGTAGGAGTAATTTCTATAGTTTTTGTCAAAAAGTCTTTGTTCTCAATAAAATTCTTTGTGATAGTTTTTTTATTTGAAGAGGTGTTTTTCGAATTAAAATAGTTATTATTTAAAACTTTTTTATCAGCAATACTATACAAATTATTTTCATCGAGCTTTGAATCATTAAATACATCATTGTTATTTTCCTCAACAAATTCTCTATTGGAAGTTAAGTTGGAGCTATTTTTACGTATTTTCAAACTTTCCAGAAGTTTCTTTGAATAAGAAATATTTTCCAATGAAGTTTTATGCAATTCTTTTTTCTTAACTTCAAATTCCACTTTTAATTCATTTATCTTAGGGTGTCTTTTTTGAATGTTTTCTTGCAAGCTTGTCATGTTAGCCAAAAAGTCAATTACTTTTTCTGATGAATTTTTAAATCTTATTAAAACTTTATTAATTTCTATAATGTTGTTGGAATTTAAATTGGATTCGCTTCCGTTATTGTCATGTGAGAGTTCCGAATTAAAATTTAAATTTGATTGGAAATTAGTATTGATATTAGATCTATTGTGGATTTTATTATAATTGCCTGCATTATTATTAATGTTCGAATTAATATTTGAATATGTATTTAAGTAATTGTCTTTAGAAATTTGTGAGCTTAATGGCAACTCATGGTCTGCTGTATTTAGATTATTCGACGTGTTGATGCTTTTGTTATTGAGATTACAATTATTCAAATAAAGATTAGTTGGCTTGTTTGACATCTTGCGAATCATTTTAGTATTAATAAGAGAATTACTTCTCTCTTTATTTTCAAAAGCCTGATTGCCTTCATTTTTATTGATTTTTTCATTGTTGTTATTATTATAATTATTATTTTGTAAAGTATTCAGCCTTGATTGATCTCTATTTAAATTTATGTTTGGAGTTTCATTAAGAAGCTCAGAGTCGAAATTATTATTATTAGTAAAGCTGAATCTATTGTTTTTGATGAAGTCATTTTTTATATTTGGATCAACTGAGCTTGCCTTAAATTGGATTCTACTTTCTTGGTTTGCTATAGGGTCTATGGTATAGTTAGTAATATTTTCTTGAATTCCTGATATATTTGATTAATTTTTAATTTTAACAAAAAGAAAAATAAGTTTTTTTATTAAACAATATATATATAACTTTAATATTAAAATCTTTTATATTACTATAAGATCTTGGATTAGTTGATTTGTCATTTATTATTTCACTTTTTTTATCTAAGTAAATGTTATTTTCATTCATATTCTCAATCTCGTTTTCATTTGAGTTCCCATTGCTAAATTTATCCAATTTCTCTTTCAAACACAAATTCTCAAATTTTATATTCACGTAATTTTGCTGAAGAGCTTTCAATTCGTTTAATAAACTTGAATTAGCATTTTTAAGATTTTCTATTCTATCATTGATTTTCCTTTCTTCTTTATCCAAGTCTTCTAAACCTTTTGAAGTAGGTTATTATAATAAAAAGTTAATTTTTCTAAAAATTTTTCATATATTTAAAAAAATTTTGATTTTACTTGCTCTATGTCTATTTACTTCAAATCCCCCAGTTACACAGCCTTTATTTTTATTATTATTATTATTATTAAAAGCATCTTCTGTTATTAATCTTTTATTGTTATTGGAATCGAAGAAATTTGTATTTGTATTACTTATAATTTTATTTTTTTCAAATATTTTATTGAAATTATTTAAATTGAAAAGATTTCTATTAGGTGAGCCAGTAATTTTATTAAATCCATCACTATTATATTCATCATCAGTGTTTTCCTTTTTTGAATTTATATTATTATTCAATTGGAATTCTGATGTTAGATTTCCACTATTCTGGAGATTAAGGTTATATTGATTATTTAGATTCTTTATATTATTAAAAGTTCCTTGATTAAAAGCCCCTAAATTATTTAGTTCATCAAGTCTTTGATTTCTTGTTTTTTTCATTTCTTTAAAAATCTGTTTAGCCTGGTCGTAAAATTTCGAACAATTTTGTTCTAAGAATTTAACATTCTTGCCAACACTAGTTCTAATCTCATTGATAGACTCCAATTTTTCAACGATTTGATTTAATTTTTCTTTTATATTTTTTTCCTTTGTAAGAGCAACTGCATTATTGGCTTTTGATTGCGAATATTTAGAAATTAGGCATGAGTTTATCTGCATAAAAACATCAGAAATCGATGACTTTGACCCTAAAATTTGATCCACTATAGAATCAGAAGACTTTTTTATTGATCCAATTGAAGTTCTTGTAGATTTAAAAAATTCTTTAATTGAAGAAGACAAGGAATTTATGATTGTTACGAATTCATCATCATATATGTAATTCATTACATATAGTGAATGAGCACGATTTGCTTCTGAAGCTGTTATATATTCTCTGATCTTAGTGATTTCGTTTGAAATCAAATTTAGAATTTCCGTTTTTTCTTTTAATTAAAAGATTAAGAAAAAAAAACTTTTCATATTTTTCAAATATTGATTATATATAATTTATTTTTGAAGGATAAACTAAATAATAAAATTCTTAATTGCTTTAATTAAATAAAACATCTAAAAATTTAAAAATAATCAAAAAATGTTTTATTTTATTTGAAGCTAGTTTAGAGATTGATACTAAATATAAATATTTTTGAAATGTTTATATTGAGTTACTATTTTCACAATTGATAAAAAATTTTTTGAAATAATCATTTTGCTTTTCAGAATGACGATCATAGCTTTCTTTTAATTTTTGTAGAATTGGATTTAAATGATTTCCAGTATTAATAATTTTTGCTTTTAGGTCTTCAGAAAAATTAGAATTCATTTGATTTAATTGCTTATATGCAAAATTCAAATCTTTGAGTATAAAAAATTAAATTTGCTCTTACCAATAAATTCTAATTCTCCTTTTAAAACTCCCATAAATTCGTTTATTCTTTCTGTTTCATATATCGCTTCTTCCTGATTGTGATTTATATTCGGACAATCCTTTATATCAAAATTGTTCATTTTTTTATTAAAAATTTTATTATTTAAATTTCTTAAAATTCCAATTTATTTTAATTATTCTATTCAAATGAGGTTAAATTAAAAGTAAGCTTTGTTTATCTTTATTAATTGCTATGATGCAAAGCATAAGCCAATTAATTTTATTAATTTATTAATAGTTTGGGGATTGGGGATTGGGGATTGGGGATTGGGGATTGGGCCCAATCCCCAATCCCCAATCCC
>Ga0194116_10005558_pt1 | contig 13829 bp, 10 predicted proteins | sample TA2MahsurfametaG_4_FD_148617 | JGI IMG/M metagenome (GOLD analysis project Ga0194116, IMG submission 148617) | Freshwater microbial communities from Lake Tanganyika, Tanzania - TA2015008 Mahale S9 surface | ecosystem: Environmental > Aquatic > Freshwater > Lake | place: Tanzania: Lake... | reverse complement strand
TTTGCAAGGCCTGGTCGTTGCTGAGCAAGGTGAGACCCTCCAATTCCGCTTGGGCGGCCAGCATCCGATCGAAGGGGTCTCCATGGGATTGGGAGTAGCCGCCGGCCCGCAGCGCGTGGTGGAGCTCCACCGCTAAGGGGGTGAACCCTTGTTCACCGAGGTGTGCAGGCAGCTCCGCAACGATGTCATCCGGGATGTCGAGTTTGCCGAGCCGTTTTTTCGTGGCAATCTCCCAGCCCGTTGCTGCGCTCACGAAGATCTCGGCGGTTGAGCGGTGAATGGCTTCGGTGGCTGTCGAAGAGAGTCGCTCCGGCTCCGCCAGCCACCACAGCAGACAGTGGGTGTCCAGCAAGAGGGGTGAGGTCACGCTTCCCATGCCGCGAGCTCTTCGGGTGGCAAGGGCGCCATCAGTTCCTCTGGAGACGGCAAGGTGAGCCGACCAGTCAGAGTTCCAGGGCGACGCTGGGGATGGGCTGGCTCGAGGGGAACCAGCCTTGCCCAAGGTCGGCCGCCTTTGGCGACCACGATGGTTTCGCCCGCGTGGGCGGCATCAATCAGCCGCGAGAAGTGGGTTTTGGCTTCGTGCACATTGACGGTTCGCATCGCCATTCAGCCCAGCTTGGTCAAAGCTTAGTCCGCATGTGGACTAAGCCTGGGTTTGCGTTTTCACCAGCGCATGGGGAATGTCTGGGCTGCGGGGATCCGGCTCCAGCCGCTGCCGGCTTGGGTTGATGGTGAGGTCCATGTCTTCCATGGGTACGGGAACCCGGATGGAGCGGCCATCGGCCACGGAAACCTCCCGTTCCGAATCCTGGGTGAGTTGCAACTGCTCTGCCAAGGCGGCGGGAAGGCAGAGCATCAAGGCACCGTGATCGGCCAAGGCTTGGGTTTCGACGGCCTCCAGCTGCGGCAGCCGTGGATTGCTGCGTTCCACCGTGGCGTGGACATCACCCATGGGGATGTGGCGCTTGAAACCCACAAATCAGCCTATGGGCGATCGCGGATGGGAACCTCCGCGATTCCACGGCTTTTGTCGGTTCTCGCCGCGTTGGTGTCTGGCGGTCTGGGCTGAGCCCATCTTTAACCTAAGGAGAACCTGTCTTCGAAGCATCTAATGGAGGCGAAGTCGCTGCAGCAGTTGGCGGCTTGGGGCTATGGCTCGCTGGTGGCGCGGGAGAGCCTCAGGGATCAGCTGCTCAACGGCCGCCCGGCGTTGACGCCCGAGCAGCAGGAGCAGGCGGTGCCCTTGTTTCTGGCGTTTCACAAGCTCACCACCCAGGCGGCCGTGCAGCGCTGGCTCTTGGCGGAAGGCCTCACCGAAGACGATCTGCACCGGCGGGCGGAACGACAACTGCGCTGGCAGTTGTTGTGTGAGCAGCGTTTTCGCTCGCAGGTCTCCACCCTCTTCCTCAAGCGCAAGAGCCAGTTGGATCAGGCGGTGTACTCCCTGATCTGGGTGGATGACGAACCCATGGCCCACGAGCTGTTTCTGCAGCTCTCGGAGCGGGAAAGCAGCTTTGAGCAGCTGTGGTGCACCCTGCCGGATACCCCCGGGCAACTGCCCACCGGCAAGCTTGGCCCAACGCCCCTCGGGGAATTGCCCGACGCCCTGGCGGAACTGCTCCGGGTGAGCACGCCCGGGCACATCTGGCCGCCGCGGCCCGCGGAAGGGGGCTGGGTGCTGCTGCGGTTGGATGAGCTCCAGCCGGCGGTGTTCAACCAGGGCCATCGCCGCGATTTGGCCTTGGAACTGGGCGACCAGTGGTTGACCGATCAACTGGGCCGCGGCGAGCTGGCGGCCTGAGTTGCCTTATGCATTCACTGCATGATTGCGGCGTTTGGATCTAGCCGTCGCGTTGGGTTGTCCTCGCGTTCGACGGAGCGTCCTGTTCCGCTGATAGGTTGCAGAGACGTGGGTTCTCGCCGGTGCAACTGACCCTTGCGTTGCGGCTGATTAGCGGCTGGGAACCGTTTTCATCGTTGCCCCAGGCTGCCCAGGCCGTGCTGGCGGAATCCCTGCAGGCGCTGCAGCTGCGCCCGGGCCAGAAGCTCTACGACTACGACGCGCTCCCCCCGGGTGTGGCCCTGCTGGCCAAGGGGCAGATGCGTTTGCTGGCGCTTGATGAGCAGGATGTGCCCTTCACCCTGCGGCGCCTAAGCCCGGGGGATACCGCCGGTGATATCGGCCTGCTGCGGGGTGTGACGGGCATGGCCCTGGCGGCCTCCCAGCCCAGTCAGTTGTGGCTGTTGCCCCAGGGGGCTTTCCTGAAGGCGGTGCTGGAGCATCCGGGCCTGCAGATGGCCCTGGCGCAGCCCAGCTTGGAGGAGCTCTACGGCGTGGCGGCCGCGAGCCCTTCACCCCGCACCCCCAAGCGCCGGGATTTGCGGGATTGGGCCAGTAATCAGCTGCAGGAGGCGGCCGACCAACAACAGGTGCTGTTGCTGCCGGCGGGGGAGCATCAATTTGGCTCGAGCTGGGGCCCTTGGCTGGTGAGCAGCAGCAACGTGGCCGGGGCCAGCCCCGGCGAGGAGCTGCTGGGGCCCCTCAAGATCCAGGTGAAAGGGAAGATGCCGGCGCGGTTGCTGGCCAAGGCCGGGGCAACCCCGCCGATGGAGAGGCCCCCGGTGCTGGTGCTCAGCCCCGACCTGGGGGAAGAGGCTCCGGTGCCCGCCGAAGCGGAACTGTTGGAGCCGGATTGGCAGGAGAGCTCCTCCGCCATCGTGGCGGTGGAGCGGCAGCAGGAAGCGCTTGAGGATTGGTACGGCCGTCTCGGTGATGACGGCAGCTTTCCGCACCTCAGTGGTGATGGCCCGGTGGAAACGCCGATGGCCGCGCTGCGGATGCTGGCCCGCTATTTCGACCTCCCCTTCCGCAAGGACGTGCTCACCCGCATCCTTGAGGATCAGATCAAGCGCGATGAGAGCGGCGCGGGCATTGGCCTGCTTCAAATGGCGGCCATCGCTGATCTGATGGGGCTGCGGGCCTCCCAGCTCAGCGTCAGCGATGCCCAGGCGTCACGCCTGCAGTTTCCGGCCCTGGTGATGGGGGCCAAGGGGCCGTTGGTGATCTGGTCATCGGATCAGGTGGGTCAGGTGCTGGTGAGCGACCCCAGCTCCGGTCAGGGCCCCGTGGCCATCAGCGCCCTGGAGGGTCGCGATGAGGAGGGCAATCTGCCGGTGCTGTGCATCGAGCGCAGTGGCCGCACCCCCCAGAAGCGTTTTGGTCTGGCCTGGTTCCTGCCGGCCCTGAAACAGCACAAGGCGGTGCTGATCCAGGTGCTGGTGGCCAGCTTCTTTGTGCAGCTGTTCGGTCTGCTCAATCCGATGCTGATTCAGCAGATCATCGATGCGGTGATCAGCCAGGGCAATGTGAGCACCCTGAATGTGCTGGGCACGTTGTTGGTGGCCATGGGATTGGCCCAGGCGGTGTTGTCGTCGCTGCGCACCTATCTCTTTTCCGACACCACCAACCGCATCGACATCAGCCTCGGCTCCACGATCATCGACCACCTGTTGCGGCTTCCCCTCGGCTACTTCGCCGATCGCCCCGTGGGGGAGGTGAGCAGCCGCATCAACGAGCTTGAAAAGATCCGCCGCTTCCTCACGGGCACCGCCCTCACGGTGATTCTGGATGCGGTGTTTGCCGTGATCTACATCGGCGTGATGCTGCTCTATTCGGTGCAGCTCACCTTCTGGTCGTTGGCGGTGGTGCCGTTGTTTGTGCTGGTCACCGCCCTCGCCGCACCTGTGATTCGTCGCCAGCTGCGGGAGCAGGCGGAAGCCAATGCCCGTGTGCAGAGCCACTTGGTGGAAACCCTGGGGGGGATGGAAACCATCAAGGGCCAGAGCATGGAAATCCATAGCCGCTGGCGTTGGCAGCAGCTGTATGGGGGCCAGATCCAGAGCGGTTTCCGCAACGTGGTCACCAGCACGGCGGCCGGCTCAGCTACCCAATTTCTGGAGCAGCTTTCCGGCCTGCTGGTGCTGTGGGTGGGGGCCTCCCTGGTGCTGAAGGGCGAGATGACCCTGGGCCAGTTGATCGCCTTCCGGATCCTGGCGGGGTACGTCACCAGCCCGCTGCTGCGCATGGCCAACCTCTGGCAGAGCTTTCAGGAAACGGCCCTTTCCCTCGAGCGCCTGGCGGACATCGTGGATCACCCCCAGGAGCTGGAAATCACCGGTGATCAGAAACCTCCGATTCCCCCAATTGTGGGGCAGGTGGAGTACAGCGGCGTCAGCTTCCGCTTCACAGACCAGGGCAAGTTGCAGCTGATGAATGTCAGCTACGAGATTCCGGCGGGCTCATTTGTGGGTGTAGTGGGCAGCAGTGGTTCAGGTAAAAGCACCATGCTTAAGCTGCTCACCCGCCTCTACGAACCGGCCGAGGGCCTGATCCGCATCGACGGCAACGACATCAGCAAGGTGGATCTCTATTCCCTGCGGGCCCAGATCGGCGTGGTGCCCCAGGACAGCCTGCTGTTTGACGGCACGGTGCTCTCCAACATCGCCCTGACTCGCCCCGACGCTGGCTTTGAGGAAGTGGTGTTGGCGGCCCAGGTGGCCTGCGCCCATGATTTCATCCAGGCCATGCCGTCTGGATACAGCAGCTCCGTTGGGGAACGGGGGGCGGGCCTGAGCGGTGGCCAGCGGCAGCGTCTGGCCATTGCGCGCATGATCCTGAGGCGGCCGCGGCTGCTGGTGCTGGATGAGGCCACCAGCGCCCTGGACGTGGATACCGAGCGCCGTCTCACCGCCAACTTGATGGAGCTCTACCGCGGCAGCACGGTGTTCTTCATTACCCATCGCCTGGCTTCCTTGAAGGCCGCGGATCACATCCTGGTGATGGATCAGGGGGCCCTGGTGGAACAGGGAACCCATGAACAGTTGATGGAGCTTGATGGGCGCTATGCCACCCTTTATCACCAGCAGGAGGTTTGAGCGCGATGAATAACAAACTCCCCCCTAAGCCCAACCTTTCCGCCATGGTGGTGCGGCCCTTGGATCCCCAGGAGGTACGGCTCAAACCAGCGCCCGTGTGGAGCAAGGCCCTGGCCTGGACGATCATCGGCAGCGCCTCCTTTGGCTTTGTCTTCGCCTGTTTCGCCAAGATCGATGAGGTGGTGCTGGCCCAGGGTGAATTGCAGCCCCTGGGTGCCGACCGGCCGATCAAGGCCCCCTTCGCTGGGGTGGTGAAGGAGATTCTGGTGAAGGAGGGGCAGAAGGTGAGTTCCGGCCAAGCCCTGCTGCGGCTGGATCCAGGGGTCTCCAAAAAGCGAGCCGAAACGCTCGAACGCCAGATCAAGCTGGAGAGCACCCGTTTCAATGAGGAGAGCCGCTCGATTCAGGCCCGTGAGCAGAGCCTGCGTGAGCGCATGGATGGCCTGATTCGGGCCCTGCGCACCGAGCGCCAGATTTATAACGACATCGTGCCCCTGGGGAAGTTGGGGGGTATCCAGCGGATGCAGCTGTTGCAGCAGAAAAATCGGGTTGAGCAGTTGCAATCTGAGATCGCCCAGGCCCGTGCCAATTTGCAGGAAGTGCAAGCCCAACTGCTCAAGATGAAGCAGGAATCCCTTCGCGAGCTGGCCGATCTGGAGCGTCAGCTGGTGGAGGTGAAGGACACCCAGGACAAAGAAGTGCTCAAGGCTCCCTTGGATGGGGTGGTGTTTGGCCTGGTGCCTTCAAGCCCAGGCTATGCAGCCGCGTCGGGCGAAACGCTGGTGAAGGTGGTGCCCGGAGGGGTGCTGGAGGCGAAGGTGTACGTGACCAACCGCGATGTGGGTTTTCTGAAGAAGGGCATGGCGGCCCAGGTGCGGGTGGATGCCTTCCCGTACACGCAGTTCGGAGCCATCCCCGGGGCGTTGAAGTCGGTGGGCACGCTGCCGATCCAACCCGATGAGCAGAACCCCTTGCCCCGCTTCCCGGCCTACATCCGCCTGGATCGCGACTACGTCACCCGCGACAACAACCGCTTTTCGGTGAGTGCCGGCCAGAGCGTGCAGGCCAATTTGGTGTTGCGGGATAAGCGGGTGATCTCGCTGCTCACCGATGCGGTGCAGAAGGCCCTCGATTCCCTGCGCAGCATCCGCTCCGACTGATGAGTCCACCCGTTCCCCAGCCTTTCATTCCCCCCTTCTTGTTTTGACAGCCTTCGCCATGACCACCGTCGCCCTCGATCTCAAAAGCCGCGTGGATGAATTCCTGCGCTGGTTCCAGGCCCTCGACGGCAAAGACCAGGAGGAGCTGATGGGGCTCGTCTACAGCGAGCACAAGGTGCGTGATGTGGTGCGCTCCTTCTCGGCGATGCCCGTGGAGCAACGCAAGGCGGTGTTTCAACGCCTCGGCCTGCCCAACGACATGCTCAACCGCATCCCCCCGCCGGCCAGCGGCGCCTCCGGTGATGTGGAGGTGGAGTGGCAGGAGTGGGATAGCTCCCGCAGTGCCTGAACCTGAGCACCCCCGCCGCGTTTTTCGACACCTCGCCCCGCCTTAACCGTGATTGCCAACTTCCCACCCCTCAGCGCGGACACCCCGGCCGCTCCCCCAGCGGTGAGCCTGGGCCTGGGCAATGACCTGGATCCACGCCTCTCCCGCTGGGCGCTGTATGGCGGTGTGGGGGGCTTTCTGCTGTGGGCGGCCCTGGGGCCGGAGGGCATGCCACTGCATGCCTTCATGCACCAACGGGGGCCCACCCAGGTGTTCTGCATGGTGATGGGTGGCATGTTGCTGGCGTTTCTGATCAGCAAATGGCGGCTGTTGCAGCGGGAGAAAAAAGCCTTCCTGGCCTTTGATCTGGCCATCCCCCAACTGATCCGCAACGGCGATCTCGATGCCCTGGCCACCCAGGCGGAGCGCTCCGCCTCCCTGGTGGGCAAACGGTTGCTGCGGTTGCTGGATGTGTGGCGCAGCACGGGTTCGTCGTTCCAACTGGAGCGTGCCGCCGATGGGGATGTGGAGCTCTATGAGCTTTCCAGCCAGTCCAGCTACAGCCTGCCGAAGGTGCTGATGTGGGCGATCCCGTTGCTGGGGTTTATCGGCACGGTGATCGGCATGTCCCAGGCGGTGGGCTCCTTCGATGCGGTGCTCAGCAACGCCGACAACGTCGATGGCCTCAAGAACGGCCTCACCAAGGTGACCAGTGGCCTCGGTACGGCGTTTGACACCACCTATCTCGCCCTGGTGATCTCGGTGGTGTTCGCCTTCCCGCTGAACGCCTGTGAGCGGCTGGAGGATCGCCTGCTCAGCCAGATCGATGGCGATGTGCGCGAAGCGGTGATGGCGTTAAGCCCCACCGGTGACCCGGAGATTCCCGATGCACCCTCCGGAGCCTTTGGCGCCCCATCCCCATCGCGATCCGCCCCTGCGGCCCGCACGGAGAACCTCGAGGCCCTCACCGGTTTGGCGGCGGAGGATCTCGGGGGCTTGATCAGCGATGCCTTTGAGAAACACCTGCCCGATCCCTCCGTGTTGGTGGAGCCGGCCCAGCAGTATGCCCAGCAGCTCACGCAGGCCACCCTCGAGAAGCTCGAACCCCTCACCTCCCTAGTGCGCGATTCGGTGGAGGGCGTCGCCGAGGCCCGCCTCAGCCTGCAGGACCAGGCCGATGTGATCCGCAGCAGCATGGATGGGCTCTCAGGGGAGCTCAACCAGTCGCTGCAGGCCCTGGCTCCGGTGCTGGATCGGCTGGAGCGCCTCTCCACCGGGGCCCACACGCAGGCGGAGCAGGTGGATCAACTGCAGGCGCTGCAGGAGCTGCGCCTCTCGATTGAATCGCTCAACGCCAATGTGCAGCGGCTGGCGGGGGGCCGGCGCCGTTGGCCCTGGGGCCCAGCGAGCCGTTAAATCCCATGGGACGTCGCCGGCGCTCAGGCAACGCTGAGGGGGTGGATCTGTTCTCCTTCCTCAACATCATGGCGGCCACCATCGGCGTGCAAACGCTGTTGATCGTGATCTGTGCCCTGAAGATCAAGCCGGGGGTGCAGGCGATCCAGCTGTTGCCCGCCGGCGGAGAAGGCAAGGGCAAACAGGCCAATTACATCCTCTGCAATGGCGGCGGTGAGTTGGAGGTGATTGGCCAGGGCACCCGTCAGCTGTTGCGGCTGAAGGATCCGCAGTTTGATCAGTTTCTTGATGCCATCGCGAAAAACCGCCGGCCCCAATACGTGGTGATCGGCGTGCGCCCCACCGCCTTCCGCGACTTTGAGGCGGTGCGCTCGAAAACGGAAGTGCGCCGCTTGGCCATTGGCTACGAGCCTCTGGAGGCGGGCCTCAAGGTGCAGCTGCCGCCGGGAATGCCGGCGCCCACGGCAGCGGGGGCCGGCTGATGCGCCCCAGGGATCTGCTGCTGTTGCGCCGCCGCCGCGGCCGGGGCGACACCGATCTGGGCAGCAATAGTGATGGCCTGATGGACATCCTCTGCAACGTGGTGGGGGTGATGGCCCTGATCACCTCGCTGACGGGCATCTTTGCGGCAGGCAGTGCCTTGAACATTCAGGCGCCGATGCAGCAGAAAACCGATCGCCGCTTTGTGCTGTTGCAGGCCTCCAAGGAGGGCCTGTGGAATCTGCAACCTGCGGTGGAGCAGATGGTGAAGCTCGATCGGGAGCGCGCCCAGGAGGTGAACCGCTGCAATCAGCTGTTGGCACCGGAGCGGGAAACCTGTGAGCAGGAGCTCGATGGCTGGTCGCGCCAGCAGCAGGTGGGGCCGATCCAGATGCGGGTGAGCCATGCCAACGGCCTGATCCAGCGCAATGGCCCCCCCACCGTGCTGGCGGCTGATCTCAAGCAACCCGAGGGGTGGCTCGAGCAAACGATGCGCCAGCTCGCCAAGGACCGCCAGGCGGTATTTGTGGTGCTGGAAAACGATGGCTTTGAGGTGTATCGCGCCATCAAGAGCAAGGCCCTCCAGTACAAGGTGCCCATCGGCTGGGAGCCCTGGTACAAGGGCGACCCGGTGTATTTCTGGGGCAATTCCGGCCGCAACCTCACGGTGCAATGACGGCACGTTCTGCATCCCGCCAAGCCCTCATGCCCCGGCTCGCGCTCTTCTCGGCGGGGCTGATCGGGCTTTGCGCCATAGCCTCAGCGGCCAGGGCTGAGGCCCCGTTCCCGGCTGAGTTGATGCCCCTGGTGCGCAGCCTGCGCCAGGCGGGCTACACCGTGCTGTTTGCCAAGCCGCCGGTGCAGGGGGCCTATGGCGCCACCAATGCCCGCAAAAAGATGGTGTGGTTGGCGCCGATCACGGTGGAGCTCGGCATCGCCCGGCAGGCCCTGATCCATGAGGCGGTGCATGCGGCCCAGGGATGCCCGAAGGGCAAGTTGACGACGATTGGCTGGAGCTATGGGCTTCTCCCTGTCGTGGAGCGGGAGATGAAGGGGGTGCTCTACAGGAACTACCCCCACGCCAAGCACGATGTGGAGCGGGAGGCGTTCATGATGCAGGGCCACCCCAAGGCATTCGAGCTGATAGCGGCAGCGCTGAAGCAGCGCTGCCGCTGAATTCTTCTCTTACTCCCTTATCCCTTAGGCGGCCTTGCCGCGTTGGCTCCAGCCAAGGGCCACGCTGAGCTCGATCAGGCCAGCCATGTTGGCCTGTTCGGCGGGCAGGCCGCTGGCGTAGCTGGCGATGCGCTGCATCATCTGGCTGTAGACGGGGCTTGACTCCGGCGGGGTGCTGGACGGCTTGTTGAGCCAGTTCTGCAGGGCTTCCAGTTCGGTGGCGCTGCAGTTGGAGAGGGTGCTGCTGAGCTCCTGGGTGTTGAGCAGTTGGGTCTGCTTGGCCAGGGCTTGCACTAGGGCCGCCTGACCCTTGAGCTTGGGACCCAGCAGCAGCAGGTCGGCGTTGGGGCTGCCCAGCTTGGCGATCAGTTGCTTCATGGCGAAGTCGATCTGGGTCTGACTGCCGGGGGTGTCCACCCGCACGTCGGCGGGGAGATCCTGCTGGGCGATCACCTCCATGCCGCCCATGCCCACACGGGTGGCCATCAGGCGTTCGGTGCCATTGGGCAGCTTCATCACAAACAGGGAGAGCAGGTTGGCCTCCGGCGGGATGTCGGCGACGCCACCGCGCTTGCGCACCCGGTTCACCAGGCCCCGGAAGCCCTTCTTGCCGGTTTCCACGGCCTTGGGCGCGTAGAGCGCATAGAGCACGCCGGCGCCAAGGGCCAGGGCATCTAGCAGGTTGTTGCCCATCACCGAACCTTCGCTGAGGTTCTTGAGCAGGCTCGAGCTGCTCTTGGCGTCGTTGGCGGCGGAGGCCAGTTGATCGATCACCGGTTGCAGCATCAAGCCGCGCTTGCGCTGGGTTTTGGGTGATTGGTCTTCCCCAAGGGCGGCGTCGCCGCCGCTGCCGGCACCTTGGCCCGCAGCCCCTTGGCCTTTGCCGCCTTGGCCATTACCTGCTCCTTTGCCTTCTCCTTCACCCTCACCTTGGGCAAAGCTGTTCACGGCTTGCGCCAGGCTCATGGCCTCGCCGCTGCCGCTGCCGTTCGAGGTGCCTTGTCCATCACCAGAACCGTTGCCCGAGCCGATGCCCGTGCCGCTGCCCAGCGACATGGCGTAGAGGCCATCACCACTGCCTGCTTCGTCGACCCCTTGCCCAATGCCTGCGCCGGGTGCATCCACACCGGTGCCAACACCATCACCAAAGTCGACTGGTGGAATCTGCTGGAGTGCCTGAGGGCTGGATGTCGTTACTGGTGACAGTGATTGCAAGATGCCACGGCCCGCATCGATTTCCTTCTGGCTGGCTGTTTTGGCAACGGGAGCACCCGGGTCAACGATGGTGCCGACGGTGATGTCTTTGTCTCCAAACTTGTTATCGGTGAAGATGATTTCGACGCCAACGATTCGTTTGTAGACAGCATTGGATGCTGTCTCTGAAACAATATTGCCGGCAGCATCAAAGGATTTCCTGATGAAGACAGCGCCATCACCAGTGGCTGAACGGCGGGTGAAGTCGTACCAACCAGCTTTTGTAATCAGCGTGCCATCCAGTTCCGTAAGAGGTGCTGTTAATCCTTTTGCAGCATTAGCGGTGAAACCTGCCCAGGAGAAGGTGACGTTCCCGCTGGCATCGGTTTGTTTGGTGGCTCCGTAATCAGCCAGGTCGCTTTCAGATACGTATTTCAGATAGCTATCGAATGCACTGGCGTCGAAGCCCAGTAGAGAGGGATCAATGCCCTTGCGGTCAAAAATCCAATTGCCGCTTGCATCTTGGCTCAGGCTGCCAGTTGTGTAGTTGAGAACATACTTGTATTGAGTGCCGGAACGGTTGGGATCTTGATCCTGGTTGGGAGGCAGGGTGATCGTAAATAGATAGGGATCTTTGTTCTCTGTGGAGAAGTAGTAGGTTTCACCACCCAGTGAGTAGCCGCCTTCCAGTGGGGCGATGTAAGACTTGCTATCTCTAGAGACTGAGCCAGTAAGCGTCGTGTCAGCTTGTTTGACATCGCCGGAGTTTTTGTCCGTGGTTTGTGGACTGTACTTGCGAGAATTCAGCAGCAGCAGGGTCGTGTCTTCGCTGGATGTGAGTAGGCCAAGGCTCTTGAATTCAGCCTGCTTCGCTTCGACTGCCTTGAGTTCGTCAGCAGAGAGAAGGCTTGCTGTTGTGGCAGCTGCCTTGCCCAACGTGATCAGTGTTTTGAGTTCATCGGGTGACGCGCTACCGACGGATCCCAGCAAATCAGCCATGGCTTGAGACACCACGACACCGCCGCCATTTCCGATGCTGGTCGTGGTGGAATCAAAGGCAATCTTCTGAAGTTGAGCCGAGGCAAGCGCTTTTGCTTCCTCTGGGGTCAGGGAGCTGGTCGATCCAGGAACCCCAGCAACGATGTTGAGGCCCGTGAAATCAACCTTACTGAGATCGCCAAAGCGTGCTGAGAGCTGAGTTTTCTGTTGTTCAAAGGCTTGCATTTCTGATGCCTGCCCATACACCCCGCTCAATCCCTTCTGAATGCTTGAGGCTGCGGCTTGAAGCTGCTCGAGTTGGGCGGCAGAGAAGTTGCCGGGCACGCTGACGCCACCGCCAAAAGCACCAGTCACCGCATTTAATTTTGCATCAGACTGCTCTTTGAGAAGTTTATAAACAGCGCTGGTGGGTGATGTAATCTCGGCCTCGGTCAGTGGCCGATTCTCAAGCAGATACGCTTGCTTCAGTGTGCCGGTCCGTGTGGTTTGGGCTCCGGCGCTCGAGAACGTATAACTGATTTTTAGATCAGTAATTAGAGAGTAGATCTGATCAATCGATAGCTTGATCCCTCCGGAAGTGGTGAGCTGCTTGAAGAATCTATAGCTGTCTATTCCGGTGGCATATTCAAACTCTTCTTTGTATTGGAGCTCCTTGATGGCTTCATTTTGTGACTTCGGAGCGCCTGTGATCGAGATGTTGAATTGAGGTAGAGCGGTTGTTGCAGCAGGGCTGAAATCGCCAAAATCAGAGTCGGTGAATGCTCTGTCTAGGATTTTAAATTTGGTTGATGCGCTCGAGGAGATCGATGATGCAGCATTCTCAGCGGCTGCAAAGTAAATCTTTCCGGATTCAAGATCGGTGTAGTTGAGCTTGACAAAGCTCTTGCCCGTGATGCCCAGGCTTGATGAATCTGTAATGCTGAGGTAAGGGACTTTGGTTCCGGCCGATGTGTCATTGCTCGCATTGGCTCGATAGAAACCGCCCAATAGCATTCCGGAAGCGTCTAATGCACTCGTCTCAATAACAACCTCTTGGGGACGGTCTCCCTCAACGTCTGCATAGCCGAAGTCGCTAAGGGTGATAATGCGAGTTAATCCAGCAGGTATTGAAAGAGAATTAGTAGATGCCGTAGGTCTGTCGTTGACAGGCAAGATATTGATGTATTTTGTGGCAGCGGTGCTGCCCCCATTGTTGTCTGTGACGGTGAAAGTGACTTGGGCTAGGCCATTAAAGTTGGCCTTGGGCGTAAATCTGTAGCCTGATCCATCTGGGGTAATGGTCCCATCCGGTGAGGTGATATTGGTAGCGTTTAGCGCAGTGCTTGTTGGGTCATCAGGATCTATGAAGCCGCTGACAAGGTCAGCATTGGTGAAAGTGAAAATGGAGTCTTCAAGAAGGTCGTTCTTGATCGTGGCACTGCTCAGTGATGCATTTGTCTGTCGTGGTGCATCCGCTATTGCCGTGATATTGAAGGTATTTTGGGCTATCACGTTACCTCCAAATCCGTCAGAGATTACATAGCTGAGCTCGACTGGGCCTGAATAATCTGCGTTTGGGGTGAAGATGTAGTTGCCGCTCCCATCCGGCGTACTAGTCATTGTTCCGTTGGTCGCAGAAAGCCCCATGATCTGCAGCGCTACTGTCTGTCCTTCATCAGCATCTGAATATCCAGCGAGGAGGCTTTGTCGATTTACCACATAAGCCGAGTCTTCATTGCCTGCAGGCAGTGTTGCTTTGATGCCGCTAAGTGATGGAATGTCGTTAACCGCTGCGATGCTAAATATGCTAGATGCTTCAACTGATTCGAGGCCATCGCTTACGACGTAGGCGAGTTTAATTGTGCCATTAAAATGTGCAGGGGGCATAAGCCGCCATTGTGAGATGCTCCCAGAGCCGTCGTATACGGCTGTGATCTGTGTCGAGGATGCGCTCGCCGCTGCAGTTGATGCGATCAAATTGCCAGAGCTGTCTCTTGCTTCAATGGCTGTGACGGTTAGGCCCTGTGTTTCACCACCATCCGCATCGCTAAATCCGGCGAGCAGTGCCTGTTTCGATATTGTGTAGCTGACGTCTTCTGTGCCCGCAGGCAATGTCGTTGCAAGGCTGGAATTGGCGATGGGACTGTCATTCGTGCCTA
>Ga0194116_10005553_pt1 | contig 13840 bp, 10 predicted proteins | sample TA2MahsurfametaG_4_FD_148617 | JGI IMG/M metagenome (GOLD analysis project Ga0194116, IMG submission 148617) | Freshwater microbial communities from Lake Tanganyika, Tanzania - TA2015008 Mahale S9 surface | ecosystem: Environmental > Aquatic > Freshwater > Lake | place: Tanzania: Lake... | reverse complement strand
TTTTTCCATAAAAGCCGTAGTCCCTTCTTTGAAATCTGCTGTACCAAAGCATTCGCCAAACTCTTTGATTTCAGTGTTTAAGCCATTTTCGGCGTAGCTGTATCCGGACAACACCGAACGCAATGCAGCGGAGATGGCTCGAGGAGAATTGGTGGCAATTTTTTGCGCGATGGTCATACAGGTATTCAAGAGTTCCTCTTGGGGAACCACTTGATTGACCAAGCCCCATTCTTTGGCTTCCGCAGCACCAATCATTTGCGCGGAGGTAATCATTTCCATTGCTTTTCCTTTGCCCACCAATTGCGCCAATCGTTGCGTTCCACCATATCCGGGAATGACCCCCAAGGTTACCTCAGGCAATCCCAATTTTGCATTTTCCGACGCATAGCGGAAATGACAGCTCATGGCCAATTCCAATCCTCCACCCAACGCAAAACCGTTGACGGCGGCGATGACGGGCTTGCTCATATTTTCAACGCGATTGAACAACAAATTGTGCCCATCGCGGCTTAAAGTCTCTCCTTGCTCTACAGAAAACCCTGCAAACTCTTTGATATCTGCACCCGCAACAAATGCTTTTGTTCCTGAACCGGTGATGATCAAGCATCGAACAGAAGTGTTTTGATCAGCTTCGCTCAACGCATGATTTAATTCCTCAATCGTTGACTTGTTCAAAGCATTCAATTGATCAGGTCGTTGGATAGTGATGACAAGAACAGCGTCTTGTTGGTCGATGGAGATAAAAGAGTAAGCCATGTTTTTTGTTTATGACCGCAAATGTAAAACAATCACCGAAGAATAGTGACATGCCCGCGATGCCTCTGTTCACCTGTTGGAAGAATAAATTTCAATTGCCAAGTATAAACATCTTGTGGGACATAATACCCATTGAAACTGGCGTCCCATCCGCGATTGGGATCCGTAGTTTCAAAAACGGACATTCCCCATCGATCAAAGATTTGGAAATGAAAAAAGGGCATTGGGAAAAAAGAAATGACTTTGAATCCATCATTGAATCCATCCTGATTGGGCGTAAAAGTATTGGGTATCCAAAAAGGATACAGCGGAATAACCTTGACGCTGTCGGTTGCACCGCATCCTGCATCATCAGCGATGGTGAAGAAATACTCCGTGGGATATACAGGAGAAATGTACGTTGAAGCACAGGTGTCGCAAAAGACAAATTCAGTAGGAGACCATTGTCCAGTAGTTATATTGGTTTCAGGGGATACCCAAGCGGCTTCGGGATAGTCGAAGTATATGGAATCCGGGAGATTAATAAATGGTATGGGGAGGAGATTAATCCATTGTTGAGCGGTATCCATGCATCCAAAGGCATCGGTTCCAATTACCAGGAGTGTTCCAGAAGCTCCAGGAATCAGACTTGCGCCATTGACCAATGTGTCAATGATCCATGAAGAGGGTAGCCATTGGTAATCTTGCGCACCACTGCATTCTGCTATCAGGGTATCGCCAGTACAAACCACGGGAGGGCAGACCAAAAGGACATCTGGATTTTCGACATAAGCCCAAAAAGTAGCCGACCCAGCACCACAACCATTGGTCATATTCAAGGTGATAAAAGTGTCCTGAAATAGGGTGATGGTGGGCTGTGCGATGTTGGGGTTGTCAAAAAGATTGGCGGGTTGCCACTGATAGGTATTGGCGATTTCCGCATCCAACGGAGTTGGGATTCCCCAACAGATATGCACATCGGGATAGGCTGTTAATCCCGGAAGTTGGTCAAATACAGCGACCGATATCGAATCTTCATAAAAGCAACCATTTACTGTGGTTACAGCGACATAATAAGTCGTTGTGGCACTGGGCGTTGCCGTGGGTTGTGCGATATTGATATCACTTAAGGTAGAATCGGCGCTCCAAATGTAACTGTCTCCACCATTGACATTCAGTACCACCGACTCACCCAGGCAGATACTCGGGTTGTCCATGATCTGCACATTGATGGGCCAGACTTCTTGCCAAATACTATCCATTGCGGTACCACAACTGTTGTAGGTTTGGGCGTACAGCCAAATGCTGGAATCGGGATTAGCAATGGATGACGGGGTCAGTGGGTCATTAAAATATTCGTTTGGGGTCCATTGAACAGGGCCATTGGCCATTGCTGTTACAGGAATGGAGCCTCCTTCACAGAATGGCGTTATGTTTTGGATATCAATGGAGGGAAGTGGTGAAACGGTGATGGGAATGGCGATTGTATCGCCTAGTAAGCACAGAATGGCATCAGACGCAACCAACTGCACGGTGTAATTCCCCGGATTGGCATAGGCATGTTGAGGTTCAAAATCAGTGGAGGTTTGTCCATCACCAAAATCCCATTCAAAAAGTGTAGCGCCCGTGGAAAGGTTCTGAAATGAAATGGGTTGATTGGGACAAATGTCCCCAGGCACATCCAAATTGGCATCGGCATAAATGGGGCTCAATGAGAGTTTAAATACCGCAATGTTGCAGCCCGCACTGGGATTGCTTGCACTATAAGCGGCAGGTGAAGTTGGAAAGTCGTCATTCCCCTGGCATCCTGCACAAACAGCTTGGTAAACAAATCCGTTTTTGCTGAACCTTGAAGTTCCTCCGTCGACATGTTCAGAGGAAACAGCACCGCCATAGAACGATCCATAAACCAGGTTAGAAGCGTTGGGAGAGAGCACACACAGGTAGAAATCGTCCCCGTCGGTAGTAGACTGCTGGGCATCGATTGTCGTGGGAAGACCATTGGTGGTGCTGGAAGTGGCCATGCAAGTGTAGGGAGCTCCGCCGCAGTAGTTGTTTACCCCACCTCCCCATCCACTGAGGAATATTTGTTCGCAATCACTGACTAAAAAAGCCGTAGGTGAAAGGTCCACTTCGCCACTCCCGGTTCCAATAACGGTATTCCAGATAAGTGTTGTTAGGTTGTTGTTGTATTTTTGAACAAACAAACCACTGTTGGGTTGCCCGTAGCATCCCGCCGTGATGGGCATATTTCCATTGGTTTGTCCCAAGGCATATACATTGTTGTTGTTGTCACACTGAACAAAAAAGGCTTGGTCAAAGTCAGAGGTCCCAATGTAAGTTCCTCCCACTATGGCATAGTTTACGGGATTCATTTTAAGGATAAAACCATCTACATTGCCATTGAAATTACTGTCAAAACCGCCATTGGGGATGGGAAAATTTACACTTTTTGTTCCGCCACAAATGAGAATTTGTCCAGCGTTATCAAACTGAACGGCATAGCAAGCATCATCGCTAGACCCTCCAATGTAAGTGGTGTACAGAAGGTTTTCTAAATCGGAGGACAGAACAACCAAAGCACCATCGGAGTCCCCGCCACCGAAGCTAGATTGCCCTGCGTTTGCAGTGACAGGAAAGCTGCCTCTAACGGTGGTAGCGATGAAAACATTTCCGTTAGGGTGAATGTTGATTTCACCTCTGAAAGCATCTCCGTAATTGTAAAACAATCCAGAGGTATAGTTCAAACCATCAGGGTCACTGTTTCCCAAGAAGGTACATTTTGTTAAACCCCCAGCATTGTCCAATTTGGCGACAAACAGATCGGCGCCTTGCGGGTGATTGCCATAGAAAAAAGTGTTCATATTGATTGCACTTCCTGGGGAAAAAGTCGGATCAAAGGCACCGGGTTGCGCTGGAAAATTGGCGCTACCTGTAACGCCCATGATAAATATATTGTCGTTGTTATCTACGACAATACTGTGTGGGGTTTCTTGTGCCTCGCCGCCAATGAACGTGGAATACAACAGGGAGCTTCCATCCGCTGTAAATTTGGTGATGGCCAGGTCATAAATATTCCCGGCAGTGGTATTGAAGTTGATTGAAAATGCGTTGGCAGTTGTGGGATAGTTTTGTCCAAAGACTGTGGCGCCACTAATGAGATTCCCGGCGAGATCATTGCTTGCTGTGAACCCAAAGGTGGATGATGTTGAGCCGATGTAAGTAGAGAAAATAATCTCTGGGTCGATGACCAATTCATATTGTGAATCATACGATCCCAAGGCAAAAGTTACCGTGTGGCCATTCAAGACATATTCACAAGGAACAGGGACAATTTTCTCATTAATCCATTGGAAGGCGTATGGTTTTTTCTCGATGATTGTACCGGTAGAGGATTGAATCAAGAGGTCACCATTGTGTAGTGTCACCTGAACCTTTTTGTCCCACTCGATGATGATATTTTGCGGGTTGGCATGCGGTTGTATCCGCCAGTCGTATTTGAGGTGTTGGCCCACAGATCCCCAATGGGCGTCAATTCCAGGGTATATGCTAACCAACGAACCTGATTCATATACCAAGGTTTTTCCTTTTCTATTCCCTAAAAAATATTGATGGTAAAAAGAGAAGTGTTTTTCGCCACGCCATTGGGCCGCGGGCGAAGCATTTTTCCATGGCAATCAAAGACATGGCCTTTGGGCAATTCTTCGGTTTGCTTTCCGGGATGCAGCGCTTGGAAAAAGGCGGCATTAAAAAGTTCAAAGCGTAATCCCTGTGTATTAGACCAAACCCGACCGCCAGGCACATGGGACATGAATTTTACGTCCTCTTCCCATTGTCCTTGGTTGGGAATAAATTGCAATTGCCCCCAACCTAGAGGAGCCACAAGCAAAGCCAAAATGAACCATAGGACACGCATCCCATTCCAAAGACCATTTCGCATGGAATAGGTTGCCCTGTGCATGTTGTGTGGGTTAGTTTAATAAATCAGTCAACTTGCGCATTTCCACGGCAGGAGCAGCCTTTTCATACAGAATTCTGTAAACGGCATCTGCAATAGGAATGTCCACATTGAATTTTTGATTGATGGCGTGAATTCCCTTGGTGGCGTAGTATCCTTCCGCAACCATATTCATTTCAATGGTGGCCCATTTTACGCTATATCCTTTACCAATCATGGTTCCAAAAGTTCTATTTCTGGAGTATGGAGAGTAAGCAGTCACCATCAAGTCACCCAAGTAAGCCGAGGATTTAACATCGCGGTGTACTTCGTGCACGGCATCAAGGAATATTTCTATTTCACGGATTGCGTTGGAAACCAAAACCGCTTGGAAGTTGTCGCCAAACCCTACACCATGGCAAATACCAGAGGCCACTGCATATACGTTCTTAAGAATGGCGGCCAATTCTGCTCCAAATACATCTTCGGTGGTAGTTGTTTTGATAAATCGGCAGGCTAGGCGCTGGCTCATGATTTCCGCTTTGTTGATATCAATTGCCCCAATGGTGAGGTAGGAGAGCTTTTCCATGGCCACCTCTTCTGCGTGACAAGGACCGCAGATGATGCCAATATTTTCGTAAGGGATGTTGAAATGCTTGTGGAAGTATCGAGCGGGAATCGCATCAAACTCATTGACAATACCTTTTACAGCCGAGAAAATAATTTTGTTTTCCAAGCCACGGGGTTGGTAGTGCTGCATGGTTTCATGCAAAAAGGCAGAAGGAATGGCAACCACCAAGTAATCGCAATAGTCTACTACAGATTGAAGATCAGAGGTAATCACCAATTGATCCAAGTTAAATTCGATGCTTTGAATGTAGTTGGGGTTGTGCCCAAACTGTTGAATATGGTCAATGGCTTCTTGGTTACGCATCCACCAATGCACTTTGCTATCAGGACCGCAAAGCAATTTCACCAAAGCGGTAGCCCAGCTACCTCCCCCCAAGACACCAATTTTTAAACTACTGCTCATTCTTTGAATGTTAAAAAGCGAAGATAAGCAATTAATAAAAAAGGCTTCGGTTGCGTGGGAATCAACAAGTGTAAAATTTTTTCACATTGTGACAACTCGAAAGATTTAAAATTACTTTCGCTCAAACGACCATCACCATTATCTAATGAGGCCCAATCGATCAATCATGCACATGGACATGGACACTTTTTTTGTGTCTGTGGAGCGATTGATGGATAGCCGACTAAACGGTAGGCCCATATTGGTTGGCGGGACCAGTGATCGGGGCGTCGTAGCGGCATGCAGTTATGAGGCGCGCGCTTTTGGTGTTCATTCCGCAATGCCCATGAAGCTGGCCAAGCAGCTTTGTCCGGAGGCTGTGATTATTCGAGGAAATTCTCACAATTATATGAAGTATTCGGATATGGTGAGTGAGATTGTTCAGGGGAGTGTTCCCATTTTTGAAAAGACTTCTATTGATGAGTTTTATTGCGATCTCACGGGGATGGATAAATTTTTTGGATGTTATCGTTTTGCTGCAGAGTTGAGACAGCGTGTAATTAAGGAAACGGGATTGCCCATTTCTTTTGGTTTATCTGCCAACAAGACGGTATCCAAAGTGGCCACAGGAGAGGCCAAGCCCAACAATCAGATGTGGGTGGAGCAGGGCACTGAGAAACCTTTTTTGTCACCGTTGTCCATCAGAAAAATACCCATGGTAGGCGATAAGACTTACCAAACGCTTCGCAATATGGGGATTCAGCGTATTGGAACGGTTCAGGAGATGAAGCCCGATTTATTGCACGCCGCATTGGGAGAAAATGGATTGGTTATTTGGAAAAAGGCCAATGGAGAAGACAACAGCCCGGTGGTGGAGTATCAAGAGCGGAAGAGTATATCTGCTGAACGCACCTTTGATAAAGACACCATCGATGTGGCCAAGCTGAAAAGTATTTTGGTAGCAATGACGGAGAATCTGGCTTATCAACTTCGCAAAGGGCACAAGCTTACTTCCTGCATCACGGTTAAAGTGCGCTATTCGGATTTTCAAACACATACGATGCAATGCAGAATTCCGTATACTTCTTCGGATCATTTGATTTTACCTGCGGTGCATGAGTTGTTTGATCGATTATTTGATCGACGGATGTTGGTTCGCCTGATTGGTCTTCGTTTCAGTCATTTGGTGAGCGGGGGGCAACAGATGAATTTGTTTGATGAATCGGATGAGCGCCAAGATTTGTATTCGGCTTTGGATGAAATTAGAAATAAGTTTGGGGATCGCGCCATCATGAGCGCTGCCGGATTAAATGTCAAAAGCATTGGCGGAAGCGGTAACCCATTTTCTGGTGGCCCGCCCATTTTACTCGCCAACCGCAGGCAATGATTTTTCTTCTATTGGCGTTTCCTCTTTCTTGGCCCACATGAACATGTGTGGATTGTTCATGAATGGTGTAATGTCTTTGTGGGCAATTAATACTCCCAAGTCTACTAACCAAAGCAAACCACCTCCGCCCATGGAGAGCGTGTAGAAAACAGGAACCTTGGGGTCTGTTCCCAAGTACATACGGTGGACACCAAAAAATCCCAAGGTGCAGTCTAAGGCAATGGCCACACAACGCACATTATCGGGCCTTTTTGACCAATGATGTAGCCCCTTGTATGGACTAGAACCATGAATCGATTTCACGGAGAGCAACAATAGAAATAAAAAAACGACTCGATTCAAAATTGTTTTCCAACAGGGGTTCATGAAACAAAAATAAATGAAGCCGTAACAAATATTCTATTCGGCATTAGATTTGTGAAGCATGGTCAAAAAAATAAAAGAATGAATAAGAATACTCTCCAATGGATTTTGCGCTTTGTTGTTTTTGCGCTTTTTATCGTCTCTGCATTGGCCAAAATGTTCCCCATTTGGGCATTTGAAAAACAACTGATTGATTTGGGCATTGCCTCTTGGGAAACGGCCCCTTATTTTGTTCGTTTCTTGTTGGGTGTGGAATTGGCCATCGGTGTAGCGATTCTACAACCGCATTATTTAAAAAGAATTGTTATTCCTGCTACCATTGCATTGTTGGTTGTTTTTTGTATTCACCTGTCCATTGAGATGGTGAAGCATGGCGCCATGAATGGCAATTGCGGATGTTTTGGCCAATTGATTCCGATGACTCCTTTGGAGGCATTTCTTAAAAATGTAGCGACAATTGGGATTTTGGCTTGGTTGTATAAAATGACCACAGAGAAGGAGATGACCCATCGTTTTAGTTTGTTGTTGCTAATATGGTCCATGAGTTCATTGTTGGTATTTGCTGGATTTCCTTTCTCTCCTAAAAAGGAAACAGCGGTTGAGCCTTTGGTAGAAAACACAGATGTTTCCAATCCAGATACGCCAGCAGTGAATGCACCTACAGAAACAGCGACAGTTACGCAAAAGCAAGACACGGCCCAAACCAGGGTCATTGAAGAAGGACCCGCCAAGGTGGTATCTAATTATATGAAGTATGCGGTGTTTAATGGTAAAAAAACCAATATCGATCAAGGCAAGGCCATCATTTGTTTCTTTGCTCCAGGCTGTGATCATTGTCAAGCTACGGCCAAGGAATTGGCGCAAATGTCGAAGCAAAAAGATTTTCCACCGGTGTATATTTTCTTCATGGATGAAGAGGCAGAGAAGATTCCGGAATTCCTCAAGTTTGCAGGAAAGAATTTCCCTTATCGTGTTTTGGATATTCCAACGTTTTGGACCATCATCGGAGACGATGGGGAAACGCCGGGTGTGCATTACATGTGGAACGGAAACATCAGAAAAACATTTATGGGAATCAATGAGCGCGCATTCAATGCCGCGGAATTGAAAAAGGCTATTGCACAAAAAAAATAATCAGTTATGCCATTGATATTGCCTGTTGAGGGAAAGTCGCCGAGAATGGGCGAGGATTGCTATGTTGCAGAGAATGCAACCATTGTCGGGGATGTCGTGATGGGCGACCAATGCAGCGTTTGGTTTCAAGCCGTGGTTAGAGGGGATGTACATCAGATAAGAATGGGCAACAAAGTGAATGTCCAAGATGGAGCGATTGTGCATTGCACCTATCAGAAAGCGCCAACAACCATTGGAAACAATGTGAGTATAGGCCACCGCGCCATTGTTCATGGCTGCACGATTCACGATAATGTATTGATAGGCATGGGTGCCATTGTGATGGATCATTGCGTTATCCACGAGAATTGCATTATCGCTGCCGGATCTGTGGTTTTGGAGAATACCGTGGTTGAATCGGGTAGTGTGTATGCGGGCGTCCCTGCTAAAAAAGTAAAGGATTTGACACCGGAACTTTTTCAAGGAGAGGTGCAACGCATTGCTAATAATTACGTCAAATACGCCAGTTGGTTTAAAGGACAATGAAGCCTTTGTTGACGCTGGATAAACTGAGTATAAAAGCCGGGGATAAAACCCTGGTGCATGAAATCTCTTTTTCCCTTTTTCCGGGAAAATGCCTCGCGATTGTAGGAGAGTCGGGCAGTGGTAAAACGCTATCTTGCCTGACCTTATTGCAATTGAATCCTGAATTTTTTCAATATCCCTCAGGGAGCATTGGAATGGAAGGCCAATGGGATCCTAAAAATCCCATGATTCGCCAATGGCGTGGCAAGCGCATTGGAATGATATTTCAAGAACCCATGAGCGCACTGAATCCCACCATGCGGGTGGGGGAGCAAATCACAGAGGCCATTCAATTGCATTTGGGATTAACCCAAGAGGAGGCCCGGGAAAAAGTGATCGCTCTCTTTGGTGAGGTACAAATCCTGTCACCAGAATTGGCCATTGACAAATACCCTCATGAGATGTCGGGCGGTCAGCGTCAACGGGTGATGATTGCCATGGCGATCAGTTGTGAACCTGAGATTTTACTCGCTGATGAGCCTACTACAGCCTTGGACGTTTCTGTGCAACAGGCGGTATTGGACTTGCTGAGAGCCATACAATTGAAGCGTCAAATGGCCATGGTATTTGTTTCGCATGATTTGGCTGTGGTTCAATCTGTAGCGGATGAAATCATTGTTATGCAAAAGGGAAAAGTGGTGGAGCAAGGGGATGCAAAACAGGTTATTTCCCAACCGCAGCAGGCTTATACCCAAGGATTGTTGAATTGCAGACCGCATCGGAAATCGCCATTGTATTATCTGCCAACCTTACAAAATCCAGATGCCCTAGTGTCCCGGCCCACCAGTGTTATTGGGGAGCCATTGATTCAAGTTAAGGGATTGACCAAAACATTTGGAAAATTTACTGCGGTATCGAATGTGGATTTTGAGGTTTTTCGTGGGGAGACATTGGGATTGATTGGAGAAAGTGGTTGCGGAAAGTCAACTTTATCTCGTATGCTGATGGGTTTAATTCCCATCACTTCAGGTGAGGTGTATTGGAAGGGATTTCTTTGGTTTTCCAATCAGCAGGGCATCCGGAAACAGGATAGAAAGCGGGTGCAGATGGTATTCCAAGATCCATTTTCTTCATTGAATCCCAAAATAACCATCGGGGAACAATTGATGGAGCCCATGAAAATTCATGGTATAGGAGAAGATTCCACGGATCGTTGGAAAAAGGCCATTGCGTGGATGGAGAAAGTAGGTATGCCTGACCCCGAGCAAAGCTTGAATAAATATCCACATGCTTTTTCAGGTGGACAGCGACAGCGCATTGTTATAGCCAGGGCCTTGGCTGCTGAACCAGAATGTATTATTTGTGATGAAAGTGTGGCGGCGTTGGATGTTTCGGTGCAGGCGCAAGTATTGAATTTATTGAATCAACTCAAAGCAGAATTGGGGCTAACCTTTTTGTTCATTTCGCATGATTTGCACGTCGTGCGTTACATGTGTGATCGGGTAATGATTATGCAAAAAGGTAAGCTTGTGGAAGTGGGCAAAACTTCCGATGTTTTTGAGCATCCCCAACACCCCTATTCTCAAACACTTTTATCCCAATAAAGGGCACTAGTTTTTTATCTTCGCCGTATGAACGAGAAGGTAAATAGACTTCAGGATCTTCAAGCCCAAGCATTGTTGGGGGGTGGAGAAAAGCGTATTGTATCGCAACATCAAAAAGGAAAATTAACCGCGCGGGAGCGTATATCGGTGTTATTGGATGAGGGCAGTTTTGAGGAGATTGGTATGTTGGTTACCCACCGTAGCACCAACTTTGGATTGGATCAGGAGAAGTATTTGGGTGATGGTGTGATTACGGGATATGGAAAGATTCACGGTCGCTTGGTTTATGTATTTTCTCAAGACTTTACCGTGATGGGTGGTTCTTTGGCCGAGGCCCATGCACAGAAAATCTGTAAGGTAATGGATTTGGCCATGAAAAATGGAGCGCCATTGATTGGCTTGAATGATAGTGGAGGAGCTCGAATTCAAGAGGGCGTTGTTTCACTGGGCGGGTATGCAGACATTTTCTATCGCAATGTGCAGGCAAGTGGCGTCATACCTCAGATCAGTGCAATCATGGGCCCATGCGCGGGAGGAGCTGTATATAGCCCAGCTTTAACGGATTTCATCATGATGGTAGAAAATACCTCCTACATGTTTGTTACGGGACCCAATGTGGTGAAAACTGTAACGCATGAAGAGGTAAGCAGTGAGGCTTTGGGTGGAGCGAGTACCCACAGCACCAAGAGTGGAGTGACGCATTTTACCGCCGAGAATGATGTGGTTTGTTTGCAGAATATTCGACAGCTGTTGTCTTATATGCCTTCCAATTGTGAGGAAGATGCGCCAAGTTTGCCCTATCATTTAGGAAATGAAAAACGAAAGAAGCTAAATGATATCGTACCGGATAATGCCCAGAAACCGTATGATATGCATGAGGTGATTCAAGAAATTATTGATACCGATTCTTGGTTAGAAGTACACAAAGATTATGCTGAAAATATTATCGTTGGTTTTGCTCGTTTGGCAGGACGGAGTATTGGTGTTGTAGCCAATCAACCGGCTTATTTGGCGGGTGTATTGGATATTAAGTCCAGCAACAAGGCTGCGCGTTTTGTTCGTTTTTGCGACGCTTTCAATATCCCATTGTTGGTTTTAGAGGATGTTCCAGGTTTCTTACCGGGAACGGATCAAGAGTGGAATGGGATTATTTCCAATGGAGCAAAATTGCTTTACGCATTTAGTGAAGCCACGGTTCCTCGGGTGACGGTTATTACCAGAAAGGCCTACGGTGGAGCTTACGACGTTATGAATTCTAAGCACATTGGCGCGGATATGAACTTTGCTTGGCCGTCGGCGGAAATTGCCGTAATGGGAGCCAAAGGAGCTGCTGAAATCATCTTTAAAAAGGAGATTGGTGAAGCCGCTGATCGCGAAGCCAAGTGGAAAGAAAAAGAGTCAGAGTACGCGGAGTTATTTGCCAATCCATACAGTGCAGCAGAACGCGGATACATTGACGAGGTTATCGTGCCAGAACAAACCCGCGAAAAATTGATTCGAGCATTTGAAATGTTGGAAAACAAAGCAGAAGCGCCGATCAAGAAAAAGCACGGAAATATTCCGTTGTAATATTTCACCACATGCGTCTGCTGTGTTTTGCCTTGATATTAATGGCTTTTCAATCTTTTTCTCAACCGGGAGGAGGAGGAGGAGCCATTCTTCGTTTTAAAGGCATGCAAGCTGACTCTGCACGGTTTTTTACTTTGGAGAATATCGGCAATCCTTCTTGGATTAGCACTACCCATCTCTTTTCATTGAACAATGAACTGCCGCTATATTCGGCTCCGCCTTGGCAGTTTAAGGGCGGTGTTCAGTATGATCGATTGGAGTTTTATCAAGGCAATAAAATCATGCGGATAGATATTCACGAACTGTCTCTTGAGAACCCTGTGGGCTGGACTCCCGTTTATGATAGTTTGATGTTTTTTGAAGGCAATTGGACCTGGAATCTTAGCCCCTATTGGATTTTGGAGGAGGATATCTCAAAATCGTATGGGATTACCCAATACACCAAACCGACATGGGAAAAGAATCATTTCTGGAATTGGGCGATTCCCGGACAAATGCAGTATTCGCCATTGCATCATTTCAATGAGGCCATGAAGTGGCGTAGAAAAAAAGAATGGCGAAAAGCACAGATGAATATTGATTTAGCCATCGAATTATCTCGAGATGAAAGGGAGCGAATGATATTTTGCACCGAACGTTTGATACTTCTCGAAGACCACGAAGAATGGAAGGACGCCCAAACTTATTGTTATGCTCTTCTAAGATCCTATCCACAAGATTTTTCCCTGAATATGCATGGAAAAAAATTGGCCATACAATTCCAGGATTATGAAAAGGCAGACAGCTGTTATCGTGTTTTGATGAGACAAGTTTCGGAATACGAATGGGATTATTTGATGTTTTTGGCTCAATATAAATCGAAAGGCGAAGAGGCGTTTTTTAATGGTAAGCAACGTTGGATGCAAATCAAGAATGAGCCATGGGAGGGAGAGCCCATCGGTATAACTGCGCATTGTGGCGTATGGTTTCAGATGGCGATGTTGGCGGAAATGACGGGGCACATTGAGGAGGCTTCTTATTATGCTTTTGAATCCGCCAATCGGGGATATGGTTACAGTATGCCCCAGCTACAAGACTATGCAGATTGGTATCATAAGTATAGAAGTCATCCCTACTTCATACTTGCCTACGCCCTATATCTTCACCATGCCACGGATTACAATTCTGGCGATGATTTGTTGCAAGAGGCTAATAATATTCTAAGTATTGTGCCGCCAACTTTATTAAAGAACATGGATTATTGGTGGACATTGGGCCTGGTCAATGAACGGATGAAAGATTGGGAAAAGGTGGAGATAGCCGGTAAGAAATTACTCAAATTGGACCATGAAGATATGCGGGGGCATTATTTGCTTTTTAGATATTACGCAGCAAGTACGCCGAGTTTCAATCCCAAAAAATCAGAAGAGTATCGATTGAAATACGCTGCACTTAGAGCCAAACAAAAAGCGGAGAACTAATTTTTGATAACAATGAAATAGCGGCGGAAGGCTTTCCACCATTTTTGTTGTACCAGTTCCTCTGTTGTTTTTTTGCACAACGAAGCTATTTTTTCTAAGGTAGTATTGTAATCCCAATCATTTTTTCAATTCCAA
>Ga0194116_10005552_pt1 | contig 13840 bp, 10 predicted proteins | sample TA2MahsurfametaG_4_FD_148617 | JGI IMG/M metagenome (GOLD analysis project Ga0194116, IMG submission 148617) | Freshwater microbial communities from Lake Tanganyika, Tanzania - TA2015008 Mahale S9 surface | ecosystem: Environmental > Aquatic > Freshwater > Lake | place: Tanzania: Lake... | reverse complement strand
CCCCATTCCATTATAAATATTATACAGTTTAACGAAATTTCATTCTGGCTTATCTTAAAAAATTTTATTCTAAGAAAAATTTTATTTTATCTTTTTAAAAAAACTTAAAAATGATTAAAATTAAATGTAAAATAAGTATTTCATTTATCTAAAATATGGAAGCTGCTGATGAAAATCAAGATTTTATCTCAAATACAACTCCTATTTCTGATATTCATAAGCAAAATTTAAAAGAGTTTAAAGAAAAGGATGTTAAATTAAATCAACTTTTTATAAATTTTTATAAAGAAGCTTTACAAATGAACACAAAAGAATATGAAAATTTTTTAGACATTTCAGTTAAAAAAATGCCCATAACTTTTAGAATTAATAAAATGAAGTAATTTTCAACAAAAATCAAGAATAGATATTATAATTAATCCTTTTTTATTATTAAATATATAATTTTATTATAAACATTAACTTATTAAGATCATTTTTTCACTTTCAAATTTTAAAGTTTAATTAAAATTTTTTATAAATCTAATTATTCTTTGCTAGTGCCTATTGCGATTTTATTGAAACAGAAATGACTAAATTCATAATTGAGAACTGTTATAAGTATGACAATGATAATTTATTTGTCACAAATATTTCATCAGGTGGAAAAAATAAGTCAAAATATAAGCGTTATAATTGGAATTCTTTAAATAACATTTTTACTTTTAAATCGATAGACAAGAAAAATACAGTAAATGAAGAATTTTTAAAATTATTAAAAATGGAAAATGATAACGGTATTTTACGACAAGAGTTAGTTTCAATGATTCCAGTATCATTAGTAGAAATAAATGATAATAATACAATAATGGACATGTGTGCAGCTCCTGGTAATAAAAGTGTTCAAATCTTAGAAATTATGGCAGAAAAAGCACGCGAAAATGGAGTTTTACCAACTGGCCTATTAGTTGCGAACGAAATTCTCCAAAGTCGTGCAGATAAGCTTATAAACTTTTTACAAGCTCAGCCTGCTATAAATGTTCTAGTAACTAAGTGTCAAGCAGAGAACTTTCCTGTAAATAAAAACTTCGCTCCTGATATAATATTTTGTGATGTTCCATGTAGTGGTGATGGTACAACGCGCAAAAACAAGGGGATTCGTAAAAGATGGAAGCCTTCAATGGGTTTAGTCAATCATCGTTTGCAAATTAAAATCCTAGAAAAAGCCCTTGTTCTTTGCAAAAAAGGAGGAAGAGTTGTATACTCAACTTGTGCAATAAATCCTTTAGAGAATGAAGCTGTAGTGGCGTATTTGCTTGAAAAGTATAAAGGATATGTTGAACTTGAAGATTGTAAAGAAAAGGTATCAAAAGAGTTAGACCTAAAATTTAGCGAAGGAATGGTAAAATGGAAAGTTCCACATGATTGGAAAAATAAAGAGAATAATATTGAATGGGTTCATGAATATTCAAATGTTACTAAAAATAAATCTATGATTATGAAAAGCATGTTTCATGAGATTTATACAAAAAATAATTATGCCAACAATATTTATTTTGTAAAGAGGTTTAAAATTATTCTTTTTTATTTTACAAATTGAACAGATTTTTTTATGAAATTAAAGATAATGATTATTGATCTATTTTAATCATTTAATTTCTTACTCTTATAAATATTATGTCTTAAAATTTGAATTTATCCCATATCTTAGAAAGACCCATTAATCCCCAATCCCCAATCCCCATTTTATAATCATCAAAATGATTCAGGATCATTTTTTGTTGCTGTTATCAAAAAATTAAAAGATAATGAACTTGACTCAAAAGTAACAGATCCCATGAATAATCCATTGGATTGCAGTATATTCAATTTACTAAAATATTTTTTTAAATATTATTTAAATTTTTAATTTTTTAGCAAATGAAAAAAATATAGGACAAATAAATTCAAAATTATTTGTAAAAGATATTCCTCTCAATGATTATAAAAACATTTCAATAAAAGATGATTTCGAAGAGCTTTGTAAATTGTTTGGAAAAACATTCCCAGAAGATCAGAAAATAGAAATAGAATCCTCATCCGCCCAAAATTTAGATAATCAAAAAGAAAACAATGAAAATACAGAAGAAGCGCAAATTGATTTAAGATTTGATAAATATGTTAAATTGAAAGAATATAATAACAGTTTCGAAACAGTATTTAATTTTAATATTTAATTATCAATTTTTAATTTAATCTATATATCAGAATTATTTACAAAGCAACTTTAATTTAATGTAATTTTTAAAATAAAAATAGCTGATCAATTATTTCGGAATAAAAAACGAAGTTATTACTAACTCTCTTTATACAAGCAGACACACTTCAGCAAAAATTTTATTATTTAGTAAAAAACTTGCTGAAATTATTCCAATTTTTGCTGACTTGAATATTAATATGCAGTATGCAGGGTTGTTAGCATTTGATAAGAATAAGAAAAATACAATCTGCAAGGTAATTACTTAATTACTTAAAAATTAGTATCGTTTGTCATATTTAGGAACTCTTTTGCTTGAAAAATATATTGAGTGCCAAAAAATTGAATTAGATGTAAATGATAAAGATGACGAAGCTTTTTTCAAACAAATTCTAAATGTTAAAAAGATAAAATTCGATGATATTATTGAAAAAATTAGGAATAAAATATTGGAATGTAAAGAAGGAACAGTTATAATGATTTTCGATAGTTTTGTGATAAATGCACGTAGAGGAAAGAATAATTTCAACGTAATGATTCCTGAAAATAAGCTGAACAATATTATCATATACTTGAATAAATATTTTTTCAATAATTAGAGTTGATTAATTGCTTTTAAAATTATATGATATTTGATAATATGAAAAATTAATAATTAAATTTTAATGAAAATAAAATTATTTATATAAAAGAAAAATTTCATTTAATATTTTATTTAAATATTATAAAAAATGATAAGATTGCTTTCTAAAAATGCGTATTTAATAAAAAATTCAAATTTTATCAACTATCAAAAAATAATTAGAAATGATTTAAAGTTTTATCAAAATAAGTTTTTTTTTTCGGAAATAAATTATGCAATGAAGAATTTAAAAATTCCTACAGTGACAATTGTTAGAGACAAAGAACATGCAAAAGATGTGGTCAATATTCTTAAAAATAATAAAAATCGTTTCCACGCTTGGGATACAGAAACAATTAATATAGACCTTAAAGATCAGAGTCCAGTGCTATTTGGAAAAATAATTTGTATGAGTTGTTTTATAGGACCAGATATAGATTTCGGAAATGGACCAAGTATATAGTATAATTTTTTTATTTTTAATCAAAATTGAATAAATCAATTGATAAATTTTTAAAATTTGCTTTAGAGGTAATATTTTTATTTTCTAAGATTCACTTTAGGTTTTATTCATTTACTTTATTAATTTATAGGATTATTTATTGATAATTATGCTGATTCAGAAAATCTGGTTGATATATTTAAAGAATATTTTGAAGATAATTCTTATTTGAAAGTTTGGCATAATTACGGATTTGATAGACATATATTTTATCATCATGGAATAAATGTCAAGTAATGTTGTTTTCATAAAATTATAAATGAATTTTTCTCAATCTCGGTTAAAAAATATAAATATTATAAAAGTAAAAGATAAATATAAATAAAATAAATTTAAGTTAATATGATTGGATTGAATTTATATTAATCTATTTATTTAGAGGATTAGGTGCAGATACTTTTCACATGGCTAGGATGTATGATACTTCAAGATTACCTGGGGAATTCTCACTTAAAAAGCTTTCAGAAATATACATTAACGAAATAATGAAAATTAAAAAATATTATTTAGATTTCTCCAAAAAGGAATATTCAAGCAATGAAAAAATGCTTAAAATGCTTTCAGAATATGAAATTTTCAGTGAAGGAGATTTAAAAAAAATTGATATGAAGACACTTTTTCAATCGAAAAAAATCCTAGCTAATGGAGAAGAGGGAAAAACTTATGTGATGCCTGAAATAGAAGAATTGCATACAAACACAAGTTTTGTTGAAAACTGGGTTAAATATTCTGTTTTGGATGCCGAAGTTACTTTCTACTTGAGAGATGTTTTACAATTGCTTTTGAAGTCTTTGTCTTCAAAATGCTTAACTCATAATAACCCTGTTGAAGATATATTTAAAAACAATTATGATTTGTATTTGGAATATTGGAGAGTTTTCGGTGAATTATTAACAGATATGGAGAGAATTGGAATTAAAGTTGATGTTGAGTTTTTAAAAGTAAAAAATTTTTTTTATCAATTTTTAAGTTGGTCTATAATTAAAAGTAATAAAACTACCATTGATCTTTACGCTGTTTTTTATTTTTTCTGATAAATTTTTTCTTTCAAATGAATGATTTTGGAGTTATTTGATTAAAATTAATTTTTCTTTTTTAGAAAAAACAAGAGGAAGCTGAAAAAGATCTAAAGGAATTAGAACAAGATTTTATAAAATGGGTATACTCAATTGACCCAAGCCTTTTAGAATTTAATCCTGGTTCAGTTCAGCAGCTTCAACAATTATTATTTGCTCCTTGTTATAGGAGAATATCTCCAGATAAAATTAAAAAACAAAATTTTAGAACAACTCAAAAAGTAGATATAAAAAATAATGAAGAAGATCTAGATGAAAATAAAATTGAAGAAGAAATAGATGTTAATAATTTCAATACATCTAATAATAAAGAAAATAATGAGAATTCAGACTCAAAATTGACAGAAATACTGCCAGAAGAGAGGATCTTTAGAGTTGAAAATATTTATGTAAATAATTTAAAGATTTTTTTATGGTTACAAAAGAAATAATTTATAAATTTGAATTAATATTTTGTTGTATATCAAATAAAAAGATTCAATTATAATTTACTATTAAAAAAAAAGCTTTTTTAAATATAATTAAATTAAGAAAATCAAACAAGAAGGAAAAATTCTAAAATTTCGAGATATGGTTATTAAAGGACTAGGGTTAAAGCCTTTAGGTTATACTGTAGGTGGATTACCAGCTGTAGATCAACATATTATAAAGGATATGCTTAAAAAAGAAGAAAATGGATCTACTTACGCATTTAATCAATTTTTTGAAAAATTCAAAGATGAAGAAAAGGCCAAAAACTTTGAAATAGCTTTAGGAAAATATGAAAAATATAAAACTATTGAAACTTTATTAAAAACTTTCATTATTCCTTTGCAAGATGCAGCTGATAGAAACGGGAGAATCCATTGTTCTTTGAATTTAAATACAGATACAGGAAGAATTTCATCTAGAAGGCCAAATTTACAGAATCAACCTGCAAATGATAAAGACAAATATAAGGTTAGATATGCATTTAAAGCTGAAACTGGAAATAAACTGATCGTTGCTGATTATGGGCAATTAGAATTAAGAATATTGGCAAATATTACAGAATGTAAAAGTATGATAGAAGCATTTAAATTGGGAGGCGATTTCCATTCAAGAACAGCACTTGTATGATGATTTTTTTTGTGGTTTATTTTTCCATAAATTATAAATATTATAAAGTTTTCATTTACTTAAATTATTAAATTTTTGAATCCCTTTTAAAAATAGGCAATGTTTTCAGAAATTCAGGAAGCAATTAATAAAGGAGAATGTTTGCTTGAATGGGATTCTTCAAAAGGAAAACCACCAGTTCCTTTACTAAAGGATATGTTTTCAAGCTTACGTAAAAAGGCTAAAACAATGAATTTTTCTATAGCCTATGGAAAATCAGCAATTGGATTTTCTAAAGATTGGGTAAAAAAAAAAAATTTCGTTGGTTTTAATTTATTTTTTAAATATAAAACATTAAATTTTTTATTCTTTAGTTTAACTTATTTGAGATTAACTCAGAATTTTTTTAAAAATATTTAATATAAGTTCAACATATAAAATCAGAGGTTTAATTTTATATTACACTAAATAGAAAAATTTTTAATTCACTTAAAGAAATTTTGATGAAAATATTTTTAATTAATTTGAAGAATTATAAACAAATTCTTTAAAGAATTGCAGTATAGCAGAAGCTGAAGAAAGTTTAAGAAAATGGTATTCAAATAGGAAGGAAGTAGAAGAATGGCAAAATAAAGTAAAAAAATTAGCAGTTGAGAAAGCATATACGCAAACCTTAATAGGAAGATACAGAAATCTAAAAAATAAAATTTCCGAACCTAAATTATTCGGTCATGCTTTAAGAGCTGCAATTAATACTCCTATTCAAGGAGGTGCAGCAGATGTTGTTATAGCTGCAATGATAAAATTATATCAAAATAAAAGATTAAGAGAACTTAGGTACAAGATTATACTTCAAATTCATGATGAGATAATATTGGTAAATAATTATTATTATATAATATTAAAATTTAATTTACATTATGATAATTATTATTATGCTTTTACATCTTAAATCAGGAGGGACCTGAAGAATATGCAGAAGAAGCTTTAAAAATTACAGTAGAAAATATGGAGAATCCATTCAATTATGAATTTCCCATTAAATTAGAAGTGGATGCAAAAATTGGAGATAATTGGTATGAAGCAAAATAAATAAGAAAACAAATCTTTAAATATCCCAATAAATGAAAAGTCATGATAAAAATTTAAAAAATAATCATAAATTCAAATATTAAACTATAAGTCTATTATATATTTAACTAAAGAAGTCAGGATGAAATTTAAAAAACTCCATTTAATATCTTTTGAGAATTCAATAGCATTTCATCTATTTGAAAAGCAAACATGAATACTTGAGTTAAATTAATTTAAACAAATTTTAACTTAAATAAAAATACTCTTTACTGAGAAACTATGAAAATGATTTATCCAAAAAAGAATTTTTTTAAATTATCACCTTTTATAATTTATAAAAGGTCATTTTTAATCAATAAATTTTTGTAATCAACCTAGATTATTAATTTCAAAGAAAATTTTTCTAAAATATCTTTTTAAATTTTAAATGTATATATTTATTTGAAATTATTTAAAAATTAGTGTTTAATTTATTTAAAATATAATTAATTATGATATTAATAATTTTTATAAAATATTTCCCAACAAATTTAAATATATTATCTATTTTTGAACACATTTTAAAATTAAAAAAAATTCAATATTTCTTTAGAAAAATACAATTCATTATGTAAAGACAGAAATTGGATAAAAATGAAAAATTCAATGTTTTCTTTAATAGTTTAATGTAAAAATTATTGACATCTATCTTTGCCGATTAATAAGTAATGATTTATCGGCTTTAACAAGATTTTTATTTTTTATTCAAAATAGTTGAAGAATATGAGAAAATATTTTTCTATTGAAAAAGATTTTAAAATTTATATCATTGATTTAATTTTCTTTGAATTTCTTGATGCAAGTGGATGACAAACAAAAATTTATTATATTGGTAAATCAAAATTTTATAAATAAAGGCTTACTAATTATAAAAAAAAGACAAAGTAAAAACCAACAAAAAACAATTTAAATATCTTATAAAGCTTATTTATATATATTCAATTAATATTATTCTTAATGTTCTATTTTATCGATTGATATGATATAAAAATTAAATAATATATAACCAATTATTCTTTTATTTTCTTTATTTTTATTTTCATTTATTATGTTATTTATTATTATGATGCAACATTTTTAATTTTTGAAATCAAGAAAATATTTTAAATTTTATGATTTTATGATTATCCCATCAAAATTCTAAATTTATTTATTAAAATTTTAATACCAATATTTTTTAAAATAAATTAAAAAATAAAAAATATCTTTTGAATAAAATTTCTCGATTATTAATTTTATTGATTAAAAACAATATAAAAGAATCAATTTTATTAATAAAATAAAATATATGCAAAGTGATTTGAATACTCCAAATAGTAAATCATCTTATGGATATATCAAGACTAATCAATCAATTAATTTTAATAACGAAGATCTTGTTGATCAAAATAAAATAATCATTATAGATGAAGAAAATAAACAAGATATACAACAATATTCGCCTAATCTGGAAATAATCAAGATTGAAGAAAAAGAATTAAAAGATTTAAAAAAAGAAGACACAAATGGTCAAAAAAAGACGAAATCAAAAAAGAAAATTTTTTTCTTTGTGTTTTTAAGCCTGATTGGTTTGAGCCTTTTAGCAATTGCAATATTCTTCTTTTTTAAAAAAACCGATGGTTCTGAAGTTAACACAAATATGCACATCCTTACAGATTTTGAAAAATTAGTGATTGAAAAGAATCCTGAGGAGCCTGTCTTAGTTAGAAATTTTGCAATTGATCAAAGTCTTACATACTCCAAAATCTCTAAAAATGAAATTTTTAATTCCACAAACCCCAATTTAAGAAACACAACTTATGTAGATTCTTCCATTACATATCATATCCTTGAAATAGATAATAAGAATTTCACAAAAATCTTTTTTTCTTTAAACAATGTTACTCAAAGAGAGGAAAACAAAAATTCAACAATCCTTGTTTATGATTCCAATGATCTTTACAAAAGTAAGAATTTTTTGATTTAACATTTTTTATCAATTTAATTTTTAAGTTTAAAAGAAGAAAAAAAAATTTTTCTTTTTTAAATTTTCTGATTAAATATATTTCTAAATTAAATAATAATTTTAGAGATTTATTTTTCTTAAAATTTTGTTAATATAAAATTTTCTGAATTTTTTTCATAAATTAAAAATTGTTCATAAATAAAAATTTTATCAAATAAATATTCATTCTTACACTTTTAAAATTCAACTAAAGATCTATATTATAGAATTATATCTTTAATATTTAGAAAGAAGTCTTAATCTTAATTTCAAAAAAATTTAATTTATAAATTTTCTACTTTTAGAATAAACTTTTAGTCTCTTTTTTTAAAATTAAAATTTTTAAATTTTAAAATAAAATAATCCTAAAATAAATGATTTTGTAAAAAATAATACAAAAATTTTATGATTTTTATCTTTTTTTCATAAACATTATTGGAATTTTTGTTTATTTATGAAGACAGATTTCTAAAAATAAATGAATTTTCAAAATTTAAAAATTTTTTATATTTGATTATTTTCTCATTAAAAACTTTTAAATCAATAAGAAAATGGTTATAAACTTAGTAATATCTTCTAATTAAAATAATAGTTTCAAAATGAGAAAAAAATTTATAAATTTCATTTAATATTCATCATAAACTTAAACCCTTCGTTTAAATAAATTTTTTTTAAAATTATTTTCAATGCTTAGATTTAACGAAGAATTCTTCCATTCTTGGTGGTCTTCACAGGATTCCAAATATTGAATTTAATATAGGATACTTTACATTGAGTCCAATGGAACTTTATATGATTTCTTTATCCATGAAAAATTTTCTAAGAAATTTGTTGAATTCGTAAAAGCGTTAAATCAAGAATTTTCTCCTATTTTATCATCAAAAATTTACCAAAACAAAGGAAAAAGAATGCTTTTTACACATATTGAAAATTCAACTGATTCAGGACATTTCAATGGGCAATCATCTAATGATTTGATTAGCTTGAATAAAAATACTGATACAGAAGATTATAAATCAAACGGTATTGGAAATGCTGCACAAATATCTACAAATCAAACTAGTAATTTCGTGAATGGAACTCTTTTAAATTCCACTCAAACGAGTAAAGTTGAGATAACTGTTTCAGAACCTAGAAATGCAAATGAAAAAGATTATAATACAAATATTACAAATAACAACAATACAAGTAAACAAAGAGAAGAAATTTACAACAAAACTGTTGAATTAAAAGAAATACCTTCACAGAACCTCACTGATAAAAATCTTTTAGAATCCAATTCTTCTTCTTATAATTCTTCTGATTTAGACAAAATGACGATTAGAAATCAAACATCAAATGATTCGGAGAATAAGACTTCTGATTCAAATAGTACAATAATAAATGATACACAAAAATTAAATTCTGATAAAACAAATCAAAGTGCTAAGATTGGAGATGATGATTCAAACAACAATAATTTAAATAATACTAATTCTACATTTAAAGATAATATAAATAATGAAGAAAATAATTCAACTTCGGAAAATAATCCAAATGTAGATTCAGAAAAATCGTCAAATACTAGTTCAGTAAATCCCAAAAGATTTTTACAGGAAAAAGAAAAATTAATAAGTGAGTCTTCAAATACATTTCAACTAGTTTTGTTATTAAATTCTGATAATTTTTACAAAGAACTTTCAAAAATATTTTTAGATTTTGAATATGATGATAATGATGAATCTTTAGATATAGAAGATTTAAATTCAAATGATTTAGGCCTAAGTAATGAGAATCAAAGTGCAAAAATTCCGCCATTAAATGGGACTAAGGAAAATAATGAAATTAATAAAACAAACACCTCTAAAAAATCTGGAGATAATAATACTTCTTTGAATAATAATTCTCAAATTTTAAATAATTCAACTACTATAAAATTGAAAAAATGCTTTATCTCTTATGATGAATTTAAAAATAAAACAAAGGGTAACACAACCCTTTCAAATATTGATATGTCAAATGTTCCAGAAAGTAAAAATCTAAGAATTTTAGTTTCTTCTTCACTTCTTGAGGAAAGAGAATTTATAATGAGAATTCTTGATACAGAAATCCTTGGAATTGAAATTGTTATTTATGCCAAAGGAAAATTAAAACCTATGGAAGATAAAATTGAATTCGGATTTTATGTCAAAGTTTTAGGTAATACAATAACGATCTTAAATACTTCACTTGAATTTAAAGTCAGTAATGCTATTAAAGATCTATTGAAATATAATGATAATTTATTGCAACAAATTATTTCACTTACTAATTTTCCTTTTGAAAAAATTATTCAAGAAATTTTTACAGTAAAGGAATCAATTAATAATAAACTTAATTTAAATTCTATAGAAATTTATGTTGCAAATATACTAAAAGAAGCATTACCTACTTTAAGAACACTTGTGCTCAAATTTGAAGAAGAGCTTAGAAATAAGACAGTAATTAATATTTCAGATATAGAGAATGAATTTGAAAAAGATTTAATTCCAATATTTGTTGAAAAATACAATTTATTCAAAAAACAATCATTTTCTAAAATTGAATCCCAATCTTTGGAAAAATTTAGTCAGACAAAATTATTGATTGATAAAGCAAAAATTTTACTTGACAAAATTACATACTTACCAATAACAGTTGTTGATGATTTAAAATCTTTTAAAGAAAATATTAAAGTAAATTTAAAAAGTCAATTAAAAGATATTTACATGACTCATATTATTAATAAAATAATTAAAAAATGGAATGATTGGCTCTTAGAATTTACTCAAAAAAATTTACAACTAAAATTTTCTTTAGAAAATAGTATGAATTTGAATATTACCTATATAAATCACTTGAAAGTACTATCAAACATTCAAAATCAAATTAAAAATTCCATAAATGATGTTTGTATTAAAAATAAGAATAAAATAAATGAAATTTTTAATTCAGATTTAGAGATTATATATAGAGATATACTCGATTCAGAAAAAATGAAATTAATTTTTGTGTCTATCAATAACACCATGAATGATTTTATTGGATCTTTAGAACGAAAAATCGGGGGAGTAGCTAATGAAACTTCAGCCGAATTTATTGAATTTAAATCCTTTATTGAAAAAAACTTAAGCTTAATAAATGTCTTTAATTTAGAAAATGAAATTGAAAATCTTATTTATTTTGAAAATTTAAACTTCTTTCAGAATCTCACATCTTACATTAAAAAAAATGTTGAATTATTAAATGATAAAGCAATTATTTTAGCAACTGATATTTATTCATTAATTACAAACACATTAAAAAGCGCAACTTCTTCTATCAAAGATTATGAATTTGAATTATCAAGTTTATTTGGTCAAATTAAAGATAAAATTTATTCGACAGAAAAAGAAATTGTCAGTTTTGTGGATATTTTTACAAAAAAATTCAATTCGGACATATATGCTACTACTCTTAAAAAGAGGAATTTATTTTTCAAATCAAATGACATTTTCAAAGATATTATCGATGCTATAAAAAACTTTGAAAATTATCATGATAAAGTGAAAGACTATTTTGGAAAATTAGAATTAACGAAAGAAATTGAACAAAAGGTTATTAATGTTCGTTCATTTCTTTCTGAAGGAATAAAATTTTCAGCTGATACCTTAAAATATTTATATAATTCAATAGAAGATATTTTCGATTCTTACGGAATTTCTATTATTACAGATCTCATAAATCGTAGAATATCTATTGAAGTAAGAACGACTATTAGTGATTCTACAATTAATAATATCAATATTTCTATTCTTAATTTTAGAGAAAAATTCAATTTCTCTTTTGATAAAATGCTGAAATTAAGGAATTATTTTGTTGATATTATAAAAGCTGCAAAAAATAAAATACCTAATCTAATCAAAATAGATGGCCTAAATTATCAAAAATCACTTTTTAGTTTATCACAAGGTCCTTCTTATAAAAAACCGATACCTGTATTATTTTTCAGTTTATGGCTTCAAGCTGATTTTAGAATAAATATGGATTTAAATATATATGCAAATGCTAATTTCAATGGTATAGAAATAGGATTTAATTTTAATACAGATTCATTTTTATCTGCCTCTGCTTATGTTGATTTATATATTGTAAGGTCGGGTGTAACAGCAAGAGCAAATTTAGTTGTATTGGAAAATAAAACTGCTCTAGGATACAAATTTTTAGATTTGGGTGGTCAATTTAACTCGTGTGGTCAAATTAGAGTATTAAATGTTGATATTGGAATATGGATTAGATACTTAAAAATAAAATTCTATAGGAGATGTTGGAGAATTCGAATTTTTAGGCGGAGAATAACTATTTGTGTACCTTGGATTAAATTTTATTATTCTAGTCCAATTTATCTTATAAGATATATTTCTTCTTGGCTATTCAATAGAGACATTTGCTTCTGGGATTTCTCATTTTAACAAAAAATTATATTTATTAGTTTAATTATTAAAAACAAAAATATGGAAAATTGAGTAAATATTAAATTACTAATTGATTTGAATTTTTATTATTGATTCAAAATACTTTATGATCTAATTTTCAAATATATCTTAAAAAATGAATAATGTATTTTTAGATAAAAAATAATGAAATCAAGGTATTTTCTTTTCATTTAGATAATTTTTAAATTTAAATAAGCCAATTAATTTAAATAATTAATTAAATGGTGATTGTTTTAAAAATAATTAATAGAGGCTTTATGCTTTGAATATTTTAAATTTTTAATTATAATTTATCTTTTTAAATAGAAACTAGGTATTTTAAAAAAAGTTTAGCGCAAGATTTGCTATATTAATTGGGTTGATATTTTTAATCAACACTAATTTTTATTCATTTTTAGAATTTAAAGCCAATTAAAAAGGCAATCTTGCTCTAAACTTTTATTTCAAAATCCAGATTTATAATAATAAAGATAAATAATTATTACAAATTTAAATTTAGAAATTATTTATTTATCAAGGAAATATTTGATGATGTAAATTTTTATTCTAAAAATACGATAATAAAAAATTTTTTAAATTTTATCTTTTCATAAACTCTAAAATTACTTCAAGTTCAATTTTAATTAAGTTAAAGAGATCACACATAATTTAAGAACATTTATTCAATCAAATATTCATTATATTAATTTTTATTTTCAAAATTATATCTATATATCAAAGAAAGTTAAAAAATTCAATTTTATCTATTCTAAATTTCACTGGATAAAAAAATAGTTTTA
>Ga0194116_10005551_pt1 | contig 13843 bp, 8 predicted proteins | sample TA2MahsurfametaG_4_FD_148617 | JGI IMG/M metagenome (GOLD analysis project Ga0194116, IMG submission 148617) | Freshwater microbial communities from Lake Tanganyika, Tanzania - TA2015008 Mahale S9 surface | ecosystem: Environmental > Aquatic > Freshwater > Lake | place: Tanzania: Lake Tanganyika... | reverse complement strand
CGTTAGCTGGCGTACTACCTGCACTTAATGATTTGGCGGGCAACGATACGAGTGCGAAGGCGCAGACGCTATATGGATATGAAGCTGGCTATGGTGAGGACTTCAACGGCTCTGGAGGCCTCGGGAGCAATCCGTGGGTGTTGGGCGAAACCGAGGCAGGCCGTGCGGTTTATGTCGATGCGGCTGGCGCCATTGTATTGGGCGGTGCGGTTCAAGGGGGTGTATTCACCACAGCAGGCGTTAAGCTAAACCAGGGTGGGCAGGTTTTGCGTTTTGCTGATCTTGCTGCCTCTGGCTACGACATTTTGTGGATTGATGAGGTTAGTACAGGTTACGACATTTATATCGAGGATCAGCAAGAGGGCAGTATTTTGCGGTTGAGTTTCGCGCCAAGCGGCGAACTCACTTTCCTCGAAACTGCCTTCATCTATGACGAAGCCTTGGGAGACTATGTCGACGCGAGTAGTAGTTTTTTCGGAGGGGTTGGCAACGATACCTTGGATGGCGGTTCACGTGATGACTTCATCAACGGCGGAGCGGGCAATGACAGGCTATCAGGCCTTGCTGGTAACGACATACTCAATGGCGGCGATGGTGACGATCGGCTTGAAGGTGGCGATGGAATCGACGCCGCTTTCTATCAGTTGGCTCGCTCAAATTACACAGTGGTCATCTCGGGCGACTCCGCTACCGTGACAAGCCGGTCAGGAAGCGAAGGTGTTGATACAGTATCCGGTATCGAGCGACTGAGCTTTTCTGATGGGGCTGTCGCACCGGATCTCAGCGGTACCTCGGGTAAAGCCTACCGAGTCTACAAAGCAGCTTTCAATCGAGACCCAATGCAGGGCGACAAAGCCGGATTGGGTTATTGGATCGGACAAATGGATAGCGCAATGAATTTGATTGAAGTGTCTGCGCGCTTCGTGGATTCCAAAGAGTTTAAAGACCTTTACGGTACTAACCCGACCAATGCGCAGTTCTTGACCAAGCTATATCAAAACGTGCTGGGCCGCGCGCCTGAGGCGACTGGCTACAACTGGTGGCTGAATGAACTGAATACCAATCCATCCAAGACTAAAGCCAAGGTACTCGCTGACTTTTCTGAATCAACCGAGAACCAAAGCGGCTTAGCAAGCCTGATTGGTAATGGTATTACGTATGAGCCGTGGCTCGGTTGATCAGAATTATGCGGATTAGTTGGGTGATCGAACATAATTCGTAAGGCCGCAAGTAAGGCTATACGTAGCGAGTTTCATGCGCAGCCGTTGCGCTACTTATTTCGTTCGCTCGATCAGGAAACTGGTCAGCAGAGGTACCGGCCGACCGGTAGCACCTTTGGCCGCGCCGCTTTTCCATGCTGTGCCGGCGATATCCAGATGCGCCCAGGTGTACTTGCGGGTGAACCGCTCGAGGAAGCAGGCGGCCGTGATGGAGCCGCCCGGTGGGCCACCGATGTTCGCGATATCTGCAAAATTGGATTTCAGTTGTTCTTGGTATGCATCTTCAATCGGCATACGCCATGCAGTGTCGTTCGATGCTTTACCCGCAGCCAGCAACTCATTGGCAAGGGCATCATGCGTTTCGTCGTGTCGTGTGAACAGGCCCGTGTTGTGGTGACCTAGTGCAGTCACGCAAGCGCCGGTTAGGGTAGCGATATCCACCACGGCCGCTGGCTTGAAGCGCTCAACATAGGTCAGTGCATCGCACAGAATCAGGCGGCCCTCGGCGTCGGTGTTCAGAATTTCTATCGTCTGACCCGACATGGAGGTAACAATGTCACCAGGGCGAGTAGCGCGGCCGGATGGCATGTTCTCGCACGTCGGGATCACGCCAATCACATTCAGATTAAGCTGCATCTCGGCGATCGCACGGAAGGTGCCGAGCACTGAGCCTGCACCGCACATGTCGTACTTCATCTCATCCATGCCAGCGCCGGGCTTTAATGAAATACCACCGGTATCGAAAGTGATGCCTTTACCGACGAGCACCACGGGTGCATCTTTGGCTTTGCCGCCCATGTGCTTGAGCACGATGAATTTTGGGGGTTGCTCGCTGCCCTGAGTGACCGATAAAAAGCTACCCATCTTGAGTGCTTCCAGCTGCTTGCGATCCAGTACCTCAACGCCGAGTTTGTAATCTTTCGATAGCTGCTTCGCAGTCGTCGCCAGATAGGTTGGTGTGCAGATATTGGGCGGCAGGTTGCCGAGGGTTTTGGCGAGTTCAAGGCCATTAGCGATAGCGACGCTTTGCGATAAGGTGGTACGCGCTTCGCTCTGCAAGCTGCCATCGACACCGATAGCGACCCGTTTGACGCCACTGCTGGCGTCGTCTTTTTTACTCTTGAGCCCATCCGAGCGGTAAATACTCTCGCGCAGCGCGAGTACCAGTGACCGGATACCCCATTGCGCGTCGCGACCTTGGATCAGCTCGGTCGGCAGCGCCACCAGTGCATCCGCCGAACCCAAGGTGGACAACACACGTGCTACTGCTTGCGCGACACTGATGAAGTTGCGGTCGCTCATGCCGGCTTCCGGACCCAGCCCCACCAGCAGCACGCGCTTGGCCTGACCCGCTGACGCATGCAGCAGCAGCGTACTGCCCGGTTTGCCGGTGATATCACCCGTCTTCAAAGCAGCGCTGATGGCGCCTTTGCTATCAAGCAGTTTGGCTTGCGCGCTGAGCTTGCTGTTTTCGTAGACACCGACCACCACACAGCCGGTTTTATGTTCCGCGATTGCGTTTTTTGTATTGAAAGCTTTTATGCTAAAGTCCATGACCACTCCTCGACATAACCTCCGAATTATAGTCCTGAATGATTTTTCAGCGCGCCATACGCCGCGAGTTGCTGAATACGGTCGGTGCGGTTTTCACGATCCTGTTCACTATCGTGATGACGGTTATCTTGATTCGGATTTTGGGTGACGCCGCTGCCGGCAAAATCGCCCCCACGGATGTGGCAGCAATGCTTGGCTTTGCATCGCTGGGTTATCTTCCCGTCATCATCTCGCTCACCGCATTTATTGCGGTGTTGATGGTGATATCTCGCAGCTACCAAGACTCGGAGATGGTGGTCTGGTTGGCATCTGGCTTATCGCTACGGCAATGGATCGGTCCGGTACTGAGGGTTGGCTTGCCGATGGTATTGATCACCGCGTTGCTATCGATCTGGCTGACCCCGTGGGCAAACCGTAGCTCAGCAGAGTACAAAGAGCGCTTCCAAAAGCGCGAAGATGTGGCGCGCGTCTCGCCCGGAAAATTTCAGGAATCTGCCAGTGGCGACAAAATGTTCTTTGTTGAGGGCGTCGCTAATGACCTCAGTAAAGTCAGAAATATTTTTGTGCGCGAAGCGGGGCAGCGCGACGCTATGGTGTCGGCCGAGGAAGGCGCTATCGGTATTAACGAGAGCGGCGAGAAAACCTTGCAGTTGTTTCAAGGGCGGCGCTACGAGGGCGCGCCAGGCACGCAAGAAATACGCGTCGTTGAGTTCGAGCGATACGAGTTACTGTTATCGCAAAATGAGCGCGACTTTGGTAGCAACACGACAGCACGCGCCCTCAGCACCGCGCAGCTGATCGAGAAACCGACACCACCTAATTTGTCGGAACTGATGTGGCGAATCTCCATACCGGTGATGTGCTTGCTGCAGATTTTTCTTGCCATTCCACTTGGGTTTGTAAATCCTCGTCGCGGCCGTGCGTTAAATCTCTCGATCGCCTTGTTATTGGCGATCACCTACAGCAATATGGTGGGGGTACTGCAAGGGAGTATTGCAACCGGCCGGATGTCACTCGCTACGGCCTACGGCACACTACATCTATCGGTGTTTCTGCTGAGCCTGTTGCTGCTGTATTGGCGCGATAACACCAATAGTCGCTGGCATCCGGCCCGGCTGTTGGGTTCAATCCGCCAGCTCGTCGCCAGCCCCGGGGGTGCTTCGGCTTGAAGGTTCTGGCGCGTTATTTTTCAGTTCAGATTTATCGTGCCATCTCGTTTTCGATGCTGGCATTCTTGGCGCTGTTCGCCTTTTTTGATTTGATGGGTGAGCTGGGCTCGGTCGGTCGCGGGCCTTATCAGCTTGAGCATGCGTTGGTGTATGTGAGCTTGGGCCTGCCGGCTTATGCGTATGAGTTGATGCCGATTGTGACTTTGATCGGTACGATTTTCATCATGGCGCAGCTGGCGGCCCGATCTGAATTTACCGTCATGCGCGCCTCTTCACTTTCAATGGCCGGTGCGCTCGGCTTGCTACTGCGTATCGCCTTGCTGCTGGCGGTAGTGACTTTCTTGCTCGGTGAATTTATTAGTCCGCGTTGTAATGAATTCCGAGAGAATTTCAAGCGCAGGATTCAGGGTTCGGTATTTTCTGCCGAGTTTAGTTCAGGACTATGGGCCAAGGACTTGATCCGCGATCCCATATCAGGGCAGGTGACAGGCTCACGCTTTTTGAATGCAAAAAAGATCGATACCGATGGCACGATTCGGGATGTGCATCTGTTCGAGTTTGATCGCAAGATGCATCTGGTGTCTCGGCTGTTTGCCAAGCGTGGCGAGTTTCAGGGGGATGAGCAATGGCGACTGATTGAAGTTGAAGAGCAGCGTTTTTCAGATCATCCGACCAGCGCAGATAGGCAACAATCCGAGCTGATCAGTCAGCGCAAGCTCGGCACGCTACAAATACGATCAGAGATCACGCCGGATATTTTGTCTGTCATGCTCGCCGATCCCAAGTTAATGTCAGCACTCGATCTGGCGCAGTACAGCCATCACCTCAAGAAAAATCAGCAGCGCAGCGAACAGTACGATATCGCGCTGTGGACCAAGCTGCTTTATCCGATAACACCGTTGGTGATGATGGTGCTGGCTCTGCCGTTTGCTTATCTGCAGGTGCGGAGCGGTGGGCTATCACTCAAAGTATTTGTCGGTATCATGATCGGTATGGGGTTTCATTTAATGAATAGCTTGTTTTCGCATATTGGGCTACTGAATACTTGGCCGCCGCTGATGACTGCGGCGCTACCGAGCGTGCTGTTCTTGTTCGCCGCGATTGTGGCATTGCGTTGGGTGGAGCGACACTGATGAGTCAAACGTCTGCATTAGTTCTATTTGCACATGGCGCGCGTGCGGCCAGCTGGGCGCAACCTTTTCAGCGTTTGCAGGCACTGCTACGTGATCAGCTACCCGGTACAGCTATCGAACTCGCATTTCTTGAATTGATGGAGCCGCGTCTGCCCGAGGTAGTGAAGCAGTTAGCGGCACAAGGGTGTAACCAGATCAGCGTGGTGCCGGTATTTTTTGGGCAGGGCAGTCATGTGGTGCGTGATCTGCCCCTGATGGTAGAGGAATTGCGGGTAGCACATCCCAATGTGCACATCAGTGTCGCTGCTGCTGTCGGAGAAAGCCCGGCAGTGCTAGACGCTATTGCGCTGTATTGCCGCAGCACCCTGCAGCACTAGCTTGCCGCAGCACGCTGACACACTAGCGCTCCCCTGTAATCGCACTCTCCAGTACTTCCTCGTGCTCGTACTCTTTTGTACTCGCACTTTCCAGTACCAGTACTCTCTAAAGCTCGCATTCTCCAATGTTAGCGTTCTCTCAGACTTTCGCTGACATGCTCCATCAAGGGGCTGAGCAGATACTCAATCACGCGCCGTTTGCCGGTATTGATTTCTGCGGTCACCGCCATACCCGGCTGTAAGGGCAGTTCGCGCCCGTTGACCTGCACCACCGATTTTTCGAGCTGTATCTTGGCCAGATAGGTCAGCCCGAGCTTGTCGTCTTGTACGGCATCACGTGACAGGTTCAGTACCTTGCCCCGTATGGTGCCGTAGCGGGTATAGGGAAAGGTCTCTATCTTCACCTCAACGCTCTGTCCCACATGGACAAAGCCGATATCTTTGTTGGGTAATTGCGCGTCTACCTCGATCGGCGCATCGCTTGGTACGAGCAGCATCAGGACTTGGGCCGGGGTCACTACGCCGCCGATGGTATTCACCACCAGCTGCTGCACGGTACCATCACTCGGGGCAGTGATCCGCATGCGTTGGTGACGCGCTGATGCTTTCACCCATTCTTACTGTAGCGACGCAGCTTTTTGTTGCGACTCTTCAGCGCTATCGAGCCATTGCCGCCGGCTCTCTGCGATCAGCGTCGCTCTTTGTGCCTGGGTCTCACGCAGCGTTGCGCGTACCTCGGCTAATCGACTGATCTGGGTGGCGAGTTCACCTTCTTGATCAAGCCGCGTCTGCTCTCGCTCCATCCATGCATGGCGCGGCACGTAGCCAAAGTTTTGCAGCTCCTGGTAATCCTGCGCGCGGCTGGTACTGATGGGCAGGAGTTTCTCCAGCCGTTGAATCGATGCCTGTATCGATACAATTTCTGCTTGACGGCGCTCGATATCCGCATCCAGCCGTTGCAGACGAGCGCGATACTCGATGAAACTGCCATCAAGCTGACGCGACGCATCAGCCACGCGTGCCGCGGGTATACCGGCCGCGTGCAGCGCGGGCAGTTTTCCGTCTCGCTGTGCGCTGAGTATGGTCTGCGCCCGAAGCGCCGACAGCCGCGCAGTCACCATCTCGCTTTCAATGCGCTCGGTATCAGCGGCGGTTATGGTGGTATCAAGCTCGAGTAGTAGATCATCTGCCTTCACCCGATCCCCCTCTTTGACGAGAATGCGCGCGATACTCGCGGTTTCAATCGCCTGAATGGGCTTGCTGCGACCGCTGGGGACGATCTTGCCTGCCGCGCTCGCGACCACATCGACCTTGCCAAGTATGGCCCAGCCAAGAGCAAGCGGCGCAAACCCGCACATAAGCCAGAGCGCGACGCGAGGCGCGGGTGAGGGAGGCGTTCGCTGCAGCGCCAGCGCCGCCGCAAGAAACTCTGCCTCGTCGCGCCGATAAGCCGGGCCGTCGAGTGAGTGCCGAACAGCCCAGGCTTGTCGTAAAGCGTGGCTATAGCGAGAAAACAGCGTGCGCCACACCGACAGACGTAAGCGACTATGAGGCAATGAAAATCTCATCATGCCGCCTGCATACGGTGAAGACGCGCGTACCAGCCATCGTCTTTGGCGAGCAAGGCTTGGTGCTCGCCCTGTTCAACCAGCCGCCCATGCTCCAGTACCAGAATACGATCAGTATCGCGTACTGCAGAGAGCCTATGTGCGATGATAATCACGGTGCGATTACTGCATACCGCTGCCATATTCGATTGAATCATGCGCTCGGATTCATAATCGAGGGCACTCGTCGCTTCATCGAAAATCAGTATGCGTGGGTCGCGCATCAGCGCGCGCGCGATCGCAAGTCGTTGCTTTTGGCCGCCTGATAATCCTGTACCGTGCTCGCCGATCATGGTGTCGTAGCCCTCCGGCAGATCAGTGATGAAGCTGTGTGCTCCGGCCAACTGCGCCATATGCATCACCTTTTCCAGTGGCGCACCGGGATCAGTCAGCGCAATATTCTGACGCACCGTGCCTTTGAATAATTGGCTTTGTTGGGGCACCAAACCGATCTGGCGTCGCAGTGAGGCAGGGTCAGCGAGGGCAATATCAATACCATCGACCAAGACACGCCCGCGCTGCGCCGTATGTAGCCGCTGTAGCAGCAAGCTGAGCGTACTTTTACCTGAACCAGAGCGGCCGACGATGCCGATGCGCTCACCAGGCCGGATCGCGAGGTGGATGTTCGATAAGATATCGTGACCATCGGGCCGGTAACGAAAGAAAACCTGATCAAAAACAATATGGCCTTTGATGGTCGGTAGCGTCAGCCCACCGGTGCGTACCTCGGTCTCGGTATTCAAAATATCGCCGAGTCGTTCGATGGATACACTGAGCTGCTGAAAATCAGACCACATCTGTGCCAGCCGCATCACTGGCGCGGCAACATGACCTGCCAGCATATTGAAGGCGATGAGTTGCCCGACACTCATCTCACCCTCCATCACCAAGCGCGCGCCTAGCCACAGCGTGCAGACGGTGACGAGCTTGCTCACCAGCGAGACGCCGTTACCAGCCCAGTTACCGACCATCGCCGCGCGAAACGCGGCCTTGATGTAGGCAGCCAGTTGCTGCTCCCACGTCTGGCTCCGGCGTGGCTCGACCGCCATCGCCTTGACCGTACCCATAGCGGTTACCGTTTCTACCAAGAGCGCCTGATTTTCTGCGCTGTGCTTGAACTGTTCATCCAGCCGCCGCCGCAGGATTGGTGTCGCAAGCACCGACAGCAGTACATAACACGGCAGTGACAGCACAACGATCAGTGTCAGCACCGGGCTATACAGCAGCATCACACCGATGAAGATCAGCGAGAACACCAGATCCAGTACTAAGGTGATGCCATTACCGGTCAGGAACTGGCGAATTTTTTCCAGCTCACGCACGCGTGCGACGGCATCACCCGCGCGCCTGGCTTGAAACCAGGGCAGGGGTAGTGCCAGCAGGTGCCGAAACAGCCGTGCGCCAAGCTCTACATCAATACGGCTACAGGTGTGCGCGTGTACATAAGTTCGCAAGCCACTTAGTAACACCTCGAACACACTCGCGACCAAAAGACCGACTGCGATTACATTGAGCGTGCTGATCCCGCGATGGACCAATACCTTATCCATCACCACCTGAAAAAATATTGGCGTAACCAAGGCAAATAGCTGAAGTACAACCGAGACCACAAGCACCTCAAGCAACAGCCTGCGGTACTTCACCATCGCCGGAATAAACCAGCTGAAGTCGAATTTAGCTAGTTCACCGGTGATCGACGCGCGCGAAGCGAATAAAATCAATTCGCCTGCCCAGATTTCCGAGAAATCCTCGACAGACATCCAGACCGGTTGAGCTGAGGTCGGACGATGAATTAACAGGCGCGCGCCTTCATCACTGCCGTCGATCCGCCCGATGATGCCGAAGTCTCCGTTTGTATCTATGAAAACCGCCGGCATCGTGGCTTTTTCCAAGCGCTTGGCCGGAACGCGGCGTTGTTCAGCCACCAAGCCGACATGACGGGCGGCGGGCAAGATGGCACGTGAAGAAAACTTCCCCTGTGCCTCGCCGAACTCATGTAACAACTGCGAGGGGTCGGCGACGATACCGTGGGCGCGCGCTATGGTAACGATGCAGCTGAGCCCGGATGGAAATGGAACGCTATGTGATGGCTCTGATGAGGAGGTATCGGCGGCGTTATCGGAGGCTTGTGTAGTTTTTTGATTCGCGGAAGACTGTGAAGATGCCATTGAAAAAATGAAAAACAGATATCACGAACTACGTAGTGTCGAGGTCTGGTTGAGATGCAAGCAGCACGGCAAGAAGCCGAGTAATGAGCAAAGCAAGATACTAAGCAGGAGGCGCAGCAGGGTGTGTAGTAATCAGCAGAGCAATCAGCAGGACAATCAGTAGCGTGAGGGGGTGGTTGAGTATTCGTGTGGCGACCAGAGCAAGTGCATTTCGCGCTTACTCTGTCATCACCGCTTATTGGCTTTTTACCGTATCGGCGCCATGTAATTCAAGAAGCCACCAAGATTGCTGCCAGGTCGTGTTAGCTCGATACTCGGTAGTAGTCCTGAGGCGCTGATTTTAGAACCATTATCGAATTGGAACCAGTCAATAGGCGGCGTCGTATTGACGGCGCCATCAGTGCCAAAAAAATTCTTGACTGTGACGCTCCCTTTGGCATTTTTAAAGCCCGTGATCAAATCGACGCCCGACCGGCTCAGTGTCAGGTCGGTGCGGCTATAGACACCATGCAGCTCGAGTGTGTCGATGCCGCCGGTATCATTCACTGTTTTGTTGCCGCTACCTGCGGATATTCGATAGACGTCGTCACCGAGCTCGCCGGCCAGCAGATCATCGCCTAACCCACCATCGAGCACATCATTACCTAAACCGCCGAAAAGCTGATCAGCCCCGTTATGGCCAAAAAGCATATCGTTACCCAGCCCACCTTGAACGGTACTACCAAGGCGGCTTGCCCATATCAGGTCATCTTTCGCGCTACCCGTAAAATTAGTATGCGCAATGTCCAGTATGCCCTCGAACACAATGTCTTGATCGCTTAGTGCGCTCCATACCTCGCCGCGAGTAAATTGTATGGAGGAGATCAGTCCAGATTGATAGCTGGGTGAGCCACTGCTGTCGTTGGTATGAATGCTAATAAAATCATTAGTCAATATATTTCTCGCATTCAGGCTGGTAAGATCCCAGCTCAGACGTATATCGGATGCGCGGATGCCTTCGGTGAAACGAATCATATTGCGATCCGTGGGCGAGGCAGTTTCTCGAATTTCATCCCACCCCCACCCAGCATCGAACACATAGGTATCACTGCCGGCACCACCGATCAGGGTATCTTCACCACTACCACCCGAGAGCTGGTCGTTACCACCTTTAGCATCGAGGATATCGTTGCCGCTAAAGCCACGCAGAATGTCGTCCGCCGCTGAGCCCCATAAGTTATCGTCACCGTTAGTGCCTGTGGTTGGCGTCACCACCGAAAGCACAGCACTGTTACTCAGACCACCGAGATCGACAGCGGTGAGTTTCAGTTGAATGGGTTTGAACATTGATGCGAGTGCCGGCTGACTACTGATCGTGTTACTGATAGGGTCAAACCGCAGCCACTCGGGTAGTTGCGTGCCATCGGCCATCGTCAGCTGGTAACGAAGCGCATCGTCTTGATTCGGATCGATAAATAGATTATCCGGAATCTTGAACTGATTACTCTGGCTGATCTTCCAGTCCAGATTCGAAAAGGCTGGGTTGAGCGCAGGCGCGCGATTGATAGCACTCGTCGCCAAAGTAAAGCTGGTTTGGGTACTGGCGCCTTGTCGATCAGTTGCAATGAGCGCGAGCTGTAGCCTACCGACATCGGATACTCGCGGTACACCGTAAAAACTTAAGCGAGCGGGATCCCACTTTAGCCAAGTGGGAAGGGGAGAGCCATCTACAAGCCGCGCGGCGATGCTCACCGGATCAGCCGTATCGGCATCAATGAAGAAGTTGGGTGCGATAGCTAACTGAAACGCTTGGTCCTCTAGAGCAAACTGCGTTGGCAGATAGCCATAGACCAGAGGTGCTCGGTTACCGCGTTGTGGCGCTTCGGCGAGCTATTTCAATAATTGACTGAACTGATCGCTGCCCAACAGCGATACCTGCTGCATATTGGGATCGGGCATGATGCCATTATGTCGGCCGGGGTGATCCAGACCCAGCCGTACATCGGCTGCTTGTAACAAGCGACCATCATTCATCAGTACGCGGGTGTAGCCACGTACTCGCACATCTGCCCCCTCTGCGCGGTTGAGCACATTCGCATTCAGATACAGCGCTTGGACACCGGCAGCGTTCAGGTTGACGAGTTCGCCTGTGTCGCTGACCCCATTACTATTGGCGTCTCGCCACAGGAAAAAATTGGACCATCTGGCGTCATTACGATCAAACACGCCATCCTGGTTTTGATCGAAGAAAGGCCTTTGCAATGCCTGCAGATCGCTTAGCGTAGGGTCGCCAGCATAATTGCCGAAGGTGATTTCTTCCAATTTTTGGATACGACCGTCGACGTCTGCGTCGTAGGCGAGTATGCCTTCGTTCGGACCGATCCAGGCACTGCGACGCTGCTCACCGTTGACATTAAAACTGACCCTGCTTTGATCGATATCCATGAAACTGAAACCGTCTCTCCCCAGATCGATCACAATCGGATCGGCACTAAAGTGACCAGTAAATGAGATATTGACTTGTGACGAGGCGCCGGCTGAGTCGGTGGCAGCAAACCAGACAGTCTCATTGGATGTGTTCATACCGAAACCACTGAAAGAGGTCACTGAGGCGCTGGTTAATGAACCACCCCGTGGATCCGGACTAGCGGAGATACCTTCGATCGTTGCGCTACCGTGCAATGGATTTCGCACGACGCTGATCTGAGTAGGCTGATCAGCATCCGGGTCCCAAGCAGAAATTTGCCAGCTTGATAGTTCAGCCAGGGTAGTTCTACCAAAGCGCGCCGCGTTTACTGACGACAGCTGCGCTGTCAGAAAAGGAACGTCATTGACTGCAGCCACAGACCCGTAGGTGCGCTGCGTCGTTTCGCCGCCTTGCCCGTCAGAGACCGTGAAATCAAAAACGATAGCACCGGTATAGTTCAGCGGCGCACGTAGCCCAATTCGCTGGTTCGCTAAGTCATTGAATACCTCAACCGGCTGCGGGTTGCTTACCCCTGCAGTTTGCGCGCCCGTAATTTTTATGACAGTCAGCTGATCGCCTTCAATATCGCTGGCGCCAGATAACAAAAGCTTATGCGACAGATAGCTCCAATGAGATTCGGTTGGGTTATTTGCACCGCCATCCTCCAGCATCTGAAAGCCAACCGCGTTGACGGTTGGCGCATCATTGACCGGCCTTAGCATAATACCGATAGTGAGTGCGGTACTCGTCAACGCACCATCCGTAACTTTTACGTTAAGTTCTCGACCGCCATTTGCATTAGCAGGTGCACGGAACACGAGTTCGCGACGCGTGTCATCGAATCGGACATAGTCGCCAGCAGTGAGCGCCTGAATTGAGCCACTATCGATACTCAGCGCATCGCCATCGGCATCGCTAAACATTTTTACTAAAGCTGACTCGGCGATACGTATTTCCTGATCTTCATTGCCGATCGGTTCAAAACGTGCACCAGTGATAGGGGTAGGAGCATCGTTGACACTATTTACATCAATCATCAAGGTAGCGGTTGAGGACGCGCCAAGATCATCGGTCACCGTGTAATCGAAGCGGGCGGTACCATTGAAATCTGCGGTTGGGCAGAAAGTCAGCTGACCATCTTTTTGTGTCAGCGTACCGCCACGCACATTGTTGATGTTGGTAAGGGAGAGCTTGCTGAAATCGCTATCGACGTCAGAAGCGCCAGAGCGCAGCAATGAAGACGGAAAGCTGACCTGGCTATCCTCCAGGATATTGATGCGTTGTGGAACAAGCTGGGGCGCATCATTGACTGCAGCTAATGAAATAGCAACCTTGGCTTGTACAAAGCCGCCGGCACCATCACTAACGGTGTACTGAAACCCACCGCTACCGTTGTGGTCGGTATCCGGCGTAAACTGAATCATGCCATTGATCAGTTTAGCCGTGCCTCCCACCGCCTGATTAACTGCAATTACCGTGAGGTGTTGGTCTTCGCCTCGTTGAATATCAACATCCAGCTCGTTTTTTACAAGTAATTGTGGATCAATCAGCAGGATTTTATCTTCCCGGCTGTCGATAGTCTCATCCGCACTTATGGGTGCGTCATTCACAGGATCAATATCGATTAGGGCATAGCCAGTGGTAGACAAACCCGATGAATTCATGACGGTGTAGCTAAAGCGTGCCTCGCCATTGAAATTGGTATCAGGCGTAAAAACAATCTCACCATCAGGATCAAGCCTGACTTTGCCATGCTCTGCAGCGCTAACCGCAGTAATTTTTAATGGTGACGCACCAACCCGGCTATCTGCATCAAGATCAAGATCATTCCGTAGCAAGAGATGCTGAGCGATCCGTAGTATGTGATCTTCCCGTGCATGAATAATTCGCTCAGCTACCACAGAGGGCGCATCTTTTTCGGGAGCGAGTGTGATGCGAATAGTTGCTGTCGCTACTGCACCCTGCGCATCTTGCACGATGTATTCGATGAGATCGGTGACATGGTATTGATCTGCCGGCGGTACATAATGAATCATGCCGTTACCAAGCAGCTCAGCACGACCCAGAGAGACGCGCGCAATACCAGTGACAGCGAGGCGGTCGCCTTCGACATCTCTATCGTTGGCGAGCAGCGCCTGGATATCAATGAGTAGTGGTACGTCTTCAGTC
>Ga0194116_10005550_pt1 | contig 13844 bp, 10 predicted proteins | sample TA2MahsurfametaG_4_FD_148617 | JGI IMG/M metagenome (GOLD analysis project Ga0194116, IMG submission 148617) | Freshwater microbial communities from Lake Tanganyika, Tanzania - TA2015008 Mahale S9 surface | ecosystem: Environmental > Aquatic > Freshwater > Lake | place: Tanzania: Lake... | reverse complement strand
TTTTCGAATTTCTTGCATTTTTATTAGAAATATTTTCAATTTTTATTTAAATTTTGAAAAAAATTTTGTATAGATTTATTTAATAAATATTTTTTAAAATTATTTTTTTTATAAATAAAATACATTTAAATTTACTAATTTAAGATAGATAAATTGATTGAAAATTTTAAATAAAATATATATAGTTATACTAATTATTCTAAAAAATTTATGATCTTCCTACTATATGTTACTATTTATTTTATAATTTTGTATTTTCTTAATTTTATTCGTTATTCTTACAAATTTTTCTTTAAAAGTTTTTCTTTATCAATTATTAATCATTATAATAGTTTTATCTTTCTTTCCTATATAATTGATAAATTTAAAAAAGATACAAAAAATTATACTATTTTTACATATTTTTCGAATTTATTAAATAATTTAATTATTACTTAAAAAATCAACAACAAAGAAAAGTAGAATTTTTATAGTTTCTAAAATGAATAACAAAAAGCACCAAAGAATAGATAATCAATTGCATATAAATGGCTATCCAGAATCCCCAATAAATATCATATTCTAGTAAATAGGCAATGAATACTCCTGAAGGGAAAAATAATATTACTAGTGAAGCTCCTTTATAAAAAGATAGAAAATTTCTAGCGTGATCATTATAAGCTTTCAAAATTTCTTGTAAAGCATTCCCAACTGAATCAAATATAAAAAAAATCGAATAAAACTTGATAATTTTATCATATAGAATATAAATTTCATAAATATTTGGGTCAACTTGGAAATTCACAGGATAGAAAAACCCTTGATATAGATTAAGCAAAATTCTGAAAATTGCTGCTTTAAATAGTAATATTAGAAGAGTAAAGAAAAATGATGAGGTTGTTATTACCATCCAGAAATATCTTAAATATTTGGCTTTAGTGTTTTGGGAATGATCAAATACTGAATTTTCCAAATAACTTTTGTAAAATTTTGAGACTCCTAAAGAAAAAAGATGAGGTAAGAGCATTACAAATAACGCAAATGAAGTTGCTAAAAGGTGATTATTCCCTAAATAAAAACTTGAATAAATCAAAATTGCTAAACCAAAATACCTGAAATTGAAAAGGAATCCTTTAAATGCAGAATATTTTATGAAATTGTAGAAGCTTTCCCATTTCATTAATTTTAAATCTTCAAAAATCCAAAAATCTACTGATGATAAATATACAATATTTCTTTTTACCTCCAAGTGTGAAAGAAATAGATTTAAATAAGAATTTATTAACATCGAAAACGTTATTTGGACAATTTTTGAGTTGACGAAATAACTATTGACATATAAAATTACGAGATATACCACTAAATTGCTAGCAAATAAGTATAAAAAGCTCTTTGTATTTTTGAGAGTTTGTAAATTTAAATGGAAATTTATATTTGCAAAGAATATTAGTGGAAGATAAATTATGTAATTTCTATAAAATTCCCAAAAAACTACACTTAGTTTTTCTTCAGTGTAGAATTCTTTTAATAAAAAATATGAACTAAGACATAAAGGCATTATTATTAGAAATGCTGAAAAAAAATAAAAAATTCTTGAAAATGAATAATAGACTTGTTTTATTTTAAATTCTCTCTTATCATAATTGATAAAACTCTCAAAATATTTCATGGCTCCAAGGAAAAATATATATCCAAAGAAAAAATAATAAGTTTGAATTACTATATAATTGGAAAGGTATGTATATTCTAATGACTTCTCGTTTTTATCGTATGTGAATACAAGAATATTTGTTAATTCTGTAAAAAAAATGCTTAAAATTGGTAAAATTATTATAAAAGCATTGTTAATAATTTCTAAAATAATCTCGGAACAAGATTTATTAGTATATTCATTTACAAGTGATCTATCAATTGAATCATTGAAATGATTGTCTTTTTTGAGAAAAAGAATTGGCTCTAATTTTGAATTCATTTTTTTCGTTTTGTATTTTTTTTTAATTCTTTAAAAATTATATTTTTTAGTTTTTATTTATTTGGATATTTTATATTACAAAAGAAGAATGATCCTAATTAGAATAATATGATATTTTTGGAAGTTTAAGGTGTATTTAGATAATAAAGGATTTTTAATTCAATTCGTTAAAAATTTTTTCTATTTTTAAATAATTTTTTTAATGTTTTAAATTTATTAATTAAATTAATTAAATTGGATTTGAATTTAAATTAAATAATAAAAAAATAAAAAATTGACTAAAAATCGATACTTAAAAAGAATAAAAAATATAAATAAGTAGATGAAGAAGAAAATGATTAAATACAAATAATTCAATATATATCTATATTATTAATCACAATTGATGCTAATAGGATTTACAATCTATACAATAACAAAATAAATATAATAATTGATAAAGAGTTTTTGGATAAATAGAATTTAAAAATATAAATGCGTTAAAATAAAAGTTTTTCAAACATATTATTATAAGTTAATAAAAAATTTTAAAAAAATTAGAATGTGAATTCATGACCGAAAAAATCTTTAACTATCGATGGGAAATTTAATAAAGTTTCATTTGTAATCCAAAAAAGGGGTTGAATAGCATTTTCTTCATCTTCAATCAAATTATTGATGAAAGAAAAATCTTCATTATCAGTACAAATCCATAGCAGAACAATATCTTCTTCTCTTATGCGATTTTCTTTTTTAATTTCAATCAAACATTAAAATAACAAAATTTACTTTATTTAAAACTTCAGAAAAATTCGAATCATGGAAATTTTTTTCTAAAAGTTTATTTGTTTTTTCCAAACTTAATGCTCTTGTATTAATAAGAAAATATCCGATTGGATCCAAATTTTTTCTATCAATAAATTCGATTAGTTCTTTAAAATCTAAAGATCCATTATCAAGGAAAATTAGAATATGCTATATTTTGATAATTATTTTAATGTTTACTTTTAGGTTATAATTTTTTAAAATTGTTGGAAATTATCAAATTTTATTTGATTTTAAATTTAATTATATTTTTATTTTATACCTTTTCTGCTTTAGATAGTGGTCTGCTAAGTCCCCAAGTAAAAGGTACTGGATTATATGTTTTTATGTCTGTATCGTGATCTTTTAAATTCATCTTAAAATTTTCAAAAAAATTTTCATCATTTTCTAGATCAAGAAATTTTATTTCTCGGCTATTTTCTTTTCCGGAAAAATTATAAATTTTTGCCCAATTATTATTCCATATTGACATTTCTGATCTATCAAATAAACCTTTTGATTTAATTTTAATAACCACTAGCAAATTACTAACCTTTTAATTGACCTGAACTAAAACAATAACATGTGACTTCTAGATTTTTCAAAGATTCGAAAGATGGAGTTGTACTGCAAAAAAGGGATATTTTACAGTTCTCCATTAGTCTTCCTCTGAACTGTTGAGAAGCACATATAATATTTGTATTTTTACATTCACTTACATAGATGCTTAATTAAAATTATTTAATTCTCTTATTTATATTTTATAAGAAATAAATAAATTAAGACAAAATTGGATGAGAGAATCTAAAAATATGATCTAAAATCAAAATTCAAAAAATCTAATTTAAATTTGAATTTTTTTATTATAAATGGATTATAATTCTAAAATATTTATTTTTTTTCATTTTACCTTCCCTTACAAGGTGCTATGAAAATACTACAATTGATGCATTTTGTAATGTTAACTTTAAAGAGGGGGTGGAATATAATAATTGTACAGTCAATGCAATCAATAATATCTAAACCATCAGAGAGAGTTTCGTCATTTATATTTCTTTTAATGGCTGTTTTTTTTTCATTTTTTATTTCACTTATTTCATTATTAATTGTATTTTTATTTCTAAAATCATGCTTGTTTAAATTTTGAGAGTTTTCTTGATCTTTGTTTTTAAATTTCTCCTTGGCTTCTAAAGTAATTATTTAAGTAAAACTATTATATTTTTAAAAAAACTTACTATTGGAGGTTGATTCACAAATCCCCATTAACTAAATATTCTTATTTTTTATAGGTAAATTTTTTTCATATTTTCGATAAAATATTTTTAAAATATTTATTCTTAAGAAAAGAATTTTTAATTTTTTAACAAAATGTCTTTAAAAAATATAAAAAGACTGCGAAATAATAAAATTAGAATTAATAAAATCTTCTATTAATTATTTAAAATAAGTTACTAATACAACATTTTATAAATTTTCAAAATTGAAATTAAATATAATTTATTGTAAATTTAATAAGAAAAAAAAATTTCCCAGAATCAAAATATAATTGAAATCTACGAAATTATATTTTATACAATCCCTTTTATACAAGAAATAAAAACATTTATTTTATAAAAGTATTTTTTCTTAAGATAACTAAAGAAAAGTTATTGTTGAACAGTTTTCAAATCCTTTTTATTTATTGCTACAATACTGATTAAAAATTTCATTTATTGGTAATTAAAGAAAAGTAATATTGTTTCTCTTAACTTTGATATTGTACTTTTCGCCACTCAAGAAATAAAAAAATTAGCAGAAAATTTATTTATTTTATCTAATCATTGTTGTAATGATATAAATTTAAAAAATGTTAGATTTCTATGTGTAGTTCTGTAATATTAATTTTTATTTTTAATTTTGAAAAATAATTACTTCATTTAATTACATAAATATTTGCTATATAAAAAATAATTTTTTAGATTTGAAAAAATAATATTTTATTACGTATGTAGAATTTTAATTATATATACTTTAAAATTTGAATTAATGAGAAGATATTGTTAATAAATAAAAATTAAAGAAATATTACAGAATTTTCAATTTATAATAAAATAAAATTAAATAAATGGCTTTTAATTTGAATGTTTGAATACCCATTTATTATTTGTTATTTATTTAAGCTAAAAATTAAATTTAATTTATATTTTAAATGCACATAGTTAGAGATATCATTGTAAACGATAAAAGTAAAAATTTCGAAAATATGAAACAGACTGAACTATCAAAAAGTCCTGAACTTAATAATTTTATGAACCACAATCAATTTTTAAATTTTATTTTAAATTCTAAAATAAATTATTTTGAAAATTCCTTCTTTGAAATTGTCAAAAAAAATAAAAAAGAAGAGTTAATTGAAAATGCAAATTATCTATTTGTTGACTTGAATGAACATCAAAAATTTTTGTTTTTCAAGTTTATAAACAAAGTATATGATGAAATGCCTGAAATGGGCAAAGAAAAAAATCTTAGCGATTGCATATTAGAAAACTTTGAAGAAAAATTTCAAAACATCTTTTATGAACAAAAACAATTCGAACATTTAGAATTAAATAATCTTCAAAATGCATATTTACCTTTAAAAGAAAGTAAAATTCATACAGCTTTATTAAATGCAATTAACAATGATTTGAAAATTAATCCTTTTTGCAAAAAACAAGAATTTCTAAAAGAAAAAAAAAATATTATTAATGAAAACTTTGAAAATCAACTTCTTCATGATGTTAGAGATTCCATGAATTTTCAATCTTTTTTTAAAATTATAGATGATAATTTTATAATAGCAAAAAATATTCATTCTAGTGATGATTCTTTCTATAATAAAATTCATAATTATTACAAAAATTTTAGTTTTAAAAATGATTTGAAATCAAATAATTTGTTTAATCATGAAAAAAATATTAATAATGAAAATAATAATGAATTCAGAGGAGTTTGCCATTTAAATAATAATTTAAATTTTAAAAATTTAAATTATGAAAATTTAAATTTAAATAAATTTAACAATTGTGTATTTTATGGTGATTTTGCAAAATTTTATGAAAATGATAAAAATTATAACCAAACATTAATCAATTTAAACTTCAAAAATAATATTCCTAACAACGAAAGTGATATTCGAAACTCCATTTTAAATAAAAATGATTTTCAATTTAACAATTTAAAAAAAGATTTTTTAATCGAGAATATTCAAGAAAACTTGGATAAAAATTGGACTTTATTACAATTAAATAATTCTGAAGAAGAAAAAGAAAAATTTTTAGGACAAAAAATAAAAAAAGATCGGGAAATTGATAAAAACAAAAATAAAGCATTATTTCATACTAGAAATATTAACAATCAAATAGATTTACAAAAAAAGGAATTTAAAAATAAACTTGCTGATTCCTATTTAAATAAAAAAACTTTGAAAAATAATAAATTTGTGTATATAATAAAAAATAACAAATTTTTCAAAAAGGCATTCTCAAATTGTAACAATAAAATAATCAAAAATTATAGTGAAATAGTTACTAAAAAAGATAATTATGATAATCTCAATTGTAAAGAGAACTTGAGAAGCGATTTAGTTGATATTCCTTATCGAAAAGATAAAAAGGAAGACTCTAATGATACCATTACAGGTAATAATATTGTATAAGCCTTAATTTAAAATATCTATCTAGTTTTTTTGTATTCTTTAATTAATATTGGAATTTGAAATTTTATATTAAAACTATTTTCATTGGTATTTTATAGGTTAAATTTTATTTAAAGTAAAAAAATAATTCAAATTAAAAGATTTGTATAATAAAATTTTAAAATATTTGGAAATTTATAAAATTGATAAAATTAAAAAAGAAAATAAAATTTACCCTTTCTTTTTTGAATCTCACTTTTATTTAGCCAAATCAAAGAGAGGTTCTAAATTTAGAGGAGTTTCTAAAAATGGAAATCAATGGCAAGTTTTAATTATGATTAACAAGAAAAAAATGTATATTGGAAGCTTCGCAACAGAAGAAGAAGCTGCCAAAAATTATGACTATGTTGCTATAAGATATCATGGTTCTAAAGCAAAAACTAATTTTTTATATAGTGAAGAAGAAATCAATTCTTTTCTTCTAAATTGAATGATGGCTATTTAAAAGTAGCCTATAATTTATAATTTGTAAGGGTTTAATTGATAATTTATATTTTATTACGATGGACTTGATTTTTTTTATTTTCTAGCATCTGGGCTTTAGTTTCCAAATGCTAATTTAATTTTATTTTTTGACTTATTTTCTATTAAATATTAGAGATATCTTCTAAATTATAATAAAATATATTAATAATTTTTTGATATAAGGATAGAATTTTTTTTTAATAATTTTAAAGACTCTCGAATTCTATTAAGAAAGCTTTTTATCTGAATAAAGCATTTTTTGTTTTATTTTGAAATAACATAATTTGAAATTTAATAAAAGAATTTAAGATATTAGCAAGAAATAAATAATTGCTTTTAATACAAAGTATGCTAAGATTTTATTGATATAGTAAAAAATTGTATTTTATAAAACTTACATTTGATTTTCAAAAAGCCTTCTGTATTAACTGATAATTAACAGTCCAAAAAAATTTATTTTTCATAAAATATATATATTTCTCATACATTATTTTATAAAACGAAAAATAATATGGAGACACTTATAAATAAATCTATGGAGTTAGATTATGATATTTTTTATACAATGAACTTGAATAAAACTTTTACAGCAGATTATAATAACATATTTAATATTAATTTAGAATCAATTGAAAATTTAAAGGAAAATTTTGATTTTAATAATTTTAGTTTTGAAAATTTTTACCATTTACTCAAACTGTTCGATGAATGCAACACCCAAAGAAATGTAAGAGCTTTAATTTGTTATTTTCAAATAGTTTAATGATATAAAGAATTTATAATTGATTAAATTATTAATTATTTTATTATTGTTATTTATTGTTGATTAAAAGAATTTTCGGACTCTAACAATTAAGTTTTTGAGGGAACGCTTAAGTTTGGATAATATATTGAAAGAAGATGAAAATTTAATTCTTAATAAACTCAAAATTCATAATGAAATGAAAGATAATGTAATAGAAATCCAATTAAATAAAATTAATAAATATGATCAAGAAAATAAAGGGTTAAAAAAAGATATAGAAAAAATCAAAAAAGAAAACATCCAATTAAAAAATAATTTTATTAATAAACAGAATTCCAAATCTGCTGTAATTAATGGTCCAAATAAAAAATCAACCAATATAAACAATAATGAAAAATGTGAATTAAATTCCAAAAGCAAATTATTAAAAAAAACAAAAACCCCTACTAAAATAAATAACTCAATAAAGAAAACTAATACTTCGAGTTTAACTAATAATATAAACGAAGGCAAAGATGTGAATAATTCTAACGCAAACAATAGTATTGCAAGTAAAAATTCACAGAATAATAAATCAGAAGTTTTAAATGCAACATTTAGAGCATCAAAATCAAGCTATAATAATACTAGCAATACTAATATAGCTAATTTTAATTCAAAATGCAGTAATACTCCTAATTCGAACTTCAATAAAAAGGAATCATTAAGTCCGGCAAAGAGAATTGAACTAAAGTCAAGTAGTAAAATTATAAACAATAATAAAAATAATAATAACAATAAATTTTTAAAAACAACAAGAGAAAAAAGCCAAGATCAAATTAATGCAAGAAACTCTCCTACTAAAACGACCAGAGAAAAACTTGATCAAATCACAAATCCTATTTATTCAAATAACGGGAGCAGTATGAATATAACAATGAAAGTAAATAATATCAATAATTTTAATAATAATTTCCATGCCAACATAATATCTAGTTCCTGTGAATCTGTTAAAAATGATTTAGTCCAAAGAAATAATACACTAAATGATTCATTTAATAAAAATAACGAAAACTTATTAAAAAAAATGATAAATATGGATTTTTTGGGAGAAAAATGTAACATTATTTCTAATTCACCTATTAATTCTCCAAAAATTAGATATACAACAATTCAAACTGAAGGGTCAATAAATAATTTTAGTGGCGGATCTCCAAAAAAAAATTCTGAATCGAATACCAAAATTAATAACGATTACAATTCTATTAATATGTTTCAGAATAATGATGATAATAATTTTTCGAATTTAAATACAAGTTTTAATAACATTCAAAATAAAAATAATCAAAGCTTGAATAATTTAAATTCAAGTGAAAAAAAAAATATTGATTATAAAGAAAGAGATTCTAATTATGACAATCATAAATCCTATAATTTTCAAGGTGTAAAAAACCATAACAAAATAAAAACTCCTAATAGAATATCATATAATAGTATTCCTGATTTATTGGATAATCCAACAAACAAAAAGGAAAAAATCAATAAATTTAGTCAAGCTAATTCTGATAAATTATCTCAAAAGAATTGTATTTTTGGTATTTCAAATAATGAAAAAAATTTGGAAAATATATTTAATGATAATGAATATAATATCGAAGAAAGTACACTTTCTAAAAATAACAAGAATAATAAAAATAATTTAAAAACAAACCATATTCATCATTTAAACAATCAAAAAAATTATAAAAATCAAATTAACTTAACTAATAATGACGATAAAAAGAATACTGATAGGAAGAAACTATCAAAAATTAAAGAATATAATGAAAATTATGATATTTCAGAGCAAAATTCAAATGAAAATATTCAGAATAGAATAAACAATAATCTAAAAGATATAAGAGAAAATTCACATGATGCAGATAGCAAATATGATGGAGAAAACAGTCCTTGTTTTATGCGCGATGATCCAATGCCGAATAATTTTGGCAACTCCAACGATTCTGATCATAGACATACATTCAATGATTTTGAATCGAATTCAAAACAGATTAGATATTTTCCACAACATTGCTATAAAAATTCATCCGAAAATGATTATATTTATGATGATCATGTTCATGAAGGGAACAATGACCTAAATAGTCCAAAAGTTTCTAATAACGAGAAGCCTAAAAATTTGGAATTTAATAAAATTGCGAGATTTTCATCTTCTTTACCAAATAAAATCATTACTAAAATTGAGCATTCAAAAGATAAATTTGAAGCCATTAAAGAAAATATAGAACATTCTTATTATAATCAGAATAGACCAATAAATAATTTCAATAATAATCCCCAAATTATCAAAAATTTAAATAAAAACGTTAATAAAAATAATAAATTAAAAAAAAATTTGGAAAATTCAGATTTAGAATTAATAAAGCATATTAGTAATAATTCAAACAACAATTCTAATTATAGAAATAAAACCAATGATTTAAACATTATTAGTCCAAAAAGATATAATAATCCTTTAAAGAATTCAAATCTTAACAATATTACAAACCAAAATAATACAAAAATTGAGTATTCCCCACTTATAATAAAAAAAGGACATTCGAATAGCATAGATTTTGATCAATTTAATTATTTAAACAATGAAAGTAACTTATATAGTAATTTTGCAAATTTTAATACCTCTATTAAAAAAAGAAAATTGAAACTTGCAACTGATAATAATGACTCAGAGATTTTAAATACTCAATATTCTTTGGCAAATAGAAAACTCGATATTTCGGATATAACGTATCAAAATACTATAAATAAGAGTGATTTTCAAGATTATAACGAAGAATTGGAAAAATTTCAAGTGAATACAACCAGAAATATATCTAAACCGAAAAAACTTATTTTTGTAGAAAAAATTTGCGAAAATAAAGACCTGAAAGTAATCAATGTTGATAATAGTATGAAAATCAATAAAAAACATTTAAATATAGAAGATGAAAGCATACAAACTTCAAATTCAAGTAAAAACTTGAATAATTTTTCAATAAATAATAAAAAAAATAAAAATAATGGTTTTTTTAATCAAAATAGAAATTTAAATAATTATAATGAAGAATCAATAAAACAAAATTTTTTGAATTCATTACAAAATAATAGCAATAATATAGATATTTTAAAGCAAAAATCTTCAAATATAAAATTTGGCAAAACTGAAATTGATCACAATAAACCCAACTTGAGAGAATCAAATCTTTCTAAAGATTTATCAATTAAATGCAGCACTCCAAAAAATAATTCTTTGAAAACTGCTTATAATTTTATATCATTATCTAAAATAAATAATGATGAAGTGAAATTAAATTCAAGTATTAATAAAATCAATGATTTTAAAAAGAAATTGCAATTGTGAAATGATTCTTTTTTTAATTTTTTCACAGACAGATCTCCTTTTCATGATGTTTTTATGAAATCCAATTTTGGATAAATATCTTATAAAATAGCATATATTTTAAGCTTATAAATGTTTAAATCGATATGTATAAAATTTCTGACTGTGTATATTTATGTTTTAAACTGAAATAGATAATAGAAATTTAAAAATAAAATTATTTAAAAATTTATTATATATTAGAGAACTTAACTATGATTTAAGAATTTTTATTTAATTTAGTTTTTGCTTTTTTATTTATAAAATAAGAATTTAATATAGAAAACATTTAAAAGTAAATTATCATATTTTATTTTGGAAGTTTTTATTTTATTTTGTTTTTGAAAATATCAACAATATAGGATTTAATAGCTTAATTCTATAAATTATTTAATTTTAATTCATTAAATATTTAAATTAATTTTTATTATAATAATTGTAATTTGGATAACGTATTTCTTAAATTTATAACGTAATCCTAATTAAAAAAATTAATTATGAAAAAATAATAAATTAAATTATAAATTTGAGAACAAAACCCAGAATGAGATAAAAAATAACTTATTCGAGAAATAAACAAATTTAGTTAATTATTCTGAATAGAATAAAAATTGAAAAAAAAATACATTTTAATACAATGATTAAAGAGTTTTTCATACAAAAGTTTTTATAAACACTCATTTACAAGTGATATTTTATATATTTGTCAAATTTCTTTATTAATTTAATTAAATTGAACTTTTTATAGTCATAAATTGAAACTTCAAAAACTTTTATTAATTTAGAATTTTAATATCTTTCTTAAATAAAATTCATATTTTAACTAAAATTATTAAATCTCTTTGAAATTTGCTATTTAAATAAATTTTAAAATTTATATAAATTTTTCTTTCATCTTGCAGAATAGCATAATAATCAATAAACGTAATATCTAATTTAATTTTTTAGTCATAATATTATAGAATTCTTCAAAATCAACTGCATTGTCTTTGTTGTTATCAGCTCTCAAAATCATTTCTTTCATCTCGCTTTCGGTTAAATTTAAATCAGTCAATTCTTGAGCTATTCCTCTAAGAGTTTCAATTGTAATTTTATTTGTTTTTCCTCCAGTAAATAAGGCAAAGACTTTTCTCAAGTCTTCTTTAGTATCTCCAACTGCGGCTTTTGCAGATAATAAGTTAATAAATTCATCAAATTCTACAGTTCCGCTTTTATCAGCATCAAGAGAATCCATAATATTTTTTAAAGTAGCACTTTCAGTTGGGAGTTTAATAGTTTCCAATGCTTCTTTTAATTCAGTGGTGTCGATTTTTCCAGATTTATCAGCATCAAATAAATCAAAGGCTTCTTTAATTAATTTAATATCTTCTAAAGGAATTCCGAGGTGTTCGTATTCTTTGGGATTGAAATCTCTTTGTTGAACAAGTGAGGTTCTTTTAACTACTTGTTTGCTCATTTTTTATTTATATGTATTATTTTTTAAATACATTATTTATATAAATATTAAAATATTAATAAATTTTTTTATGAAATTGATCATTTTTTAAGTATCATAAAAAAGCCTTTTTTCTTGTATAAAAATAAATGGTTTTATTTATTAAAATATATATATATACTTTATATGAAATTTCTTTTAATTTATTAATAGTTTAACTAAATAATTGATTTTACTTTATTTGTAAAATAAAATATTGAAATAAAATATTATTTGGTAAGTCTAGCTTAGAAAATTTAAATTAAATTATTATTCAAAGGTCTTAATATATAATAAAAAAATTTCTAATCATCAAAATAGTTATTTAAGGAAACATTGCATAAATATAAAAGAATCTTTAGATTTAAATAAAAGGTTTCTTTCGATAATTCAAAAGTTATTTTAGCTGATAATGATAAATTATTTATTTTCATATTCTTAATATGAATGAATTTATTTTAAATAAAATCTTATATTCTTAAAGGCCAATCCATTTTTACAAAATTACTTAAATTTTTTTGGTCATGATTGCATAAAATTCTTCAAAATTTACCATATCATCCTTATCAGTGTCGGCTCTTGCAATCATTTCATGAAGCTCAGCATCACTCATGTTTTCTAATTTAAGTTATAGTTTAAAGTCAAAAATTCATTTTAAACGGAAGTTTTTTAAAAGAAAAATTTGAATTTGAATGATAAAAATTTATAGTTTAATATTCATTTAAGCATAATTAGAGATTATGATCGTAAAATTACCTTGAAGGTCATTGGCAACTCTTCTTAAATGTTTAACACTAATTTTATCAGTGCTATCATCACCAATAAACAATCTAAATACTTTTTTCAAGTCGTCTTTAGTATCTCTATCAGACATTTTAGCTGTCATCATTTCAATAAATTCTTCAAAAGAAATGGTTCCACTTTCATCCTTATCGAGATCTTGCATCATATTATGCAAAGTTTGGTTCTTGTTGTCGATTCCTAAGTTTTGAAGAGCATTTTTGAGTTCTGATTTATCAATTTGACCGCTTTTATCAGAATCGAAAAGGTCAAAGGCGTCTTTAATTTCCATAACCTCATCTTCACTCAATCCATATCTGTCATATTTTTTTGGGTTGAATTCGTTTTTGGCTGCAGCACCAGTTTTTTGATTTCCTCTGTAGCTCATTTTTTTATAAAATAATTTATAATTATCATTTAAATATTTAATGTTTCTTAAATAAATTTTATTAATTTCATTTTTATTTTGAATATAAAAATTTATGATCATTTAGAAGGGATGATAGAAGGAAAATGGGGATTGGGGATTGGGGA
>Ga0194116_10005549_pt1 | contig 13851 bp, 8 predicted proteins | sample TA2MahsurfametaG_4_FD_148617 | JGI IMG/M metagenome (GOLD analysis project Ga0194116, IMG submission 148617) | Freshwater microbial communities from Lake Tanganyika, Tanzania - TA2015008 Mahale S9 surface | ecosystem: Environmental > Aquatic > Freshwater > Lake | place: Tanzania: Lake Tanganyika... | reverse complement strand
ATAAATAAGCATCCAACTTTTATTTATCATATTTTTTGAATAACTGAACTGCTGGCGAATCTCTTCAAATTTTATAAGATATCCAATTATTTATTACAAGTTCTCTTTCAATAGAGTTAATTCTTTTGAATCAAAAAATTATATATGTTTAAAACATTTAATTAATTGAACTAATTTTTTTAATTTATCTTTATAATTCAATTTATATTAATTATTTTCAGTTTAAGTCTTGGTTTTATTATAACTTCAATTAAATTTTAATTTTTTTAAATTTATTTAAAAAACTTTACTATTTAAAATAAATTAAAAACTCCCTTTTTTTTTGAAATAGATAGTCAAGAATTTAAATGAAGTTTTAATAAATTTTTTATTAATAATTAAAATAATTTACGAAAATTAATAAAAATGAATTTAAATCAAATTTACAATAAATCAATCGTATTAAGAGAACCATTTTTAATTAATGAAGAATTTGATTTATGTTTTCTTGTTTATAACGGAAAATTGTCAATGCTTGCGGATTATTTTAATAAAATGACAATAGAAGATACAGTAAGATTAGTAAATGATGTTAAAGAAGACAGATCTAGTTTACAAATAGCAGCATTTTTAGGTTTTCAAAATATATTTTTATACTTATTAACTTTTGATGCTGATATTTACTATCTAGACGATAAAAAACAGAATATATGCCATTTTATAAGCTATAAAGGCGAGGTTAAAAATCTATTAATTTTATTCAACTTTTTACGTTTTCGATTAAAAATTGAAACTTTAGAAGCAATTGAAAATTTAAAAAAAACCTATAATTTCAGCAAATTAGATGTGAAAAGGGGTAAACTTTCGAGAGCAGTTAACCACACAGATTCAAATTTGAAGAGATTTGATACTTTTCAAAAGAAACTAAGAGAAGAAGCTTATAATTTAATTGCAAAATGTTTAAAAATTTATCAAATTTTATTCTCACAGAGAGACAATGAAGGAAGAACTCCTGCTCATTATGCTGCAATGTCTAAATATCCTTTGTGTTATTTAATTATTGAAAATTTTTTAGAATTTGATATTTTCAAAAACAATGGATGGGATGAATTTATTTATCTATTTGAGGATTTGCAAAATTTAGAAGTTAAGCAGGAGCGAATGATGGATCCTCGAAGATGCAATAGACTTGAATCAGAACTAAGCAATTTATTAGGAGAAAACATTTTAACTGAATTAGCGGCTAAATTTAAAGAAGGAAAAAATGAAATTGTTAAAAATATAATAAATAAAGAAGATAGTATAAATGACACAGTTTTACATGTAGCTTCTTTTCATGGAGATTATAGAATTGTCAATAAACTTCTAATTTACAATGCTGATAAAACAGCAAGAAATATTCATAAAAAGCTTCCAGTTGATCTATCAAAAGATAATTTTGTTCGAAAAGTCCTAACAAATTTAAATAAAGCTGCTAAAAATTCGGATTCAAAAAACTTAACAGAATTAGTACATTTTGGACATGATATAAACTCTAAATTAAGCATTTTTAGCCAAGCCCCTATTCATAAAGCAATTGAATCAGATAAAAAAGATAAATACATAGTTCTTCAAAAAATGCTAGATATGGGAGCTGATCCAAATACCCAAGATAGCAATGGCTGGACAGCACTTCATTATGCAGCTGAACTTGGGGATTTTGAATCTATAAAGATCCTTTTAGATTCGAAAGCTAAAATAGATTGTTTTTCAAATAATAAGAAAACTCCTTTACATTTTGCGGCTTCTCATAATTTCAGCGAGATAGTTAAATATATCTTAGATAAAGCAAGCGAGAATAATTTCAATTTAAACTTCTTCACAAATAAGGAGCAATTGAATAGAAAAAGTAAAGACAAAAAACCTAATGTAGAAAATCCTCTCACTCGTAAAAAAGGGAATAAAGAAATAGATTTTAATCCGAATTTTCATAATAAAACTCAAAGAAATAATTTAAATAATAACAACATAAATAGAAATGATAATCAAGACACTCTTTCAAGAAAAACAGTAAACAATCAAATTAATTTTGATCCAAAATATTCGACTAATCATACTAATCATCATATTAATAACAATCATAAATTTGAAAATCAAAACCCGCTTTTAAGGAAAACAGGTAAGAAAGAAATTGATTATGAACCTGAAAATAAAAATTCAATATTTTCTTACGTAAATTCAAAAAGTGCAAGGAATTTTTACTCTATATCAACAAGGCCTTTTAGCGCTAATACAAGCAATTTTAATAATAGTTCAATAATAACTAAAAACAAAAGTCAATTACTGATTGATAAAAATGATTTGATATTCAATAAAAAGGATTCTAATGGTTGTACTCCACTTCATATAGCAGCAAAGCATGGTTCTGTAGAAAGCCTCGCAATTCTTTTAGCTTTTGGAAGTGATCTATATTCAGAAGATTTTCGAAAATGGAATATTTTACATTATGCAGCTTTTCAGGGACACCCTAAAGCAGTTAGATTTATTTCTAGATATGATTCTGATTTCAGTATTTTGAAAAATGCTCGAAACTCACAAAATAAATTAGCATTAGAGATAGTTAGAGATTATACTATTAAACATTATTTTAATAATATTTGGGAAGCTGTTAAAGAAGGAAATTTAGATCTTGTAAAACAAATACTAAATGAAGGTGAGAATATAAATGAAATATCGACTTTCTTAGAAAATACGCCACTTCATTTGGCTGTTTTCAATAATCATTATTTAATGGTTAGGTTGCTTTTGGATAATCAAGCTAAGATAGACATTAGCAATAAAGATTCGATTTCAGTTAGAGAATATTCAGAATTAATTAATTCAAATATTTCTAGATTATATAATAAAGTTCTAAGTGAGGGTGGTGATGTTATGAATATAGATATAAATTGGAAAGAAGTAATTAGAAACATAATAAATGTAAATGAGAAAACATTAAATGCTTTGATTACAGTTAAAAATAATAAAGTTAAACTTTGGAAAATGATGGATTTTAGTGATAAAATTAATGGATTATTAGTAGACTATGAAAAAAATGAAAACAAGTTAAAGGAATACCAATTAACTCAATCACTATTAAATCAATCACATTCAACAAATAACCAGCAATCTTTAATAGATAATAAATCCCTCAAATAATCCATTTTTCAATTTTTAAAATTTGAGAAGATAATATTTTTATTATTTAATAACTTTTAGCTTTTTTGATTTAATTTTATTTAATAAGGTAAAGTGTTGATAAGAAGAAATTTATAATATATTCAAAATATTGGAGTTTATAGAAATTTTATTTATTATTTAAAAAAGTTCATCTTTAACTTTGGATTAGATAAAATGAGAAAACCTAATTTATTTTAAAATTCATCTTTTAAATAAAATTAATTTCATCAAATTTATTAATTTTACTATAAATCTTAAATTTAATCAATTTTAGAATGATTTTTTAACCATGATATCATAAAATTCATCAAATGTAATTTCTACACCATTTTTTGATGCTCTTGTAAGCATTTCAGATAATTCATCTTGTCTCATATTTTCACCTAAGTCTTTTGAAACTTTCTTTAACGCATTAATAGTTATAGTTTTTGTATCAGGATCATCTATAAATAATTCATAAAGTCTTCGAAGTCCTTCCCTTGAGTCTTTATCCCCAAGTCTATAATTAATAGCATCAAGTAAAGTTTCAAATGTAACTCCTCCCTCTTTGGCTGCATCTTTTGTATCTAAATCACCAATCATATTGTAGATAATTGGATTTCTTGTATCAAATCCTAAAGATTGCATAGCTTGCTTTAATTCTGAAGGGCTTATTCTTCCAGTATTATTAGTATCGAATAATTCAAAAGCTGTACGTATTTCTTGAACTTCTTCAGTGCTTAAACTAGAAGAAGTAACTGCTGGTTTTTTTGCTTTTCTTGATAACATTTTTTTTATATTATTTTTTACATTTAATGATTAAATTTCCTTTTAAAGAAATATTTTATATATTATAATTTTAATTTATTGCTTTGATGCTTATACAAAAGCCAATTAATTTTTATAATTAATTAAATGATGTTTGTTTTTAAAATAATTAAAAATGGTTTTACGCTGTGAATATAATTATTTCTGAAACAATTACAAATTATAATTTTTGATAGAAAAATTATTATAAAAATCTATTAGAAAAAATCATTATTTAATTATCTTATTGCATAATAAATAAGAATTACCTGTAGAAGCGAATTTGTATTAAATATCATCAATTTTTAATTTTATTTTTCTATATTTAAGTAAAATTAAAGAAAGTTGAACTTTAAAATTAAGAATTTTTAATTTTTAAAATGGAAAATTAATTTGATTTGTAAATAAGGGTCTCTCATTGTTTAAATTATCAATCAATATTTTTACTATTAGCTTGTAATTAAAAACAAAATTCATTTAAATCTTTGAGATTAAAAGAAAGAGATTTTATAGCAAATAACTTCTATATAATAATACACTTATATTATAAAATTTATTCTGTAAAATTAAAAAATATTAATAAAAATATCGCTACTAAATTAATGTATTTAAAAAAGTGAATTAAATAAATCATTGAAAATTGTTGTTATCTTCTTCTTGAAATCATCATCAGAAATATATTGTTTTATTTCATTTATATCGGAGAATAAAATAAAATAAATCTCCTCGTCTGTAATATCAAAAGACTTTTTTATTAAATCAATATTGTCCTCAGAATTTTTTAAAATCATTTTCAGGAAATTTTTCAAAAATAAAAATTTTGATTTATAAAAATTCTTAATCTCTTTTTCGCTTTCTTTTTTATTATAAAGTAAATGCAACCTCTTATAATTTTCGAAAAATACTTTCTTATCATCTCCATTAGAAATATATTCTATCAAAGAATAAATTAATTTTTCATCAATTGATTTATTTTTTGCATCAATAATGTAGAGATTTACGAATATCAAATCTAAAGCAAAATTCTTTATTTGTAAATTCATTTTATTTTGACTTATAAAATTCAAAAAACTCAGGATTCCAGAAATATCTTTTTTAGACTTAGAAACAAGCTCTTCAATAAAAGCATTAAATTCAGATACTTGCTTTGAATTATTAGATGTGTTGAAAAATTCCAGAGCTAAATTATGATTTACTGAATTAAACCAATTATTTTCTGTTGCTGCAGTACTATTTAGATTTGTATAATTAAGATTTTTATTAAAATCCTTTTCTTTGTTATTAAAAAAATTTAAGCTAGTGTTGATTAAACCTCCTATGTTATTCGATTTACTAATATCATTTCTATTTAATTTCTTCATAAAAAATTTTTCTAAAGCTTTGCAATTTAAATAATTATAAAAAATAAATTCTCTTGCGAATTGGAATTCTTTTTCTGTAATTTGGATATTTTCTTGAGGATTGGTCTCAACTGTAATCAGATTATTATTGTAATTGCTTATTACGCTATTTTTGTTCTTTAAATCATTTAATAAATTATCTTCAGAATAATTAAAATCATTAATAATGCTGTTCGAATTTTCGTGCTTTTCATTTTTGATATTATGAAGACAAATATCTTTTGGTTTGTAAATGTTATTTGATATTAAAATTTTTAGATTTTCTTCAATGAATTCATTTGTAATTATTAAATTTAAATTGTTTGTAATGAAATTTTTAATTAATTTTTTCGTAGCAAAGACTTCTTCAAAAGTTTTTTTGTCAACATTTGGAATGATTTTATAAGAGTTAGAGTTATTTATTTTATTTTTGCTGCTATATAAATCTTTAAATTTTCCAGCTGATTTATTATAATTGTAGCTTAATTTTTCTGGGCTGAACTTATTATGATTTTTATTAGATAGATAACGATCTTTAAAAAAATTTGTTTTATAATATTTATCATTCTCTGAATTAAATTTGCTATTCAATTTGAGATTTGGAGAAAATACTTTGTTGTTTATTGTAGGATTATTAAAAAAATTCGTATTTTCTGAATTATTAAAATTATTATTTAAATTCAATAAATTACTTGTATCATTGTTTTCTATTTTTTCAAACAGCCGAGAAAAATTATATTCAAAATCAAAAGGAGAATCAATAATATTCAAAAATTTTGAAATGTTTTTTAGCTTATAATTAGGAGTTTTATCTATAGCCCTTTCACTTTTGAATTCAGATTTTTTTGGAATTGAATCGGATATATTTTTATATGTTTTATTATCTATAACAGAAGGAATAATACTTTCAATATTATTTGTATTGGAAGTTGCTTTAATATTATTGGCATTTTTCATTTCATTATTATTTTTAGTATTATCCAGATTTCCAAAACCATCTCCATTTTTTGAAGAATAAGTTTTATAAAAGATTAAAACTTTTTCTGGAGATTGAACATTGTTTTCCTTGGATTTATTTTGTATTATATGATTCTTTGATGTATCGATAATTTTATTGAAATTTCGACTTGAATTTTGTGAGGTTTTTATTTGTAGATCGTTTCGACCGAATTTTAAACCATTTGTTAAATAAAAAGAATTAAAAGTTTTATTATCGTTTATTTCAAAAGTCTTTTCATTTGATCTTTTTGAAAAATTATAATTAAAATTATTCAAAAATTGTTGTTTAAAATAAATATAATTGCTTGAATTGTAAAAATTAGAGTTTGATTTATTTAATAATAATTTATTAAAGGAATTTTTATTCGAGTTTTTACTTTGTTCAAAACATAAACTACTATTTGCAGAAATTAGTTTTTTAAATTTCGAAGTAGAATTATCTGGATTTAACGTGATCACTTTATTTAAAAAATCCATGTCGTAAAAATCAGATTTCGAATTGGAACTTATTCTCTCATATCTTGCTTTTTTAAAGTTCAACTTATTATTAAAAAAATTATCAGAACTGAAATTACTTTTATTGTTATATAGAATTTTATTACAGTGTTTGATTTTTGGTTTTATTTTTTTAGTAAAAGATTGATCTGTTAGAAGATATGAAGAATTATGTTCATTTTTGCTAAATTCATTAATATTAATGATTTTATGCTCTCTTTGCTTTCCTATAGAGTTTAAATTTCTTTGCTTTATTAAATTTATTTCGTTTTGATTGTTTTCTTTATTTAAAGTTTTTTCAATTTTTTCTAAATTAGCTGATTTATTTTCACTTTTATAATTTTTGCTTTTTTCCAATTTTTCGAAATCCTTTGATGCCAAAGAGTCCCTTTTCCTTTTTTTCTCAGCACGATATTTATTCATGTTATTACTTATAAAATCAGCAGAAGGAAAATTTGGAGAATTCAACATATCATAACTTTTTTGAATATTTTTAATTGTTTTTTGACAATTAGAGAAAATCACTGAATTCCTTTTTTTAGAAACTTCTCTTAACACATTATTATTAATATTGCTATCATTAATATTAGAGTTAAATATATCAGATTTTTCCCTTTCTAATATCCTTTTTTTAATTACAATTCCGTTATTATTAAGCTTCTCTGGTTTTTTTTTTTTTTTATAATTCATAAAACTATCAACGCTTTTTTCTTCATTAAGATCAGGTAAAACAACTGTTTTTTCTTTATCTGGGCTCGAATTAAATTTTGGGAATTTATTTATAGTATATTTTTTTGAAGAATCTATTTTTATCAAACTTTTTACAGTGCTTCTAGGCTTGGAAGATTCATTTTCATTATTTTTTATTGAATTCTGATTTTTATAATTTTTCAAAGCTAAATTAAAATTAAGAGTTTCTTCTATAAGATTATTCAAATTTTTTTCTTTTTGTTGAACGATAATTTTTTCATTTATATTTACTGTTTTTTCCCTTAAAAGAGGCATTTTTTGATTAGATTCATAGTTTTTATTTTTCTTTCCATTTTGAGTATTAGAAAAAGTTCGATAGTAAATATTTTTAATATTATTAAAGGTTAAATTCACATTATTATTATTTCTTTTATTATATTTTTCACAAATCTTTACATAAATTGACTCTCCTTGATAATTATTTATGTCTATTTCAGAATTTATTTTCTCAAGATTGTTGCCGAAATAACTAATCGTATAAATGCTGGGTTCCTTGTTAAGTCTTGTAAGTATGTTATTTGTTAATTCCGAAACCGTTTTAAATTTTATAACATTATCTTTTAAGAAAAATTGTGTTTTAGTGTTTTTATTAGGATTTATTTCTAACTTAATTTTCAAATCCATGAAATTACTATTATTATCAATCAAAATTAAATCACAAAATTTAAGTTTGCTGTAGACAGAATTTTTAATTACATTACTTTTTGGACTTAAAGTGATTTCTTCTAAAGATTTTTTGAAGGAAGTAAATTCACTTTCTAAAATTTCATTGCTAAATAAAAAATCTTTATTCTTGTTTGATTCATTTTCTGCCATAATTATTTTAAAAATTTCTCAACAATAATTATTATAATTTAAATTAGTTACTTCTTAACGTATATTAATGAAATAATATAATATAATTAATAAAATTACAAAAATTATTTTAAAATAAATTACACATACTTATCCCAATTAATCATAATTATATTCAATTTAAGATAAATGAAAATTAATTTATTAATTTTAAGACTTTAATTTTACCATTTTCTTGAAACAGAGAAGGTATTTATTTTTTTAACAATATTTACAATTAAAACATTTTTAAAATAAAAATAATAAAGAAGTATTCAAAGAATAAATTTTTTATTTATTTAAATTATTTAATATTTTTCTTCATATTCTTATCTAAAAATATTAGATCATCACTCCTTAATTTTTCCAATGAGAAAATTCTATTTTGAATTTCTTCAGTTTTAAGAGTCATTTGCAAATGCTGATGACGAGCTAAAGATAAATTACTAAATAAAGTATCTTTTTCTTCCGAGAGCACATCCAATTGCTTTTTATAGTCATTTAGCAATTCATTAAAATTTTTAGAGATTAATTTATTCAAAGAATCCGTATTTAAATTATTAGAATTATTATTTCCTAATGTTAAATTATTCATATTAAAAAAAAAATTATTGTGAAAATCATTTGTGATATTAGTGCATGTTTGCAAAAGCTTTTGATTCTTTTTTTCTAAATTTATTATATACTCTTGATGTATTCTGTTTTCTTCTATTAAAGTTTTAATAGTATCATCAAAACACAAAGAATTTTTAAGTAAATTATAATAAGAATTTTTCCAATGTAAACAAGCTTCAAGTTCATTTCTGTATAGCAGTTTCAGTTTTTTATATTTCGTTTGGAGTTTCTTAAAATCTTCCACAAAATCATTGTAATTATTGAAGTTTATACAATTTTCAGATAAATTCGTTATTAAATTATTTGTAGAGTCTTTATCATTTTCATAATTGCTATTATTGTTGGTATTATTTCTATTATTTTTTAATTCATTTAATTCACTTTCTGAATCAATTTCCATCTTTCGATTGTTTCTTACATCATTATTTTGATTCTTTGAATTATTTTGAATATTTTCAATTTTTTTTAATTTGTAATTTTCTGAGTTTTCTGAGATATTTTCTCCATAGCGTAAATAATTATAATTTTCACTGCTTTCATCATTATTTTTGTATCTGCTTTTAACATTCTTATTTTTATCTGATTTGAGAGTCTCCAAAGATTCTATTTTAGAAACTTTTGGTAGATTTTGATTTGAGGTTTTTATCTCTAAAATTATTTGAAGTTATTTTTAATTTTTAAGAAAAAATAATAAAAGACTTTAGTTGATTTTTATTAATTATAAAATATCAATTAAATAAAATCTTTGGAAACGAAAAATATAAATCGATCATGTATTTATAATATAATAATTAACAAATAAAATACCTTTTATTTCGTTATTATCTAGATTTTCATAGTGAGATTTATCAATTAAATATCTTTTAATATTGTTCTTCTTTTTTTCTTTTTCTAGAATTTCATTAATGTTTCTTTCAGAATAAAAATCTTTATTGCAACTTTTAGATCGAGAAATACTATTATCAGAATCGTAATTTTTATTAATTCTTTCTGCAATTAATTTTATGTTCATGTTTTCAATTAAAATTTAAAGTTTTAGAATATAAAATATGATTATTCAATAATTAATTTTAAATTGTTAAATCAAATTAATTATATTTCACTTATCTCTTACAATAAATTCTATGGAAAAATACATAAATTATAATTTCTAAATTTTTATTTGTATATAATTCTTTTAGGAAGAATTATTATTTAAAATCTTTATTAAAAATTTATTGAAGTGAGGAAGAAGAATTTTCATATCATTCGTAACTTCAGCAATGATTAGTTGAGGAAATTGATTCGCTATTTTAGGTTTAAACATAATTTTTAATTTAATAGAATTAATAATATGTCTTTAAAATAATTAAATTTTAGATAAAAATCATAGTGAATTTGTTTTGATTATATTTGTAATTTATTACATGTTTTTTTCTTAATTTCTCCTTTTTCTTCATCTCTACTATAGGAAAAAGCAACAATATTATCTTTATTCATATATTCGCAGAAATTATTTATCCAATCATCCAAGATATTGTCATATTTATTATTTTTGGAATCTATCACTACAATTACCCCATGTGCATCATGTTTCATTGCAGGCCAGCACTTTTGATATCTAAAATTATAATAATTTCTTGAGAATTTATTTTACTTTTTATCTCCCGATATATCCCATAATTGAATTTTAACTTTATTAGTGTTTTTTCCTTTAAATGAAGGAATGCTTTTTAATTGTTCTTCTGTAAATTCTCTTTCACATTCTAATATTCTTAAAGCAGCTGTTGGCTTATATTCGGTTGGAACTACATTTGAAAATTCTGAAATAGTATTAGATAAAACTGTTTTTCCAACTCTTTGTGGACCACATACAATTATTTTTAATGTATTATTTGGTAACATTTTTTAAATTTAATTTAAATTGATTTTTAGGTAATTTCATTTATTTTTAAGGATTTTTTTCTACATATTGAAATGATATTGTTATAAAATTTAATTGTTATAAATTCAATTTTGCAATTAATTTATTTCAATAGTTTTTCACAAAAAGGATAATATAGTAGGGATTCTAATTTATTTCAATAATAATAATTAATAGCATTTTATTATCTAATCTTGTTATAATTTTCTTAATATTGCCCATAATTATGATTTTATCCCAAATCTTATATAAAAATAAATTTTTATTTTGTATACTAAAATAAAGATTAATTAAAAATTTGTAATAATGGGAAATAGCATTAAAAACTGCTGCGAAGCTTTCAAAAACAAGTTTAATATTAATAAAAATAATTCTAAACTTAAACAGCTACTTCTTACTCCAATAGATTTATCTCATAGAAATTCTAGCTTTAGAGTTTATAATTCTGAATCAAAAAGAATCGGAAAAGAAATCTCAATAAAAGACTTCCGAATAATAAAAACACTTGGTAAAGGTTCATTTGGAAAAGTTGTATTGGTACAGCATAAAGAATTAAAAACATACTACGCAATGAAAATTTTACTTAAAGAACAACTAAAGCAAACAAATCAAATTTTACACACTAAAAGTGAACGAGAAATATTGGAAAAGATTTCTCATCCATTTATAATTAAACTTATATTTGCTTTCCAAAATCCAGAAAAACTTTTCATAGTTACAGAATATATGGGTGGAGGTGAAATTTTCTACCATTTACGCAAAGAAGGGAGATTTTCAGAAGAGCGAACTAGACTCTATATTGCTGAATTAGTTCTCGCTTTAGAGCATTTGCATCGTAATAATATTATATATCGTGATTTAAAACCGGAAAATATTCTTCTCGATAAGAATGGACATATAAAGCTAACTGATTTTGGTCTTTCAAAAATATTAAAAAGTAATTCCACTAATTATCAAAACGGAAATGGATTTTCTAATTTGAATAGTGGCAATAAACATATTGAAAAAAAACATAGTTTAGAAAGTAATAATATTTCTCTTATAAATAATACCAATCCATCTTTTAACAGCAGCTTTACATCTGTTTATTCAAGGGCTTATACTATCTGTGGAACTCCTGAATACCTTGCACCCGAAATTCTTAATGGTAAAGGTTATGATAAAGCAGTTGACTGGTGGTCATTAGGAGTTGTTGCATTTGAAATGCTTTGTGGATATTCTCCTTTTATAGAAAATAAATTCAAATTAGATATAAATGCTTATAAAAAACCAATCTTTAAAGAAAGTTTTATAAGTGAAGAAGCATTTGATCTATTAAAGAAATTATTGGCAGTTGATCAAAATAAAAGGCTAGGAGCTGGAGTCAATGATTCAGAGGAAATAAAACAACATTCATTTTTCAAAGAAATAAATTGGAAAATGGTTTATGATAGAAAATACAAACCGATTTTTATTCCAAATATTAAAAATGATGAAGATTTAAGTAATTTTGATAAAATGTTTACTGATGAAGATCCAAAATTTGGGGTCGAAAAAAGTGGATTTTTAAATAGACAAAATTCTGACAATAAATATGATGATTTTACTTATGTGAATAAATTCCTCACTTGAATTTTAGGATTCTTAAAATTAAAATTAATAATTTTAGGTAATTTTAGGAACTCTTTTGTGTGAATTTTATTAATACTGTTTTATATAAAATTTTAATATTAAATTTGTTTATAAGAAATTGTTATTTTGTATTTTAAATTTTTCTAATTTCTATAATTGGATAGAATTTTAATTTTATAAATAATTCGTTAATAAATATTATAAATTTTCAAGTGAATTTGTTAAAAAATTTAGTTTGAAAAATTTTTATGAGAAAAAAAATTTATAAATCAAATATTCAGAAAGGTAATTTTGATAAATATTATAAATTTAGTTTTCTTATACTAAATTATTCGAATAATTGTTAGATTTCGAATCTTCAAAATTATTCAAGTTATTATTTAAATTTTCTGTCATTGAAGTAAACAACCATCTAATTGATTCCTCTATTCCTTTTCTAATTTAATTTTTTAATAATATTTACAAACCCTGTCAAAGCCGATATTTCCATTACAAAAAATCTCTTTTTATCCAATCGATTGTAGTTGATTGCATTATAAATTCTTTTGAGTTTTGCATCATCAGCACTAACCAGATCCTTTTTAAATTAATATTAAATTTACTGTTTTATTTAGTAAAATCAATATAGGAATATTATTGTTTATGATATCTTTATTCAATAATACATTGTTATCTAAATTATTAAAAAGTTTTTTATGTATAATATGAAAAAAAATTTATCTTTTACTTAATATAGCTATTTCATCTTCGATAAAATTACTAGTTAAATCAATCATATAAACTAAACCCTCAATATCATCATAGTAACTTTCCCATAATTTTTTTAAGCTTTCTTTTCCTCCTAAATCCCATAACTGCAATTCACTTTCATTATACTGATTATTAATAAATATTATTGACTTTTAATTTGGAAACTGACTAAAATAAATAAATATTATACGATTTAATCCTGTAGTTGGAATAATAGCATTTAATGGAGTTCCTCTTCCTCCTAACTTATGTTTCAGATGCTCAAAATATGTCTTTTTTAGTTAAATTAATTTTTTCTGAAATTACTTATAATTATTAGAATGTCTTAATTATAAATTGAAAAGTTTTAAATCAATTTACAGTTTTTCCTGATTTTTCTTCTCCTACTATTAAAATTCTGTAGACTTGTGCTGAAAAATACATATTGTAAAAACCTGACATTAGGGAAAACATATTTTATATATATATTTTTTAAATTTAACAAAAATAAAATTTGAAATAAAATAAAAATTTATTTATCATTATTTTAAATTGAGGAAAAAAAAAAAGGGG
>Ga0194116_10005547_pt1 | contig 13856 bp, 12 predicted proteins | sample TA2MahsurfametaG_4_FD_148617 | JGI IMG/M metagenome (GOLD analysis project Ga0194116, IMG submission 148617) | Freshwater microbial communities from Lake Tanganyika, Tanzania - TA2015008 Mahale S9 surface | ecosystem: Environmental > Aquatic > Freshwater > Lake | place: Tanzania: Lake... | reverse complement strand
TTACCACCTTTCATTGATCCTTTTTTAGATCCTTTTTTAGATGATTTTTTAGAACGTTTTTTGCCTCCAACTTGAGAATTTTTAGGTACAGGTGCAGGTTCAGGTGCAGGTTCAGGTTCTCCCTCAGGAGGATTACCACCTTTCATTAATCTTTTGGATGATTTTTTAGATCCTTTTTTGGAAGATTTTTTAGAACGTTTCTTTCCACCAACTTGAAGTTCATCTCCAGCAGCTCCTCCTTTCATGGATCCTTTTTTGGAAGATTTCTTAGAACTTTTCTTAGAACCCTTCTTTGCACCGCCTTTATAAGAACCTCTTTCTTTTTCAACATATTCTTTTACAAATTCTAAATCCTTATTAGACTTTAACATTTTTTTTAGTTCAGCCATATCTACTTCTTTGGTGGTTTCTTTATCATTAACTTTCTCTTTAACTTCGAATTTATCTTTTAACATCTCTTTTACAAATAGACGATGAAACTTTTCACCTTCCTTTTTTGTTAAAACAAAGGATAAACCTTTTTCACCATCAATTATACTTTCTTTTATTAAGTGCTTAACACCTTTTAATCTAAAGCTCTTAGAATTTTCAAAACGAAATGCAGGTCCAGACATATATATATTTAATATAGAAATAATTTTTAAATATTTAATAAAAAAAAATTGATTCATTTTAAATTTATCACTTATTTTTTTCAATATAATGTTTGATAATATAATTATAATTGGTGCATCGGGATTGGTTGGAATAGAATTTATTAAATTAATTGGTAAACAAGATAATTTAATTTTAATTTCTTCAAATAATGTTGGAAAAATTTGTCCTATAACAGAAATAAAATATGATGCTTTGGATAATATTGATTATACTAAAAATAATATTTATATTAATTGCGCTAATTCAGATCAGGCTGTTGAAATAAATAATAAAATGAACTCCAACTCTTATTTAATAGATAATTCATCACAATATCGAATGAATGAAAAAGTACCTCTTGTAATTCCTGAAATAAATTTTGAAGATATTAAAAAATATAATTCACAAATAATTACAAATCCAAACTGTTCAACTATTATCTTGGCAATGTTATTAAATCCATTTATTAAAAACAATCATAAAATTAAACGAATAGTTGTTTCAACTTACCAAGCAGCTAGTGGAGCAGGTAAAGTTGGACTAGATGAACTTTTAGTTCAAACTAATGAGTTTGTTATGAAAAAAAAATTAACAACAAATTATTGGCAGCAACAATATCTTTTTAATACATTTGTTCATAATTCACCAATCGAAACAAATGGTTATTGTCAGGAAGAAAATAAATTAATAAATGAAACACCAAAAATTTTTAATACTAAAATAAATATTAGTCCTACTTGTATCAGAGTTCCTGTTTTAAGGTCTCATTGTGAAAGTGTTAATATTGAATTTGAAAATAAAATAGATTATGAAACTATTTTAAATTTAATTAAAAATGAAAAAGAAACTTTAGAATTAATTAATGATGATCATAGTTTTCCATCATCTATATCTTCTAATAATAAACATCTTGTACAAGTTGGTCATATTCGTCAAGATTTTTCTCTAGATGAGAACAAAGGATGGAATTTTTGGATTAGTGGAGATCAATTACTAAGAGGTGCAGCTTATAATGCATTTTTAATTATGAAAAAAATAATATAATAATATTTAATTTATATTATTATATATATATTATGGGTAAAAAAAATTTAAAACTAAAAGGTGGAAGAACAACTTTTAAATTTAGAACTAGACCTGTAGTTGTAGTCGGTGATTCTTCAAGAACAAGCACAGTTAGAACTAGACCTGTAGTCGATGATCCTTCAAGAACAAGTACAGTTAGAGTCAGTTCTTCTAGATCAGGATATAATACAGTATCAATAATTATAATTATACTTTTATTAGCATTATTTTTAAGTTTTTTATTTAAAGAAAAAAAAAAAGTAGTAATTTAATATAAAAAATTGATATAAATAATAATTACATTATTATTTATTGATTAATGCCAAAATACGGTCAATATAATGTTCCCAGGTCTGATACTATGGTTAATTTAGGAACCGGTCAGCCTAATAATTTAAATTTACCAATTAAATGGTTTCAATCCACGTGTGCAAAAATGGCTACAGATATGTTTGGTGAAGATCCAAGCGAACACGGACAATTACTTCAATACGGTGCTATTGAAGGTTATGATGATATTAGAGTAAAGATGGCTGAATGGTTAACTGAAAAATATTATTCAAATATCAAAAATCAAGATCTACAAGTTAATCATTTAATAGAATCAAAAGATATTTTTATGACCAATGGAAATACAGGTGCATTGCATACTTTAATTTCTAAATATACTGAATCAACTGATTATATTATTGTAGAAAATCCTACTTATTTCATAGCTATTAATATGTTTAAAGAGTATGGATTACATGTTGAAGGGGTAAATCTTGAAAACGATGGAATAAATATATCTGATTTAGAAGAGAAAATTATTCAACTAAATTATGATGAAAAATCAAAACAATCAGTACTATTTTATTATATGATTCCATCTTTTAACAACCCAACTGGTATAACAACTTCTCATGAAAAAAGAAAAAAAATAGCTGAACTATGTGAAAAATATGATAATTTTTATGTTATTGCTGATGAAGTTTATCATTTTTTATCATGGGATGAAAAATATGATTATTATCCAATGGCTGATTATCATCCCAAGATTGTATCTATGGGTAGTTTTTCAAAAATTTTGGCTCCTGCTTTAAGAGTAGGATGGATTTATCAAAATACTAATCATCTAAATTATCATGACGTTTATGGTATTGTGACTGGAACTTCTGGATTAAATTCATCAGCAGTTTTAGATTCAAGTGGTGGTGTTAATCCCATTGGATTTAAATTTATTGAATATGCATTTGAATACGATACAGACGGTATAAGACATATTGACAAAATTATCAAGACAAATATTAATAAACTAAGTAATAGTTGTAATTTAATGTTAGAATATTTAAGTCAATATAATAATATTTCTTATTTACCTACTAAAGGTGGATATTTTATTTGGATTAAATTCAAAACCATCAGAAACACTACTGATTTTTTAAAAATATGTGAAAAAAATAAAGTAAAATTTCACCCTGGTAATAAATTCTCAACTAATTCATCTTTTACAAATTGTGTTAGATTGAGTTTTTCATATTATGATCCCGATGATCTTATTCTTGGATTAGAACGCATGATGGATTCAGTAGTAAAATATAATAGTATTAATGTTTTAATTAATGGTGCTTCTGGTAAACTTGGTAGTTTAATAAAGAAAGAAGTTTTAAATAATAGAGATTTTAATTATGTTGGTGATATTAAAAGAAATAGTACCAAAGAAGATTTTGATGGAATGGTTCCGTATAATTCTGTAATAATTGATGTTAGTTCCAATGAAGCTACATATAATTTACTAACTTTTTTAATCAATCAAAAAATAAATTTACCTTTAATTATTGGAACTACTGGATTATCAGAAGGAACGAATATATTGTTAGATATATATAGTAAAACAAGTCAGGTAGCACATATTACTAATTTTTCTGAAGGTATTCCATTATTTAGAAAATTTGCTAAACTAGTTAATGAATTAAATCTTGAATGGAAATTTGAAATGACAGATATTCATCATGTTCATAAAAAAGATTCTCCAAGTGGAACAGCTAAAACTATTAAAAATGAAATAGTTAGAGATGTACCAATTAATTCTATAAGAACTGGCGAAGTAATAGGTGAACATACTTTAGAATTAAGTAATGGTTCTGAAGTATTAAAACTAACTCATAGTGTAAATAATAGAAATACATTTGCAAAAGGTTGTATAAATTATATTTATTGGATTTTACTTAAAAATAATGGATTATATAATTATTTAGATAATCATATTGAATCAAAGCAATATAATTTAGTTAATGATAATATCATTCTTATTGATATAAATAAAGAGTTACCACAAGTTTTATTAAATCATATAATCACAAATTTAAATAATAATTATAAAAAATTAACAAAAATAATATTTCTCAAACATATTAAAGATTCCAAATATCAAGCTATTATATATGGTAAAACTAATGAAAAATTTTGTTTGATTAATTATTGTGCTTATTCTTTATTATCAACTATTAATTATATTAGAGATATTGATGAAAATACTAATGGAAAATTTTATGTAAATAACAATTATTATTCATACACTTATACAGATGAAATCGGTTTATTAAAATTACCTTCTATTGATTATTTGGATGAAAAGTCTAAAGATAATAATATAAGTGACATGATTAATCAAATGACAAATTTAACATTATATGGTGTGTCAAGATTTACTTTTGATAATACTAATTATTTATTACTAGAATTGAAAGATAATATTTTTAGCTGTGATATGTTAGATACAATTTGTACAATCATTAATTCTGAACAATCAGACAAATTTAATGTTATATTTATTAATTCAAACTACTACAAAACAGAAGATAAAAATATTATTAATATGAGATTTTTTAACTCTGAATCTAAAGAAGTTACTGATAATGGTATTGCTTGTGCCATTTGTTTTGATTACCATTTGTATCATTTTGTTAAAAAGTATAATGAATCTCATAAAATTATTATTAAAATGAAAAATAACAAAACAACTAAATTAACTTATAATTCATCAGAAATGTTTATCTATGATGATTTAATTTAAAAAAATTGATTAATATTATTTTTGCTTATTATTAATTTATTTAATGAAACATATAAGAGTAATTACAGTAATTCCAACCTTTTTTAATGATGATTTCAGTATAGATTATCAATCTATGAAATCTCACATTAATGACCAAATTGAACGCGGAATAGAAACTATTGTCATTCTAGGAACTACCAGTGAAGCTCCAACTTTATCATTGGAAGAGCGTGTTCAAGTTGCTGAATTTGTATTTAATAATTTTAGTAAAAATCTTTCAATAATAGTTGGATTGGGTGGTAATAACACTAAAGAAATGATTCATGAATTAAAATTAATTGAACCATTTGCTAATTTAATTATGATTTCTCAACCATCTTATAATAAACCATCACAAGAAGGAATATTCCAACATTTTAAAATACTAATTGAATCAACTGAACGACAAATAATTATATATAATATTCCATCAAGATGTGGAGTTAATATAAATCCTACAACTGTTCAAAAAATTACTGAACTAACTAATAGAGTTGTTGCGATTAAAGAAGCTTCTGGTGATTTGTCTCAAATGATGCAAGTTAGAGAACAATGTCCAAATCTAGAATTATATTCTGGTGATGATGGTTTAGTTCTACCTGTATTAAGTATTGGAGGCGTTGGAGTTATTAGTGTAGTTTCTAATATTTTACCTGAAGTTGTATTATCAATGATTCATGAATATTTTCAAGGAAATTTATCAAGATCTCAAAATTATTTCTATCAATTAAGACCATATATCAAGTTCTGTTTTATTGAAACTAATCCTGTACCTGTAAAATATATGTTGTCAGTATTATCTAATAAAAAATCATTAGCTAATGTAAGATTACCTTTAGTTGAATTAACAAATGAATCTAAAAAATTACTTCCAGAATTTTCTAACTAAAAAATATTGAAAACTATTAAAATTATTTTAAATGATATTTATATAATGTCAAATTACATCGTATGGAAATTTGGAGGAACATCACAAACATATTCTACTTATAATATGATTTTACAAAAATTACAACAAATTAAAGATAAAACTAAAGTAGTCATAGTTTTATCTGCAATTAGTGGTATTACCAATAAATTATTAGATTTAGTTTTATATAATAAAAATACTATTTTTGATATTATTGAACAAAATTATCTATTAGCTTCTAAATGCAATGTTAATATTAAAGAAGTTTCTGAAATTTTTATTGCTGAATGTATGAATAAAAAAACATTAGATGATCAAATAAGTATTGTATCAAAAGGAGAATTTTTTACTGCTAGTATATTAAATAATTTTTTACAATTACATAATATTGAATCAAATTTTATATCTTCATTAGATGTAATTTCGTCAAATCAAGAAAATAATAATTTATATAACAAAGGTGAATTTACTGTTGATTCCAAAAAAATTATTTCTAATTTTGAATCAAGTGATGTAATTATTATACCTGGTTTTAGTGGAAGAACTCCTTACAATAAATGTTGTTTGCTAGGAAGAGGAGGTTCTGATACATCAGGATCTATTATTGCTGCTGCATTAAATGCATCATTATATGAAATATGGACTGATGTAAATGGTATTTATTCATCTGATCCAAGAAAAATTACTAGTACATTTATAAATGAAATAGTTCATTATGATGCTGCACAAGAAGTAGCAGCAATGGGTGCAAAAGTTATTCATCCTTATTGTATTTTACCTTGTGCAGTTAAATCTATTCCAATTTATATTAAAAATACTTTTAATCCAGATGGCTTATCTACAGTTATATGTGATAAATTAAATAATACTGTATATGGTATTACATTACAAGATAATGTTAAGGTTTTTAAAATAACATCATTAAATATGTGGAATAATTATGGTTTTGTATATGATATTTTTTCTACTTTTAAAAATTCAAATATTGATGTAAACATTATAAATACATCTCAATTTAATATTACTACAACAACAGAAGAATCAGATATTAACAAATTAGAAAAAACAAAATATATTTTAGAAGATAAATATCAAGTTGAATTAGATTTTAATAATTCAATAGTTTCGGTTGTTGGTGATAATATAAGATTAATTGATAATATTGGTCAAATTTTTAAATTAACAAAAGAATTTAATATTATTACTACATCATATAGTTCAAATAACATGTCTCTATCTTTTGTAATTAAAACACAAGATAGTGTAAAACTTGCACAATTATTACACGATACAGTTTATCAAAAATAATTTTATTTTAATTTTTTTATCTACTTTTTTATATTATGGGTAACTTTATTAGTTCTATTTTTCCCTCCCTAAAAGATGTTAATAAATTATCATGGAAACAAGTATTTATATTTGGTTTATTACCATTAGGTCAGTTATACGCTCGTGTTAATATATTTAATGGTTCATTAGATAAATGGTGGATGATGTTTCCTCTTTTATTATTTCCACCTTTTAGTTTTATTCCATTAATTATGATGAAATTTGGTGCAATTAAAGATGGTAATGGTTCAAAACCAGTAGATAACTTTATGTTAATACCTATCATTACTAAATTAATAATACCATTTATTCTACCATTAATAATTAATGAAGATAGTAAATTTTTATTTACTATAGTTAGTTTTATTTTACAATTAATAACTACTATGACAGCTAATTTAATTAGAAGAAAAAATAATTGTAATAAAATAACAAATAATTCTATCGGTAAAGCGGGAGTTGATTCTTTAATTTCAATTGCTGCCGGAGAAATAACATCTTTTGGAATTGAATTTGTACCTATATTTGGAATGTTTGTTTCTTCACTTAAAGAACTTCCATTTATTGGTGCAGCAATTGATTCTTTAGTTTGGTCTGTTGGTTTTTCTGGAGCATATGTCTTAATAAATATGTTCAACCAAAATCCAAATATTAATAATTTTTGTAATTCACCTTTTTCAGGTACTAACAAAGATAAAATACCATTAATCAGTTCAATTTTAGTTATAATGTTTATATATTTTAAGAAAATCGTTTCATAACTTTGACCAAATAAATGTTGGTTGAGGATTATTTTTATTTATTTTTGAATGAGATATTACTCCATGATAATTCCAATCTCTACTTTTATACATGTAATTTAGTAACCAATATACGTAATTTTGATTTCTAAATTGATTAATATTTAATGCTAATATACCTTCTTTTCTTAGTGCTTTATGTATTTTATCTATCCACTTTAATAAAAAATTTTCAAACCATTCTTTTTCCGAATTTACACTTGATACTGATTGAGTTTTTGATGTTATAGGATTACTATCATATATCTCCATTGTAAAATATGGTGGTGAAGTCATCATTAAATCATAAAAATTAGATTTTAATTTAGACTTTTCAAATGGTTGTTTTTTTATTTTAAATTCAGCATCTTTATTTACTTGATGATTTTTTAAAGTTTTTATAATTTTTTTATAATTAGGATGAAGACACGGATTAGGATCAAATCCATGATAACAATCAATGTCTGATGCCATTGCTCCAATTAATCTATCACCCCATCCTGAAGATAAATCTAATATTTTCCTTGCTTTGAAAAATTCTATAAAAAATTTCTCTAATTTTGGTTTAAAAGTTGAACATTCCTTAAAACCAATGTTCCAAATAGTTTCTCTCATATTTTCTATGGTTACTTTCTGGTTTTTGGATTTTAAATGATCTATTACTTTATCAAAATTATTTTTAAAAAAATCTAATTGGGAACCTGGTGCTGATGCAAATTTACATCTTACTCGACAATTTTCATTAAAATAATCACTAATTACTTCTATCGTATTATATTCAGAAGGATCATCAATTATTAAAACATGTTGTTCTTTATTAGTTATTGGATTCTTAAATTTATTATAATTAATATTTAAAGTGGTAAATTTATAATCTTCATTAACTACTTTACTACTAAATTTTTTTAAATTATTAAAATTATTTATTACTTGATCTTCTGTCATATAATATTTTAAATATGGATACTCTATTTTTTGAATTATATTAATTTTATCTTTTTTAATTTTTTCATAGTCATTATCAAAATTTATTGGTTTATTTTTTTTCATATATATTATTTTATAAAATATTTTATAAAGAGATATTTGCTTAATTTATAAATGAATAAATTAAATAAATATGATTCAGATTCTTCTGATGAATTTGATACTGATTCAGAATTAACTAAAAAAGATTTAGAATATGATTTCTTATTACCATCAGAAATTAACTCAAAGAATTGTCTAACAATATCCAATAGAAATAATAGATTGAAAAATAAAGTAAGAAAATATTTATATCAAAATTTTAATATTCAAGATGAAAATCTTTTTCTTAAACAAAAGATTAATATTTTATTAGATAGGAATTATAAATTAATTAATTTGAATAATCAAATAGTTAATAAATATGAACATAATATTAGAATATATAAATACATTGGATCATTTTTAACAACTGGTCTTTTTAGCTTGTGTTTTTTATACTATAAAAATATAAAATAAATTTAATACAATAATGATTTAGTACTTGATTTTGTATAATCATAATACAAACTAATTATAGTTTTTATTTGATCTTCATCTTTAATGTTATTTTGATCAAGAACATCTAAACATGCTTCATTAAAAATATTATTAAAATTATGAAGTAAATACGATCTAGTGTAATTTTCAATATATTTCAAATCATAACCTTTCATACATTCTTTATAAAATTGTTTCTTTTGATCTACATATCTTAATACTCCTTCACATATTTCATTTGATATTTTATCTAATAGTTCTGATAATTGAATAAAATCATCATCCTCATCTAACCATTCAAACTTTTTTTCTAATATTTCGTATAAATATTTAATTTCATCTTCTAATTCTTCTTGTTTATCTTCCTCATCAATATATTCTCTCAATAGAATAGTATATAAATTATTTAATTTATTTAATTTATCTTGATTTTTCTCAATTTTTATCATTTCGTATATTGTATTTTTAAATATATTTACAATATTTTTTGGATATTCTTTTGAATCTTTCATATTAGAATCAACTATAATATCTAATTCAATAAATCTTTTTATTATTGAATTAAATTTATTTTCAAAATCTTTCCATAAAAATTTCTTTTCATAATCATTTATATTATCTGCTAGTTTTTTCATGGCTAATATTGAATTCATATTGACTTCTTTAATACAAAAAGTATTAATTGAATTTTCTAATTGCTTTTGTTCTTCCATTATTAAAATCCTATTTTATTACTGATTTTATTGATCAATTTTTTTATAATTAATATTTTTGAGTATTTCATCAAATTTATTTGATAAATTAACTAATGGTCTTTTAATCATAACAAATGCCTTAGCATGTTCATAAGTCCAATTATTTTTTTTCATTAAATAGTGAATAATAACGGATGCCGATCTGGATGCTCCCATATAACAATGTACTAAAACACTTTCACCTTTAGATAAATGATTATCAATTAATTCAGCACTATCCATTAAAATATTAGTAATATCATCATTATTATTATCTTTTATTGGAAATTTATAATAAATAAAATTTAAACTTTGTTCGTGATAATTATCTATATTATCAGTTATATTGATTATAACTTTAATGTTTTTATTTTTTAATTCATAAAAATCATATGCATTAAAAGATGATCCCAAATATAATTTTTCTACAATTTCATTTGAAGGATAATAAAAATATGAATATTGTCTATACCATGGCATTGATGGTTCTATTCTTGGTACTTTCTTACCAAAAAAATCCAAGTCTCTTAATTTATTTTTTAGAATATATAAACTTCCATAAATATAATTCATTTAATATATAATATAAAAAACTTTAGTTTTTATAAAAAAATTGATTAAAAAATTAATTTAATTAATTCTTTAAATCTTAATGTCAGAATTAACAAAATATAATGATTATATATCAAAACCAATGACTAACTTTCAAACTGCTTTATACTCTAGTCCTATGAATCAATTAGTTAGAAATCAATCAAAGATTAACTCTAATCAGTTTATTTTTAATCATGAAGTTACTCCAAAGTTTCAAATCACTGATCAAAAATCATCTGGAAGATGTTGGTTATTTGCAACATTAAATCTTGTTCGTGTTGTTGCAGCTCAGAAATTACAAGCTGAACCAAAAGATCTAGAATTCAGTCAAACTTATTTATTTTTTTGGGACAAATTAGAAAGATATCATAGATCTATCAGATATTATCTAAGTATTAAAAAAAATATTAGTAGAGAATTTCAAGATCAATACTTGAATCATCTTTTTAAAGATGCAATGGGTGATGGAGGACAATGGGACATGGCTAGAGATCTAATTATTAAATATGGAATTGTTCCGAAACAAGAAATGCCAGATTCATATCATTCTAAATCTTCTTCTCTAATGAATTCATTTTTACTTGATATGCTAAAAAATGATTTAACTATTTTAGATAAATCAGATGAGACAGTTCATGATGAATTAATTGAAGTAATGACTGACCGAGCATTTAATTTTCTAGTTGGGTTTTTAGGTCAACCACCGAAAACGTTTGACTGGATTTATAATTCAAAAGATGGTATTGTTGAATTAACTAATCTAACCCCACAATCTTTATTGGCTTTATGTAAATTTAATCCAGATGATTGGGTGTCAGTTGTAAATGATCCTAGAAAAGAAAATATTTATAATAAATACTATCAAGTTCAATATTTAGGTAATATTAAAGATCAACATGTTGGATGGTTAAATCTACCAATAGATAGACTTAAACTATTAACTAAACAATCTATTGATCAAAATAAACCTGTATGGTTTGGTTGTAATGTTGGAGCTGAACGTGATAGAGATTCTGGAATAATGGATATTGATATTCATGATTATAAACATATTGGTTATAATAATAAAATGACAAAAGAAGAAAAATTAAGAACTTTTGCATCATTACCATCTCATGCAATGGTTATTGTTGGATATCATAGTGATGTTAATAATATGGTAAAACGTTGGAAGATTGAAAATTCATGGGGTAAAAGTTCTGGTTCTGATGGATTTCTATTAATGACAGATTCATGGTATTCGGAATATGTATATCAAATTGTTATTCCAAAATCTTTATTAACTGAAAGTGAACTTAAAGAAATGGAATCAGTATATAAGCTAATTTCTCCATGGGATCCATTAGGAACATTAGCTTAAATTATTTTATATAACATTATAATTAATTTATTTAATAAAAATTGAATTATCGTATAAATAAATATTACTATCATTATAATGAAATCTATTAGCTCTCGGTTATGATAACTATACTAATTATATTAAACTACCACAAAGTATTTTTGCTGAATTTAATAAATCAGATGATAATGTTGAAATACAAATATAATATCATACTTCAATATGTTTATTAATTTTTTTTCTATTATTATAAATAATTAATTTAATATCTTTCTTCTTTATTTCTCTATAAGCCGGATCATTATCAATTTTATCTTTAACTTTTTCAATTATTTCTTTAGTTTTATCATCTAGTTCATTTTCTAATTCATCATAAAATGAATTAATATCACACATACGAGCATCAACAATATTATCTAATAATTCATCTTTATTTATAGCTATAAATTGCTTCTTTTTTGTATCGTATTTATACGCTAAATTATTTTGTGTATTAGTAATTAAAATATTTTTAAATTGAGGATATTTATCATTAAAATGAGTATATTCAACCAAATGAGGTAAACTACAAAATCTATATTTTAGTATAGCCATTTTTTCTTTTTTACTAAATACTTCTGATAAATTTTCATGTCCTAATCCTAATATATTGTATGTAATATTATTAACTGTTCCATTATTTATATTTTCATTTATAATACTATTATCACCAATATTTAGTTGTTTATTAATTTTTTGAAGTGTTTTAGGATGTATTTTACAATTTTTATTTAATAAGTTAGTTAACATTAGCTTAATTTCATTATTTTCTTCAAATTGTTTTTTAAGTGCATCCTTTAATATTTGGTTTTCTTCTTTTAAACTTATTTCTGATTTTTCATTAAAATTTTTAAATTTACATATTACTTCGTGTCTTTTAACACTATCATATCTAGCTAATTTTTTATTACAATACTGACAATTATTTGTTTTAACTAAATTTAAAGTATTTTGAGATAAATTATAATTTTCATGTGTATTTTGTGGAAAAATTGTGGTATTTTGTGAGATACTATCTAGTTTTTGTGTATTTTGTGGTAAAAATATGGTATGGTTATTATGATATCTTTTGTAGTGATTACTTCTAGATTGATATGTTTTAAATGAATTATTACAATATTTACAAATAATTTCACTCATTAGTTCACTATTATATTGATATAGATTATTATTCTTTATACATTTTTTTTAATAGTGAACTACACTATAATAGTGAACTTAACTTTATGTCTTAGAGAGAGAGAGATAGACATGAAATATTTTATTTATATTAATTTATCTAATAAAAATTGAATTATCGTGTAAATATTAATAATACTATCATTATAATGGAATGGAATCTATTAGCTCTTGGTTATGATAATTATACTAATTATGTTAAACTACCACAAAGTATTTTAGCTGAATTTAATAATACTGATGATAATATCGATGTTCAGGTTTTGGATTCTAAAAAAAGAAAAAGTATTATGGATGAATACGAAAAAAGTCCATTTTATTTTTGTATCGAATCTTCTATTGGTACTTTCACTTATTGTGGTGTTCAAGATTTTACTGCTGATGATGGATTGATATATATACCAAATCATTTACTAGATTTATTGGCAATTAATGGATGTGATGTTGTTAATGTCAAATATATAAATAATGTTCCAAAAGGTGAATTTGTTGTAATTGAACCATTACATAAAGAAATATTTGACATTCAAGATTTAGATAAATTTTTGGAAAAAATAATTAGTGGTTATTGTGTACTTTATCAAAATCAAGTTATTAACTTTAAATATGAAGATAATAATTATAAAATCTTAATAAAAAAAATAAAAGCTGTTGATGATATTGAAAC
>Ga0194116_10005544_pt1 | contig 13858 bp, 2 predicted proteins | sample TA2MahsurfametaG_4_FD_148617 | JGI IMG/M metagenome (GOLD analysis project Ga0194116, IMG submission 148617) | Freshwater microbial communities from Lake Tanganyika, Tanzania - TA2015008 Mahale S9 surface | ecosystem: Environmental > Aquatic > Freshwater > Lake | place: Tanzania: Lake Tanganyika... | reverse complement strand
CCCAATCCCCAATTTTTATATATAATTCTAAATTATCTAATTTTGAAGATAATGAAACTTCATTCTCAAGTTTTCTTTCATGTTTTTACTTTATAATTATTTTTAATTTTAAAAAAAAAAATTTAATTTGATAAAAAATTTTAAAATGTCTTATTTTTGAAAACTTTGTTTTACAATTTCTTCAAATTTTTATTGAATTTCATTTTAAGAATTTTAAAGCATCTGTATTAGAAATAAAATTCATATTTTCAATTAACAAAGTATATATTTCTGTGAAAATATAAAATAATGATACTATCAAGTTTATAAATTCTTATTATATGAAAGACTAAATTTGAATTATTTTATAAATTTTCTTTTTCAAGGAATTCTTAAATTGATAATTTTACCTTAAATATGATTTATAATTTTTTAATAGTTTTTTCAAATATTTCTAATTAAAAATTATTATAATTTTTTAACCATTCATTTGAAAAGAATAATTCTAAGAATTTTTGGCTTTAAATATTACTTATTTTATGGGTTACTGAAATGAATATAAAAATTGGATTAATTTATTCAATTAAATCAAAATTTTATTTATCATAGATTAATCAAAGATTTATACTTAAAATAAACTAATAATAAAACTATCAAATAAATTAATAAATTCTAATCGAATATTAAAATTTTTCTATTAAATTTAATAAATCTTGAATCGTCAAGAAATATTTTCAATTATTTGATGAATTGTATGGAAAATTATTTTTAAAAAGATAAAATTTTTAATTTGAGTTTCAAAAATTTTTATTCATCAGAAGAAAGAATTAATGCAACACCAGCTAAAACCCATTTATTAGGATCAGATTCTTCAGACTCCATCTTTAAGTATGCTGTGAAAATATAAGTTGCACCTCTTGCAGTTGTATAATAAACAGGACATTCATAATATCCAAGAGTATTTCTATCTTGTCCTTTTACTGCAAAGACATTCATATATGGAATTTTAGGATCTAATTCTTTTAAGACCATATCAGCCAAGAATCCTGGTACATCTGAACCAGGATCTTCCCATCTTGCTCCTTGTACAAACATTCCAAATATAAGAACTCCTGTTTCTGGTTCTTTAATTCCTTCGTCATCTGTTGTATGTGTAACTTCGGTCATAATTTCAAGATCATCCAAAGAATAACCTTTACTTCTTGCTGTTACTTGCTTAACTGCAGTAATAAATGACATAGGTGCACAAAGAAGTGTGATATTAATTGCTTTGGGTAAAGCAAGTTCTTTTGTCCATTCTGCAAGTTGTTCCCAACGTCTTAACAAATCTTCAAACCAAAAGTTTAATGATTTTTTAGATGGATATCCAGCTGCATTATTCCAAACATCAGGAAGTTTATTATATCTTATGCATCTTCCTAAATCTTCCATCGCATCGGTCATATTTAGCTCTCCATTAATTCCTTTAACAAGTTCTTCCAAAGTTTTTAAAAGAGAAGAAATAATATTATTGATTCTTTCGCATTCTTGGACAGCAACCACATCATAAGGACCAAGTGTTTTAACTTTCCCTTTTATTTCATTCAACTTGAAAAGTGCACAAGCAGATAATTTATCATTGAATCTCTTAATATTATCGGTTAAATCGTCTTTTTTCTTTCCACCAGTATCACCAACTGAACCACCCTGAACATTGAAAATTGATTCAAAAAGGAATTCTCCTTGTGATGTTAAATAAGAAATTTCAGCATTAGAGTGTAAGTAAAATAGAACTGGTGATTCTTGCGGAAGCTTTTCATCAATGTATTTTTTATATGCATCATAATCATATCTTGAAGGATCTGGAGATTTAAAATTAGGAGCTAAGTTTGATCCCAATAAAAGTTCAGGTTTTATAAGAACTTTTAAATAAGAAGAATTTGTTCTTCTATCCCAGCCATCTGTAATATGACCACCATACATAATTTCTCCAAAAATATAACGCAAATCTTCATAAGGAACTTTTTCATATTTTTCTAAATAATTATTGAGTACATCAGCACATATAGTAAGATCACCTTCATTAAAGTTATATACTCTTGACCAACCAATTGATCCAAATTTCTTTCTTCCTATAACAAGCGAATGGAAAAAGCAGAGTGCAAACAAAATAGATTTAAATTCATTAGTTTTAGAACAACTTTCAAGTCTTTGATTATTAAAATTAAGCCATGCTCTTCTTAAATTTGCTTTAAGATCTTGTGGAGCTTCATTTGCAACTTTGATGGATGCTTGTAAAATAGGTTCTGGAATTATTTTCATATCAGGTAATGGAGGAGGTTCTGATGATATAAAGCATCTGAAATCTGGATGAGCTGTAGCCGAAACTCTCTCCAAGTCATTTTCAAATTTTTTCATCCATGTTATCATAAGATGGACATTTTGCAACATAATCCATCTACCTTTTTCAGCACATTCTATTAGAGCTTTATTAGCACCTTCTTCTTGTCCTTGACCCATAGGAATATTGATAAAAGTCCCTTCTTTAATGGATTTACCACAAATTCTACCTTGTTCTTCTACTTTTATAGTTGGATCCTCACCTGGGAATAACACAAAGAAGATAGGAGTGAGATTACTTGTTTCTTTAAATGTTTCATTCATCGAAAATGATAAAGGTTCAATATATTTTTCTCCCATACTTTCAATTATATAATTGGTAATTGCATAAGTTATTCTGTCAGGCCTTAACGCACGGATAATTAATAATTTTTGGAAAGAATTCGCTCCTTGATAAGATCTAGGCATATCTGAAGTTTCTGCTTTTTCATCTTTTAACCATTTTCTCCAATAAGTGATTTCACTAGGAGAGAGCAAGCTATCATATAAATTTGAGAAATAATCAAGTTTTTCTAGTCCTTTTACAGAGGCAACTTGGAATTCTTTTAAGTAATTCATACCGGCCAAAGAATTCATAAATTCTCCTATATCTTTTTCCTTTTTTCCTTCAACTAAATATTGCATTTCTTCTGCATTTACTTTTTTATCTTTGAGTAATATTCTAAAAGTCAATAATGTTGCAAATATAAGCTTATGTCTTTCAAAAAGACCTCTTTTTACATAATAATAAGAAAATTCAGTAATAGCAGTTACTAAATCCATAACTCTTTGATGTCTTAAATTATCTGGCATTTCTTCTTCAACTTCTTCTTCTTTTTTTTCTGCATTTTCTTCTCCTGCTCCTTCTTCTTTTGCATTTTCAGGATTTTCTTCATTAGCTTGTTCATCAGATTTTAACTTTGATTTCCATTTCTGAGATACATCACTAACTGCTCTTCTTATAACAAATATATAAGATTCTAAAGAATATAAGTAGAATGAATGCAATTTATATAATTCAGTCATAAGGAAGAAAATAAGAGCTCCTCTTGTTGCAGAAGGTCTATAGAAATCAGAGTTTTGATTTATTTCAACTTCTGCTTCTTTAGAAAGCTTCATAACATTGTTAACTTGTTCAGATACAACTTTCGAATTTTCTAGTCTACCAATTAAAGCTTTATTTTCAAGCAAATCTCCAGGAGTATTTAAATCTTTTAAAATAGTGTCTTCCAAATCTCTCAATTTAATTTTGCATTCATTTTGCTCTTGAATGACTTCTTCTTTTCTTTTTGCTAATTTAGGTCTTTCCATCTTTACTATTAATGCAAGTAATTGGTCTTCAAGACCATCTTCTGTAACTGTGAAATTAATCATAGCAGTTTCAGCTTGAATTTCTGGAGGATAGTGAGGATTTGATAATTTTGTATGTAAAATAAATTTGAATTTACTGCTTATAACAAATTCACTATTACCTAATTGGAAAACTCTTGCCATACCTTTTTTCTTGCTATTCCTTGCAATAACTGGACTAAGTGTAGCGTCTATCATTTCGTCTAAATTTTCTATCATAAAAGTTTTTCCGTCTTCTATACATTCTCCTAATTTATTTATAAGATTTTTATTGTTCATTCTTAAAATCATCAAACCATTATCTTTTTCCTTTTGTTTTATCCATTTAATTCCTTGTAATTGTGGATCAACCATTAAAGGCCATCTTTCTGAACTTGATAAAATTGCACCATTTTCAATTGAAACTGGATCAGCAGGTAATTTTTGATTATTCCATTTTGCTTTTTCAGCATCATCAGTTAATATATTTAATGGATCTTTAGCATACTGAGTATAAGGGATTCCATTTGTCATTACATAATCAACAAAGCTTTGCTTAATTCCTTCTCTATATTTTTTAGGGAAAGGACCGCAATATGAAACAAATGCAGATGCAATTAAAATATCTCCTATAATAAGAGATAAAGTGCTCTCAAATTCCTTGATATTTGTTTCCCATCTCTCAGAAGAACTTCCTAAAGCATTTGTAAATCGTTTGGCTAAATCTAATTTATCTTTACAAGCTTTCTCTTCAGTCAAGGCAGCATTAAGTTCAGATTCGGCCTTCCTTTTAGCTTCAAGTACAATTTCTAATTTTGCATTTAAATCAGCAACTTTTGCTTTTACTGAATTTAAACTTATAGTGGCTTCTTCTAATTCTGCTTTTTTGGTATCGACAAGTCTTTGCATTGGTTCTACAGTTTTTGCAGAGTAATAAAATTTATACATATAGAAAAGCCAGGCAAATATCTCACCAACAACAAAAGAAGCTGATGCAACTCTTTTTTTATTTTCATCAAATAACTCATCCTTGAAATAATCAGGATATTTTGCTATTAAATTTTCAAAATTTTTTTCATTCACTTTGAATGTTTTAATTTTTTCCAAAAATTCATCGAAAGCTGTTTTTAATGTTGCAGCATCATTTAATAAAGCCAACCTATCATTTTTTTCCATTTTTTTAGGCATTCGTTTGTTATCAATTTCAATTTTTATTCTATCATCAATCTGACCAGCAACCATTATCAGTATTGCACAAAGAACTTCAAGTATTATTTGTGGAGGAGATGGTTTAATAGCCTTTACTGCATCTAGACTTTTCTTTTCCAAACCATTAGCTAATTTTAATGCAGTCTCCATAAGAGGTTTTAATTCATTTAACTTTCTTTCACAAGCTTCAGATTCTTCTGCTATATCTTTTGCTTGGATAGATACTTTTCTTTCTTCTTCTTCTGCTATTGCAGCTTCATGACCAACAATTGCAGCTTGCTCTCTTGCTACTCTATCCTGTTCTTCAGCAATTACTTTTATTTGATTAATTTCTACAGTTTTTATTTCTAATTCTTTTTCAAGATTTGATATCTTTTCTTTGGCTTCAAATAATTTTTTAAGTCCTGAATCTAATTTATTTTTATTTACCAAAATAACTTCGATTTTCGATTTATACATAGCATTAAATAATTTTAATAATTCAAGAAAACTTTTAGGTGTTACATAGGTGTAACGTTTATCTATATCAAGCATATCTTTTGCTTTATCTCCAACAATTCTAAATGAATAAGGCATAAATTTGACAACTGATTCAAAATATTCATTATCAGGTAAATCCTCTAACTCTTTCTGTAATTTTTCTTTACAGACAGAATATAAGGCTTCTTCTGGCCAAGGTTGAAACCAATCAATAACAGTGGAATTTACTATAGCGGGGAATTTCCTTGCTTTATTTCTTAAATTATCTCCTGGAGAAAAGCATATAGACATATGGAGATTTTTTTTTACTCGACCAATGAAAAAATTCCAAACATCAGCAGGAGAATCTTTACCTGTAGCAGATTTACAAGGACCTCTTAATTTATTTATTATAACTTCTTTATCATCATTATTAAATAAGTCTTGTACTTCACCTGAAGAAAGTAAATCATTAACTGGAACCATAAATTTCTCATCTACAATCTGTCCTTCTGTAAAAATAAATAAATATCCAGTGTCTTCTGATTGTCCAGTTGCATTATACATTTTTTGAAGATCGTCTTTAAATTGATTAATTTTATATTCTTGAGAAATTGTTATCATAGTAATGTTATATTGACAAATAAATGCAGATAATTTTGAAAGTGATTGTTTTCCTGAACCTCCAACTCCAACTAATAAACCATGTCCTGATGGTTGAGAAAGGATTCTTGTAATTCTACAAACATGCTTGACAGCATCTTCAAAAAGAACTAATTCCATAACAGCATTTTGTTCATTATATTCATTTAATGCTATATTAGCTTTATCTCTTACATCTTGAATTTTAGCAGCTATTTCATAAACATTATCTAAGTGACCATTTACGAATCTACAGAAAATCATTGTTTCTCCTCCTTTTTCTTGGAAATATCTACTTAGATTATATTTTGGGAAATTTTTTTTAACAATTTCATTCATTTCATTTTTGAAATTTTGTAAATCAGTTTGATTAACGAGACGATCTCCATATACTCTTTCGCATTCATGAATCCATAATTTTACAACTTTTTCAGGATCTTTAAATTTTTCTACTGAGCTCATCAAAACACCTTGAAAGACTCCAGTTATATGTCTTATATTAAATTCATAATGGAAATTGATTGCTGATTTTTTGAATTTAGCAGAGACTCTTTGATGTACTTGTAAGATTGCAGTAATTATCGATCTTCCTGCGATAAATTCTTGAATAGATTGACTAAAAGGTTTAAAATGTCCATTTAAGAAAAATGAATAAATATTCATTAACGAAGCATCAGTTGGGAATGGAATTGAACAAATCCAGAAATGTCTTTGAAGTCTTGGATTAATATTGAAAGAACCAGCTGTTGGATTCATAGATGCAATAAATTGAATATTCATAAACTCCATGAGTTCCATCTTAGAGCATTCGTATATATGTTTATAATCTGCGAATTGTCTTGCTAATTCAATAGCATTTTGAGTATTACATTTATCTAACATTTGCATATTAAGATCATCAATAAATATAGCCATCATTTTGGGATTTCCTTTTGGTACAAATGTTCTTTGAGAGAATTTTTCTGTATTTTGTATTAAAACGTTTTGCATTGAATAAGTATCTGAATAATAATTAAAGTTAACTACAACATAAGAGAATAAAGATTTTTGAATTTCAGCTTTTCTTCTTGTATTTTCAAGCATTCCTTTGCAAATTTGAGTTTTACCACAACCAGCCATACCAATTAAAAGTGAAGGATGATTTACTTCCAACAATCTTTCCATAATTTCTGATACCGATATAGTTTCAGAAGTAGGCACTGTTACATATTTTATATTTTCAGATGCTTTATATTCGATTTCTTGAATTTTCTTATTCCATTCTTCTAATCTAGGAAGTTTTGTTTCTGGATCAAAATAAATAAAATAATCAAAAATCGTTCCTTTATTTGGAAATTTGTATTCTTTGAATTCTCCCCTGAACCAATCACTGAAAGTTCTTTTAAAATCAGTACCATCTTTTTCAGTTAAGATTCCACCACATGCCCAAATTGTACAAAACATGAAAATCATATCATAACCAACATAACCAGTAACCGTTTCCTCTTCTAATTTTACTTTTTTAGGATCTCTAGGAATACAGGCTTCTTTCTTATCTATATAGGCTTCAAGAAGTTTACACAATGCAATAACAAAAGTAATTAAGAAAACCTGTGCTACAATAAATTTTGCATTTTGTAACTGCCTTAAGCAAGGCTCCAAGAATTTTTGGAATAATGATTGAGTATCAGCTTGAATTTTTGGTTTAAATCGCATTTGTTCAATCCATGATTTAACATAAGATCTCCATTGATATCCATCTTCATCAGATATATAGAGAATACCTGCTCTTGAGACAGTAGCAGGAGTAGCATATTTCAAATCTCTAATTTCGAAGAAAAGTCTCATATTTGGCAATAAATCAATACGATCATTATTAGGAAGTGTTAGGACTTTGTTATCATCCATAACTGAATTCATATTTTCAATCCAATTTGCGTCAAGATCACCATCAAGAATAATCCATTTTTGACTCTTATCTGGAGATGTACTCATATTTTTCATAATTGTTGATAAAATTCCGTATTTGAAATCTCTAGTTTGAATATTAATATATTTTCCATATAAATCATCTGAAGTGATTGATTTTGGATTTAAATCTTTATATTCAGTTTTTGTACCACATAAATCAAAAGTTTTTGCTAGTGTTTTCCAAGTTGAAGTTTTACCTGAACCAGCATTTCCCATAACAAATACTGAATGACGAATTTCAATTAATTCTCTAAGCTGCACTACTTTTAATACAAATTCATCAGCTGGAAAAAATCTGAATGCTGGAACAGCCTCTTCATCAATAATTCCTTTTCCTTTGCTTAATTCATTGACTACTAAACAAGCATCTAAAACTTTAGCTTCGAAATTCATATCTCTCTTTCTTTCTACTTCACAATTAGGGAAGAGATCAGAAATCAAACCATGGAATACATCTAAATCATCTTTTACAATTTTTGGAATATTGAAATCTCTTAGAGCTCTTTTTAATAATTTTAATTCTGAACTATCTGGATCAGCTCTTTTAAAACTTCCAGCTACAACCAAAACAGATTTAATTGCTCTAAGACCCCAATCATAATGTGATTGAGCAGAAAGTAAATTTTTACAGAGTGAATAGAGAACAACAAATTTTCTTGCAAGAATTTTAGCTTCAACATAACCTTGTGCCATAAGACAATTTTCAGAAATCATTTCGAAATCGGGAACAACAACTGTAATTGGTCTAAACAATACTTTTAATCCTTCAGGTAATTCAGAACGACCTAGATAACCAGGATTCATAGTAATAAATGCACCACAAGTAGGATCCAATTCACATATTTTACCTTCCATTTCAAATACTTTTTCCTTTCTTTTAAGTGCATCAGTAATTGATTTAAATTGCATAGAACATACAGAAAGGACTTCAGGAACAAGTCTATTAAATTCATCAAAACATGCCCAAGATCCTGAACTTGCAGTTCCTCTGAATATTTCTCCCATTCCTTTATAATCCATTTGATCTGAACAATTAAAAACATAACATGCTTTTCCTAAAGCAGAAGCTAGATCTTTAGTAGTTTCTGTTTTACCAGTACCAGCAGGTCCGGCAGGGGCACAACCCAATTTCAAATGTAAAGCTTGTGTTGCTGTAACATAAATTCTATCCGTTAAAGGAGTAACGACTAATCTATCACCATTTCCTAAATATTCGTATCCATACCAGAATTCAGCATCACAAACATTTAAATGGCAATCGGATTTCTCTTTACTCCAGTAAGCTTTAAGTTGTGATTGCCATTGAAATTCGTCAACTCTCGTAACTTTTTCTGCAATAAGTTTTTCTAAAACATCTCTTGAATGAGTTTCTGATTTAATTAAGACCATGACTTTGGCCATAGTTTCTTCAGTTAAATTATTCATAACTAATTTAATTAGAGAAGTTAAAGAATTTAATTGCTTTTTTAATGTTTCTTTCATTGTTTCTGGATTTGAGTTGATGTTAATAAATGCAGTTTCTGTCATTACACAAAAAGCAATTAAATCAGTTAACAAACTAATTTGTGAAGGAGTTTTTTCAATCCATTGATGTTGGGATAACTTGTAAAAATCTTCAATAGAAATTTTAGCTTCTGCATTTAAGCTTTTTTTCATAAAATTTAATACTAAATCTAAATAAGTTTCTACTTTTCCAAGCAATTTACAATCAGTATAGAATTTTACAAATTCTTTTCCAACTCTTGTATGCATTCCTTTTACTGAAGGTCTATCTCCTTTATTATCAACCATTTCTAAACTATCTATAGCCAATATAACTTTCGAAATATGTTTATTCACAGCGAAAGGATTATTACCATTTGATAAAATATCCAATAAATCTACTGAGGAAATAAAATAAAATCTTGGGAAGACTGTTCTTTTTGATTCCATGAAAATATTTAAAGATTTTTCGCATTCTCCTAATCTTTTGAGAATATCTTTAAGCCAATCCAATAAAGTTTTCTTTTCGAATTTGCTTGTTGAAAATTTTAAAATACTTTTTGTAGCAGCACCTTTCTTTAAAATTTCTTTAACTTCTTTATCAATTTGGACAAATCTCTCGGTATCTTTAGGTAACTCTTTTTTAATTTCATCAGAACCTATAAATAGACTTTCTAAGAAACACCAGGTATTTTGTACTTCTTTCAAGCTAACATTTACATCATTAATTGAATTTAAATCTGATTTCCATTGATCAATATCTTTTTCAAAAAATGCTTTGAATCTATTTCTGCTCATTGTTTGAATGTGTTGCATATTATCTTCTAATATTGCATAATGATCTTCATTCATATCGAGTAATTTCACACCTTCTAGTCTAACATAAGGTTTTTCAACAAATTCAAAGTTTGTCCAATTATTTTTAATTTCATTGATTTTTTTTTCCATTTTATCTTCATTGGCTCCTTTTTCTGCAATTTCTCCAATTTCTTCATTTTTCATATGAACATTCAAATCATAAAAAAGTTTTATATTCAAGTTTTTGTCAATTTTTAAATCTTTTTTGCCAATAATACTTTTTATTTCATCCCAATGTCTTTCTTTAATATAATCGTTTTTCATACTTGAGATTAAAGGAATTAATTTTTTCCATAAATTTATTTCTCTTGTAATACATTCTAAAATTGTTGAATAAGAACTCGCTTCCTTTCTCACAGGTGTAAGTCTTTTAAAAAGCGCTTGACATTTTTCATCCATTACAGAACCATTGATATTTGGCCAATTGGTATTCTTGAATTCATCAAATAGACCTAAAGCTTCTTGAATATATAACCACATATTTTTAATTATTCTCATATCAGCCCTTGTATTATCAAGAGTTTTAGAACATATTAATGTTTCATCTGGGAAATTGAGATTTTTCATTATTCTATCATAAACATCTAATTTAGATTGGAATTCGTTTATCTGTTGTTCAACTTGAGCAATTTCCTCAAATGCTTTTTTAGGTCCAATATCATATCTTTGTGCAAATTCTCTTAATCTTATCTTAGTACCATAAGAATTGAGATCTCTTGAAAAATTTTGAATCATGTTTTTATGTACTTCAGTTTGTTCAACAATTAATGGAGCAATTTCTCCTCCCGAAGATTCTCTTATTTCAAGCATACTATTAAGAGTTTTAAACATGCCTTCTAATTTATCCAAACTTATTTCTTTTACAACTTTTTTCTTATCAAGTTCGAAAGTTTTATAATATTCAACAAGTTGGTTGATTTTGCAATCAAATTTATCAGCATTTAAATCTATATCTTTATTAGAATTTTTTATGTTAATTATTGAATTAATATCAGCTAAATCTTTTCCCTTTGTTTTTGATTCGCTTATAAGGGTTTCCATTTGACTTTCAATTTGCTCAAAATTTTCTTTTAAGAATTTATTCAGCATTAGTGGACCCATAACTTCATTATTTTGTGGTTCTTCTCCATCATAATTTACCACAATAGGACTTCCTCTTAAATTTTGGCTTTGATTATCTTCTTTGAGCATAACAGATATTTTATATTTCCCTACTTTGGGTGGTGTATATTCAATTTTATATAAACCATTATGCAAATCAGTGATATTTGTTGGAATATCCTCTAATGTTGTATTATCTACTACTGAACAAATAAAATTATCTCTTCCGCTAGTACGATTTTCATTTAATTCATTTTTTGCTCTTATCATTAAACTTGTTTTGTGTCCTGGACAAATACCATCAAGTGCACCTGGTCCAAAGAAAATAGATTTATCAGCTTTAGTATCTAAATAAATAGTAAAATTTATTGGATTTGTTGAAAGTTCTTCTCCATTAATAGAAATTCTTACTTCAACATCTTTTGCACCTAAATCTGAAAAATTTGGAGTTGTAAAGACAGCTTCAGAATCGCTGATTGAATTGACTGACTGGCTTTTATATTTACCTGAAATAAAATAAACAGTGAATTGGTCTCCAGTAAGCTTACTTCCAAAAATTTTAATTTCTTGATTACCAGAAATTCTTCCCATATTAGGCTCTAAAGCAGTTACGGAATATGAAGGACCTACAATTGAGCTTACACAACAAGAATATAAATCACCAAACCATAAATTATTCCAGCCTCCAAATATAACCAAGCTTTTTGTAAATTTATGATAAATCATTGAAGAATCTTCAACTGCTGGTGGTTTTACAATATTATTATCCAAAACAACTGGTGAAATCAATTGAGAATCTAAATCTGCAACATATACACTATTAGAACATTTTGCTCTCTCTCTGGATTTTGTTTCATCAAATGCACCAGAAGAACCACCAAAAATAAAGTATTTCCATGATGGAACAGCTTCAACATCTAAGCCGCAATGATTCCAAACACATAAAGATTCATCTATCATATTAGTGTTTGACCATTCTTCTTTTTGGAGATCAAATTTAATAGCATTGTTAAAAGAAGTAATATAATTCCAGCCTCCATAAATGAAAATTGCATTGTTATAATAAAACATAGAATGTCCTGATCTGCTATCTGGTTGAACTCCATTTGCTAAATTGTTTAGTTAGGATTAAATTTTATTAATTACTTAAAAATAAAATTTTTTTTATTTGTTATTTAATATTTTGAATTATTATTAATTTAATATTTTTAATTTTTATTGACATTGTTTTGTGTGACAGTTACAAATAAAATAATTATTTTTAATTTAATAAACTTTTTTGATTTAAATTTAAAATTAAAATATTTGAAAATATTTAAATGTTTCATTAAATATAATTAAAAAGACTTACGATCTCCTTTTAATTCACTCCATGTTTGCTTCTCAATATCAAGAACCCATAAATCTTTAAAAACAGAATTTTCATAAAATCTTCCACCATTACCACCGAAAATATAGATTTTATTATCCATTGTAATTGCTGTATGATTTGCTCTAGGACTAGGACCCTGATTGATAGTATTAATTAAAGAAAACTTTCCTTCAAAAGGATCAAGGAAAAAGCAATCTTCTAATTTACCTGTTTCATTCATTCCTCCATGAATAAAAATAACTGTAGTATTATCAGCTGCATCTTTTTTCTTATAAGCTATACCTACATGATTTGAGCGTGGAGCAGGTATTTCTCCTTTGGTGTTTATTTTACTCCAAATGTAAAATTTTTTAGCCAATTCTAAACTCCATAAGTCATTTAAAGGTCCGATTTTTTTTATATTTGGATCTGAAATTCCATTTACATTTCCACCGAATAAATAGTATAAATGTCTACACAAAGTCATAGTATGACCTGATCTTGGACAAGGACCACCTTGTTCTTTTGCAACTAGTTTCGACCATTCAATTGGTTTTTTCTATATATTAAATTTTTAAAAATTTTAAGTTGAAAGCTTACCGATTGAATGTTCGTCATTATATCTTAAAGAATTAAATTAAAAATTAATTAATAAATTTGTTTAAATAAAATTTTAAAGAAAATATTAATTATCAATGGTCATTTAATAAATTTATTTTTTATTCTTTTCAAATTGTAGAAGAGTTCACAAGATTTATAAAGCAAATATAAAATCTAATATCATAAAAGGACTTTAATTTAATTTTCAAGATTTTTGTTTATAAAATAAATTAAGATAAACGAAAAATAAAAAAGATAGAATAATGTAATCATATATAATAAAATTGGTGAATTTGAATTTTTTTAGAAAACAATTAAGAGTAAAAATATATATTCTATAATTATATTTTTTCTTTCATTTATTAAAGAATGATTTAATTAATCAAAGAAAAATATAAAAATAATAATTTATTTGATTTTTTTTAAAGATGAGAATGATTTTAATTGACAAGTATTAATAAAATTATTTTTCAAATATTATTTTATTCACTTTAAAGATTTTGAATTTATTTTAAATAAATATTTTAGATAAAGTTTAAC
>Ga0194116_10005543_pt1 | contig 13860 bp, 14 predicted proteins | sample TA2MahsurfametaG_4_FD_148617 | JGI IMG/M metagenome (GOLD analysis project Ga0194116, IMG submission 148617) | Freshwater microbial communities from Lake Tanganyika, Tanzania - TA2015008 Mahale S9 surface | ecosystem: Environmental > Aquatic > Freshwater > Lake | place: Tanzania: Lake... | reverse complement strand
AGATTGAGGATCTAAGTTCTCGATGTCTTTGCGAAATATTTCATTGATTGCAGCAGACTTAATTGATTTGATTTGCTCTGGAACTTCTCGCATAGCTCTTTCTACCGTTCTTTCTTTTAAAAGCGCAAAAAAATCTGCATTTCCTTGACTCAAGATTTCCTCTACATGCTTGATTTCCTTCGTCCGCTCTTTTAAATTTTCATTTGAAATTACTTGCAAATGAGCGACCGAAATATAATCGATTTTGTGTTTTTCAACTATTTCTGGATCTAAATCTTGTGGGATAGCTAAGTCAATAACGATCTTTTTGTTCTTTTCTCCAACTAAAAGAATTTCATAGATTTCTTTGTTGATAATGTGATTGTCCGCACCTGTGCAAGTGATAATTACGTCAAATCCATTTTGGTAATTCTTTAAATCCGCCAGTGCCATTGGAATTCCGCGAATTTCTTCCGCTAATGTATGTGCTTTTTCATAAGTTCGATTGAAAACTACAAAATTCTTAAACCCATGTTTTTTTAGAAATCGAGCCATTGTTGTAATGGTAACTCCAGCTCCAATAAACAGGATTCGAGCATCAAGTGGGATATTGAATTTTTTTAACCGGTGATAAGCCAACGAAACAACTGAAACTGGTTTCGAGGCAATACTCGTTTCAGTGTAAACTTTCTTAGCAGTTTCGATAACTTGTTTCATTAAAATTCGAATCAAATCACCCGTCAATCCATGTTCACGACAAAATTCAAACGCAGTCCTAACTTGTGTAATAATTTCTCGTTCACCAATAATCATTGAATCGATTGACGAAGCAACTGCAAAGGCGTGATCCACAGCTTTGCACTCCGCATAATGTTCAACATGATTTACAAATTCAGTAATATTAGGATTTTGTAAATTTGGATATAACGCAGATAGCAGATTGTAGGTATGTTCTTCTTGCCATTCAAATTCACAGATAAACGTAAATTCAACCCGATTGCAGGTCGTAAGAAAGCAAAGTTCATTTAAACGTAATTTTGATTTTATTGCGTGAAGACGTTCTGGTTGATCCGATTTATCGATGTGAAGTAAGCCGATTTTGCTTACATCTAAATTTCTGTGCGTAAAAGCCAATATGTTTAATCCTGTCTGCACCTATTTTCAAACTATGCAACAAATTTCGGTTTTGAATCTTTTATAAATGTCATAGAATTGTCATAAATCGCTATTTAGACTTCTTTTAAATAAAATTCAAAGGACTATTTTTGCGCAATGAATAATTTAAAACAATTCGATACAATCATTTTTGACTTGGGCGGCGTTCTAATTGATATTGATTATCAGGCAACTACCAATTCCTTTAGAAAATTAGGGGTGATGGATTTCGAGCTTCATTACAATCAACTGCAACAAGAATCACTTTTTGATTCATTTGAAAAAGGTGAAATTTCAGGTCAACATTTTATCAATAAATTGATGAATATTGTTCCAAAGGGCATTACTCCAAACCAAATTGTGACTGCTTGGAATGCGATGTTGGGAAGTTTTCCTTTAAAAAAAATTGAATTACTCGAACGAGTTAGCGAAACACATAAAACATTTTTATTGAGTAATACGAATGAAATTCACATGCCAATCGTTCAACGTAATTGGAATAATGTTTCAAATCTTACGTTTAGTGAATTATTCGAAAAAGTGTATCTATCCTTTGAAATTGGAAAGCGGAAGCCCGATGTTGAAACGTTTCAGTGGGTTATCGAGGAAAACAACTTAAATCCGGAAAAAACTATATTTATTGATGATAGCCCGCAACACATTATTGGAGCTGAAAAAGCTGGGTTGAAAACACATTTTTATCAATCTGAAGAAGAATTCTACGTACTTTTTTCTTGACATAATTCCAATAACAATCCATCAACGGCTTTGGGATGTAAAAATGCGATTCGCTTGTTGTCAGCACCATCCTTTGGGGTAAGATGTATCAATTCGAAACCTTCGTTTATTAATCGTTCTATTTCAATATCAATGTCGGTAGTTTCAAAAGCAACATGGTGAAAACCCGGGCCTTTTTTCTCAATAAATTTTGCAATAGGAGAACCCTGTTTACTGGCTTCTAATAATTCAATTTTCGATTCACCAACTTGAAAGAAAGCAGTCTTAACGCCCTCACTTTCAACCGATTCAATTTTATAGCATTCTGATTGAAAGAGCTTTTCGTATAATTGGATGGAAACATTCAGATCCTTGACGGCAATACCAAGATGTTCAATTTTTTTTATCATTATTCGGCGCGTATGAATTTTTCAGAAGTATTGTCATAATTGATGAAATAGATGCCATTGACCAAGTTTTTACAATCAATAGAATCTGAAAAACCCGTTTTAAGAAGATTCCCATATGCATCATAAATTTCAAATTTCGTTTTCACATTTATTCCATTCGCTTTGAAAAAAATAGATTCAGATACGCGTGAAGGTGTTTTTTTAACCTTGGGCAAATTTGATGTAAAACTAATTTGTTTTGATGATCGCGTCTCCTCTGAATTATCGGTTTGGGAAACACGAATAATATTTTTTCCTGAATGAGGTGTTATTTGAAACGTGTAATTATGAGTTTCTTTTGTTCCTGCTCCTTTAACAATTCCAATTTCAACCCAACGATCCCAACGAAATTGCTCAATTTTAAAATCCAATACTCCATCTTCGTTTTTCGTTGACCATTTCAAAAGCCCTTGATTATCAAAAGTTATGGACGTGCATTCAAATGTACTCCTCGGTAACAGGACTTGCGGATTCATAAATCGTGGCGTACAATTTTCAGCGTGTTCCAAAACAATAAAAACTTTGTCTCCTTTTTTCAATCGAAAAAGTGCAAAATCGATTTCAAAATTTGCCATTTGTATTGTTGCCGGAAGAATATCCCCATTCACGGTTACCTTGTAAACACAATAACCATATCCGTCGGAAAGCGGTGGATTCGAGACAATTACATTAGTTCCTTGGTAATAACCTTCAATTGAAAGAAACTTGGCTTGACTATGACCAATGATCAATTTGAAAACAAAAAATAACAGGATTAATCCTTTCATGGCGAAGTTCTATGGCAATATTAAGCTCAATTTTTCATTTGAACAAATTCAGATTTGAAATAAATGCTTTAAAGGTTTAATTTTGCACTATGACTTTCGATGTTATTAAAGCGCTTCATATCATTTTTGTAGTAAGTTGGTTCGCAGGACTTTTTTACATAGTTCGTCTTTTCATTTATGATGCGGAAGCAAATTTAAAATCGGAACCTGAAAAATCCATTTTGCAAAAACAATTTCAAATCATGCAAAGTAGATTGTGGTGGATAATTACGACTCCAGCCATGATCCTATCTGTTGTTTTTGGGACCTGGATGATTCTTTTAAATTCAAATTATTACTTGTCATCTCCTTGGATGCATCTGAAATTGGGTTTCGTATTCTTGCTCTTAATCTATCATTTTTGGTGTCAACGAATCATGAATCGATTCAAACTTGGAATTTATAAATGGACTGGTAACCAACTTCGTCTTTGGAACGAATTAGCCACATTATTTTTAGTGATAATCGTATTCATTGTAGTGATGAAAAACGCGATGAATTGGATTTACGGGACAGTCGGTTTTTTTGCTACAGCAATACTTCTAATGTTAGGCATAAAAATTTACAAGATTTTGAAGAAAAAAGAATTTAATAAATAAAGAATTTAAATTGCTTGTTTTGAAAGTTTGACTAAATTTGCAAAAAATTTTGAAGATTTTCTAATTGAAAAAATTACAAATGGACATTTTAAAGCACTTCGCAGTTACACTTTTTATTCTTTTTACTGTTCCGTTTTCTTACGCAAATCAAGATAAATCTGAAAAACCTTTTGATGTAGGTGAAATGATTATGCATCACGTTAAAGATGCGCATGAATGGCATCTGTGGGGTGACGAGCACAAAGGCACTTCAATATATCTCCCGGTAATTATATATGATAATGGTTTAAAAACTTTTAGTTCGAGGTATTTGTATCATGGAAAGAAAGTTTCTTTTACCGATAAAACGGGCAATGAATATCATATTATGATGGGCGAAGGTCCTGCAAATGGGTACGCCTTATTTCATGAAAAAATATACAAATTAAACAATGGTATTTTGAACATACACGAAGGGCATCCAACCAATGCAAAACCTTTAGATTTTTCAATTACCAAAAACGTATCGTCATTATTTATTGGGGCTATTATTATCACTTCATTAATGCTTTTAATGGCGAGATATTACAAATCAAATGGTGCTGTTGCGCCAAAGGGAATTGCTAAATTTATTGAGCCTTTGGTAATCGTTATTCGTGATGACATCGCACAAGAAAATATTGGGCATGGAAAACATCATAAATATGTCCCTTATTTGTTAACAATATTTTTCTTTGTTTGGATTAATAATTTATTGGGATTAGTTCCAATTTTTCCCGGAGGAGCTAATTTGACGGGCAATATCACGATAACTTTCTTTTTAGCATTGTGTACATTGCTAATAACATTGTTTTCATCAAACAAAAACTATTGGAAACATATTTTTGCAACACCAGGTGTTCCTGTTGCTTTGATGCCGATTATGATTCCAATTGAACTAGTTGGCATTTTAACCAAGCCTTTTGCTCTTATGATTCGTCTCTTTGCTAATATCACCGCGGGACATATTATCATTTTAGCTTTAATATCAATCATTTTCATCAATAAAAATATGGCATGGGGTGCTTTGTCTGTACCAATGGCTTTATTCATTTCTTGTTTGGAAATGTTGGTTGCAGTATTGCAAGCGTATTTATTTGCATTGCTTTCTGCATTATTTATCGGTGCGGCCGTTGAGGAAGCGCATCATTAGTATTGTAACTTTTAAATATACATAGGTATGATTTACGGTAGTATAGCAGCGATTGGAGCAGGTTTAGCAGTTTTAGGAGCTGGAATTGGCATTGGCCAAATCGGTGGAAAAGCTGTTGAAGGAATTGCAAGAAATCCTGAAGCATCTGGAAAGATCACAACAACAATGATTATCGCAGCAGCACTTATCGAAGGTGTTGCATTATTTGGTGTGGTAATCGGTTTGTTAGGTGCTGCAAAGTAAGTTTATTTTCTACCCAAACGGTTGGTTTGGGTAGAAAATTTTTGTTATTTTAAAAATAATTGAAAAATGGATTTAGTTACCCCTGATTTAGGTTTATTGTTTTGGACAGGATTAGTGTTTTGTCTGCTCTTGTTTGTTCTCACAAAATTTGCTTGGAAACCAATTTTATCTGCAGTTAACACACGCGAGCAGAAAATTACGGAAGCGCTAGAATTGGCTGAAAAGACGAAAGCTGAAATGCAATCACTTCAAGCAGAGAATGAAAAAATCTTGAAAGAAGCAAGAGCTGAGCGTGATTCAATTTTGAAAGAGGCAAAAGATGCTTCAAATAGAATGATTGAAGAAGCAAAATCGAAATCCAAAGTCGAGGCAGAAAAAATTGTTGAAGCTGCACGTCAGTCTATTAATAATGAAAAAGCCGCCGCAATGGCTGAATTGAAAAATCACGTTGCCGTTCTTTCTTTAGAAATCGCTGAGAAAGTGGTTCGTGGAGAATTAGCTTCAGACGACAAACAAAAAGCTTTGGCTGATAAATTAGCAGGAGATATCAACTTGAATTAATTATGAAGTCAACCAAATCAGCAGGTCGTTACGCGAAAGCGCTTTTGGAATTAGCCCAGGATCAAAATAAACTTGAGGTTGTTGAATCAAATGTGAATTCGATTTTAAGAGCATCCAAAGAATCTAACGATTTTCAAGTTTTTTTGAATTCACCATTAATTAAAGTTGACAAAAAAATTGAAGTTTTGAATCAATTGTTTTCTGATTTTGATGCTCTTACTCTCAATTTCATCGCTTTGACTACCAATAACGGTCGTGAAAGGCTAATAACAGAGATAGCTAACTCTTTCATTACTCAATTGAAAGAGTTACGTGGAATTGTTCCTGTATCTATTACAAGTGCTACTCCGCTTGATTCAAAAACAAGAGAAGTGATAATGTCGAAAATCAGTGCTTCGGTTAAAGGTAAATTAGAAGTTGAAGAATTAGTCGACAAAGATTTAATTGGCGGCTTTATCGTTCGAATGGAGGATAAACAAATTGACGCATCGGTAGCGAGCCAGTTAAATAGAATGAAACAAGAATTAACGAAATAATATCAATATTAAATAGCTAAAAAATGGCAGATATCAAACCAGCAGAAGTTTCCGCAATTTTAAGAGAACAACTATCAGGTTTTCGTTCAGAAGCAGAATTGCAAGAAGTTGGAACCGTTCTTCAAGTAGGAGACGGAATTGCACGTATTTACGGTATGAACGGCGTTCAATACGGTGAACTTATCGAATTTGAAGGTGGAATGCAAGGAATCGCATTGAACTTGGAAGAAGATAATGTAGGTGCCGTATTACTTGGTAGATCCTCAAGTGTAAAAGAAGGTGACACAGCTCGTCGTTTGGGTAAAATTGCTTCTGTTAAAGTTGGTGACGGAATGGTTGGACGCGTTGTAGATACATTAGGTCAACCAATTGACGGTAAAGGACCAATTTTAGGTGAGTTGTACGAAATGCCGATTGAGCGTAAGGCGCCGGGAGTTATTTTCCGTCAGCCAGTAAACGAACCGCTTCAAACTGGAATTAAAGCTGTTGATGCAATGATTCCAATTGGTCGTGGACAACGTGAATTAATCATCGGTGACCGTCAAACTGGAAAAACGACAGTTGCGATTGATACAATTATCAACCAACGTGAGTTTTTCGATCGTGGAGAACCCGTTTACTGTATTTATGTAGCAATTGGACAAAAAGGTTCAACTGTTGCAGGTATAGTTAAGAAATTTGAAGATGCAGGAGCTATGGCTTATACAACGGTTGTTGCTGCTAACGCTTCTGATCCTGCTCCTATGCAGTTTTACGCGCCTATGACTGGTGCTGCGATTGGAGAATTTTTCCGTGATTCAGGAAAACCAGCATTAATCGTTTATGATGATTTATCGAAACAAGCGGTTGCTTACCGTGAGGTTTCTTTATTACTTCGTCGTCCTCCAGGTCGTGAGGCTTATCCAGGTGACGTATTCTACCTTCACTCTCGTCTATTGGAAAGAGCAGCGAAAGTGATTGCTGACGATAACATTGCTAAGCAAATGAATGACTTACCTGAATCCTTGAAAGGAATCGTGAAAGGTGGAGGTTCTTTGACAGCACTTCCAATCATTGAAACACAAGCGGGGGACGTATCTGCATATATTCCAACGAACGTAATTTCAATTACCGACGGACAAATTTTCTTAGAATCTGATTTATTTAACTCAGGTATTCGTCCAGCAATTAACGTTGGTATCTCTGTGTCACGTGTTGGTGGTTCTGCTCAAATTAAATCAATGAAAAAAGTAGCTGGAACGTTGAAGTTAGACCAAGCACAATACCGAGAACTTGAAGCGTTTGCGAAATTCGGTTCAGACTTAGATGCTGCCACGAAATCAGTATTAGACAAAGGGGCGCGTAACGTTGAAATTTTGAAACAAAAAGAAGGTGATCCATATCCAGTAGAAAAGCAAATCGCCATTATTTACGTTGGGACAAAAGGATTAATTCAGCGTGTCCCAATAAATCAAGTAAAACAGTTTGAAAAAGAATTCTTGACTGTACTTGAGGCAAAGCATTCCGACACACTTGTTGCGTTGAAAGCTGGAAAGTACACGGATGAAATTGAAGCTGTTTTGACTAAAGTTGCAAAAGAAGTAGCTGACAAATATTAGATAAAATGAAGAATGTAGAATTGAGAATGTAGAATGATTAACTCAAGTTTATTCTAAATTTTAAATTCTGAATTCTAAATTAAAGAAAAGATGCCAAATTTAAAGGAAATACGAAATAGAATTACCTCAGTTGGTTCCACTATGCAGATAACTTCTGCGATGAAAATGGTTTCGGCTGCTAAATTGAAGCGTGCTCAAGATGCAATTACTCAAATGCGCCCATACGCTGCAAAAATTAAGGAAATTCTTGGAAATCTAAGTGCCACTTTAGATCTATCTGAAAACGTATATTCCGAACAACGTGAAGCAAAAAATATATTGATTGTTGGAATCACTTCAAATCGTGGATTGTGCGGTGGATTTAACAACAACATCATCAAACGCGTTGGATATCTGATCAATGAAGAATATGCAGGTCAAAATGTTCATTTGCTTTGTTTAGGTAAAAAGATAAAAGACGTATATAAACGAACGCCAAATTATTTCATCAATTCAACACTCGAACCATTAGAAGATATTTATTCTGATTTGAGTTTCGAACGTGTTTCTGCTATTGCTAATGAATTGATGCGTGGTTTTACAGCGAAAGACTATGATAAAGTGATTGTGGTTTATAATCGTTTTGTAAATGCCGCTGCTCAAGTTGTCGAAACCGAACAATATTTACCAATTATTCCTACAACTCAGGAAAATCAAAGCTCGACAGGAGATTATATTTTTGAACCTTCAAAGGATGAGATAGTTGCTGATATGATTCCAAAATCATTGAAGATTCAATTGTATAAAGCTATTAGAGATTCCTTTGCGGCGGAGCACGGTGCAAGAATGACGGCTATGCATAAAGCTACAGATAACGCTAAGGAGCTTCAGAAAAATCTTAAACTTAGCTATAACAAAGCTCGTCAGGCAGCAATTACCAACGAAATTTTAGAGATTGTTGGTGGTGCAGAAGCATTAAATGCATAAAATCGTTTAACTTTACGATATGGAAACTGTAATTAAAGTTCTAATCGTAGATGACCACAAACTTATAAGCGAAGCTTGGGTTTCACTTTTAAAAGATGCTCCAAATATTTCAGTCGTTGGAACCGCTGACAATGTTGACGAAGCCTATGACAAGGCGATTAGATACAAACCTGAAATTGTATTGATGGATATCAACTTAGGCTCAGGTAGTGGATTTGATGCGACTGAAAAAATCAACAATAGTTTGCCAAAAACGCGAGTAATTGGATTATCGCTTCATGATGATATTACCTATGTAAAGAAGTTTCTTTCAATTGGAGCAAAAGGATATTTGACAAAAAATACGTCTAAAAGTGAGTTAATAGACGCGATTCATACGGTTCATCGAGGAGAAGTTTTTATTGCCTCTGAAATTAAGGATCGCTACTTTACTTCCCTCTTAAACGTTGATTCCTCAGAAAGTAAAAAAGAACTGACAATGAAAGAAATTGAAATTGTCAAATTGATAGCCACTGGGATGTCATCAAAGGAAATTGCTGATAAACTTTTTATTTCTCACCGAACAGTGGAAACCCATCGTCACAATATCCTCAAAAAATTGGATATGTCTAACGCTGCGCAACTAAGCAGCTGGGCAAAGGATAAAGGTTACGTTTAAACCAAATCTTTCAATTAAAAATAGAATTCTTACAAATTCGAACAATCAATCCTTATTTAAAATGATTTTAAATAAAAAACCAAATGAAAATTTAATTGTTCTTAGGTTTAAATTTGCAAATATTACATAACTAAAAGTAAGTATGAGTAATTCAGCCCTAATAAAATCGTCTATCGCCAAGAAATATTGGATGGCATTGACAGGTCTATTTTTGTGTACGTTTTTGGTTGGTCACCTTCTTGGGAATTTACAACTTATCATGAAAACGGGTGAAGAAGGTAGGAGAGCATTTAATGAATATGCCTATTTCATGGGACACAATATTTTTATTAAAGTTCTTTCATATTTAACATACGCCTCAATCATTTTTCATGCAGTTGACGGAATAATACTGACTATACAAAATAAAAAAGCAAGACCCGTTAATTATGCTTATTCAAATCCAAGTGCAAACTCATCATTACCTTCTCGTTGGATGGCTGTTTTGGGAACATTAATTTTGGTATTCATTGCAACACATATGGCAAATTTCTGGTGGAAAATGAAAATCAAAGAAGATGTTCCATTGCATACCTACAAAATTGAATCAGAGCAACCGAATCCTGCTATTGCAAACGAATTATCTTATTACACGCATATCCCGACGATAGAACCGATACCAAAAAATGAAAAAGAAATAGAAGAAAAGGGAACTGAACTATATAAAAAAGGTACAAACATCAAAATCGGAGAAGGTTATCGTGATCTACATACGGTTGTTATTCAATTCTTCAGCAAATCGAATGGTTCTGCTGTGTTTGGAGTGTTATTCTATACAATTTCTATGCTTGTGCTTGGCTTTCATTTATGGCACGGATTCGCTTCTGCATTCCAATCACTTGGTGTAAATCACGCCAAATGGAATCCACTTATAAAAGGACTAGGAAAGGGATTTGCTGTTCTTGTTCCTGCTCTTTTTGCAATTATTCCGATATTACTTTATTTGAAATCATAGGAAATTTAGCATTATGTCAAAAATAAATTCCAGAATACCAGAAGGTCCAATTGCAGATAAATGGACGAATCATAAAAACAACATGAAATTGGTTGCGCCTAATAATCGACCAAAGATTGATGTGATTGTAGTGGGAACCGGTTTAGCGGGAGGTGCAGCAGCAGCGTCGCTAGGTGAAATGGGTTATAATGTAAAAGCATTTTGTTTTCAAGATTCACCAAGACGCGCGCACTCAATTGCAGCGCAAGGTGGAATCAATGCTGCTAAGAACTACCAAAATGATGGTGACTCTGTTTATCGTTTGTTTTATGACACCATAAAAGGTGGGGATTATAGAGCTCGTGAAGCTAACGTTCATCGTTTAGCAGAAGTTTCGGGAAATATCATTGATCAGTGTGTAGCGCAAGGTGTTCCTTTTGCTCGTGAATATGGAGGTTTATTAGATAATCGTTCTTTCGGTGGTACGCAAGTTCAACGGACTTTTTATGCTGCAGGGCAAACTGGGCAACAATTACTTTTAGGCGCGTATTCGGCACTTTCTCGTCAAGTAGGTTTGGGTCGTGTAAAAATGTATCACAGACACGAAATGATGGATTTGGTAGTAGTAGATAGCAAAGCAAGAGGAATTATCGCAAGAAATTTAGTTACCGGAGAAATAGAAAGACATTCCGCACACGCTGTAATTATCGCTTCTGGTGGTTATGGAAATGTTTATTTCCTGTCAACAAATGCGATGGGAAGTAATGTTTCTGCAGCTTGGAAAGTTCACAAACGTGGAGCTTTATTCGCAAATCCATGTTTCGTTCAGATTCACCCAACTTGTATTCCGGTTCATGGAACGAATCAGTCGAAATTGACATTAATGTCTGAATCGTTGAGAAACTCAGGTAGAATTTGGGTTCCAAAGAAAAAAGAAGACGCCGAAGCAATTCGTTCTGGAAATTTAAAACCAACTCAAATACCTGAAGAAGAAAGAGATTACTTCTTGGAAAGAAGATATCCAGCTTTTGGAAATTTAGTTCCACGTGATGTTGCGTCTAGAGCAGCTAAGGAAAGATGTGATGCTGGTTTTGGTATTGAGGCTAATGATACGAATGAAGGTGTATATCTTGACTTTGCTTCAGAAATCAAAAGTAAGGGTCGTCAAGCTGCCTTTGCAAAAGGTGAACATAGTCCATCAGAAGAGCGTATTTTAGAACTAGGAAAAAAATGGATTGAAGAGAAATACGGAAACCTTTTCCAAATGTATCAGAAAATCACGGATGAAAATCCGTATGAAACTCCAATGAAGATTTATCCGGCTGTTCACTACACGATGGGTGGCGTTTGGGTTGATTATAATTTACAAAGTACTATTGAGGGATGTTTCGTTGCAGGTGAAGCAAACTTTTCTGATCACGGTGCTAATCGACTGGGAGCCTCAGCTTTGATGCAAGGTTTAGCTGATGGTTATTTCGTTCTTCCTTATACTGTTTCAGATTATCTAGCAAATGAAATCCGAACGGGTAAAATTTCTACTGATTCACCTGAATTTGATGCAGCGGAAAACGATGTCAAAGAATCAATTAATCGTTTCTTAAATAACAAAGGAACCAAATCAGTTGATTATTTCCACAAACGTTTAGGCTTAATCATGTGGAATAAAGTTGGAATGGGAAGAAACGAAAAAGGATTAAATGAAGCTATTGAAAAAATACGTTCTTTAAAAGAAGAATTTTACAAGGATGTATTTGTGCCTGGTTCAGCTGACGAATTGAATCCTGAACTAGAAAAAGCGCTTCGTGTTGCTGACTTTTTAGAACTGGGTCAATTGATGGCTGTTGATGCACTTCAACGCAATGAATCATGTGGAGGACATTTTAGAGAAGAATATCAAGATTCAGAAGGTGAAACGCTGCGTGACGATGAGAACTTCAAATATGCAGCGGCATGGGAATATGCTGGCGGAGAAGCTACGGAAGCAAAACTTCACAAAGAAGAGCTTAAGTACGAATTTATTAAGATTGCAGCAAGAAATTATAAATAATTATAAGTAAGGAATTATGGCTTCAAAGTTCATCAATATAACGCTAAAGATCTGGAGACAGAAAAACAATAAAGCAAAAGGTTCTCTTGAAACTTATAAATTGGACAATGTTTCAACAGACAGTTCATTTCTAGAAATGTTGGATCAATTGAACGAACAGTTGATTAACGAGCAAAACGAACCCGTTTCATTCGACCACGATTGTAGAGAAGGAATATGCGGAATGTGTTCGCTGTATATCAATGGTCGTGCACACGGTCCAGATACTGGTACAACCACATGTCAATTGCATATGCGTATGTTCAACGATGGCGACACAATTTATGTTGAACCGTGGAGATCTGCAGCATTTCCTATCGTTAAAGACTTAGTTGTTGACCGTAGTTCTTTTGACCGCATTCAGCAAGCTGGAGGCTTTGTTTCTGTAAATACCTCTGGTAGAACGATGGATGCCAATGCGATTCCTGTTCCTAAAGCAAACGCCGACAAAGCTTTTGAGGCAGCTGCTTGTATTGGATGTGGTGCTTGCGTTGCAACGTGTAAGAACGGATCTGCAATGTTGTTTGTTGGCGCGAAAGTTTCCCAATATGCTTTACTTCCTCAAGGTAAAGTAGAAGCTAAGGATCGCGTACTTAACATGGTCCGTCAAATGGATGAGGAAGGCTTCGGAAATTGCACGAATACAGGTGCTTGTGAAGTGGAGTGTCCAAAAGGAATATCAATAGAAAATATCGCTAGAATGAATAGGGAATTTTTGAAAGCGAGTTTGACTTCAGAAAAATAAAATTAGATCTTTATTTAAATAGAAAAAGCTACCCTTTGGTAGCTTTTTTCGTTTTGATTGAAATATTATCTTAATACATTTACGAACCCATTTACGACAAGTTTTTCATCTGTGTCTTTCGGTTTGTATCGGATAATCCAAGAATATAATCCTGCTTGAACAACCCCACCTCTTACACCGTAAGAACCATCCCATCCCTTGGTATGATCACGAGACTCGAAAATCAACTCTCCCCAACGGTTGTATATTGTCATTTCGAAATTATTTGGGGCAAATCCTGACGTAAAAACAGGTGTAAATAATTGATTATGTTCATCGGCATCAGGTGTAAACGAATTTGGAATATAAAATATTAACTGTTCCTCATATTGAATAGGGGAAGAAGCTGTATCAGTACAACCGGCTTGAGAAGTTGTTATTAAAGTGGCTATGTATCCCGTTTGCAGCGATGTTGAATAAGTGTGAGTAGGTTCTATCGCAGACGATGATTCACCGTCTCCAAATAACCACTGATATGAAACCGCTCCAGACGAAGTATTGAAAAAACTTACTGTTGAATTTGAAGCGCCAATTATGCCTGGACTAACATAAAACTCAGCTTCAACAACCTCGATGCAA
>Ga0194116_10005542_pt1 | contig 13861 bp, 11 predicted proteins | sample TA2MahsurfametaG_4_FD_148617 | JGI IMG/M metagenome (GOLD analysis project Ga0194116, IMG submission 148617) | Freshwater microbial communities from Lake Tanganyika, Tanzania - TA2015008 Mahale S9 surface | ecosystem: Environmental > Aquatic > Freshwater > Lake | place: Tanzania: Lake... | reverse complement strand
ATTGGGGATTGGGGATTGGGGATTGGGCCCAATCCCCAATCCCCAATCCCCAATCCCCAATCCCCAATCCCCATAAGTTTTCATATTTTGCAAATCTAAAAATTCGCATTCATATTAATTATTATAAATATTCAAAGTAAAATTTAAATTTGTTAAATTTAAAAATAAATAATATCTAGAAAAATGTCCTTTCTAAATAATAAAGAAGAGAAGCCGATTTTAAATTTAAACTCCACTCCATTTATTCCCAATGAAAAATTTATTAATTTTAATTTCAGGTATTGTTAAAATAACAGTAATAATTAAAGCATTAAAGATAGAATATTGGATCCTAATAAATCGATTCCTTACTATCCTTTGCCATCAAATGAAGGATATGAAAAATTTTTACAAAAAATGAAAAAAGATCAGTGTAAAAATAGATATATACGATTTAAAATTTTTGGTTATTCAAAAGATAATATAAACTAAAAAAATATTTCAACATCAGCATTATCTAATAATATTAACAATATTCAATCATTCTAGATTATAAAACTCAATATTCAATCCCATTCCTTATTTCCCTCAGGAAAAAATTTGAGGAGCGACCTGCAAATATGAATGATATTAAAATTCCACAAAAAATGAAATAAGATCTAGAGAAAAAATTTTGACAGATGAAGCATTCAGAGAAACAAGAAATTATTTAGATGTGCACAAGGAAGTCAAGAACCAGCAGAGCCGAGAATTTTTGAATAATTTATATAAAAAAATAGCAATAAAAACAAAAGAGAAAAATAAAGAACAAAACACTGATGAGATTATATTAAAAACCTCTGAATTAAGAGAATTGTTGAATAAAATTTCTTTGGAAAATTATGAAACGAATTGTGATTACATATTGAAATACAGCTATGATGAAAATCTTCTTGAAAATTTCAGAGTAGATTATATTTACATTGATTTCATTTAGTAGTTTATTAAATAAAAATTAATATTATTTTACATAAATAACTTATAAAGAATTTGATTTTTGCTAAAGCAGTTACTGAGAAAAAATACTGTGATCTGTATGTGAATATTTGTCTTAAAATGTTTAAATTATACAATAAAAAAATTTATCCAGACAATACGCAAATGGTAAAAAAGATTATTTTATGGTTTAACCTTAGAATTTTAAAAGCATTTTGTTGAAGAAATGCCAAGAAGAATTTTACAATCCAGATTCCACAACAATACAATTTCCATTTCAAATGGATGATGATGAAAAAGAAGTTAGATTGAGAGATATTAAATTAGGCAATATTAGATTGATATGTGATTTTTATATTCATAACCAAATCCAGATAAAAATTATTTCTGAATGTGTCGATTTTTTATTCAAAAAAGTGGATGATATGAGTGTAAGGACTTTATGTGAATTGATGAAGAAAATATCTAAGAAGCTTTATATTGAGGATTTAAAACTGTTGAATAAGATAATGGCATTATTAGAAGATGTTTAGTAATTAACATTTAATTTAATTACTTTTGTCGTTTATAGCTTTAAAATTGCGAAGATTTTTAATATATTAAATTAAAGCAATAACAATAAATTAATTGGAACGAAAACAAAATTTTTAATTCTTGACATTATTGATTTGAAAAATGAATGTTGGGGAATATATGATGAAGATCAATTAACGAAAAAAGATTATCTTGCTCCCAAAAACAACTCAAAGTCAAGAAAAAATTCAGAAATTCCAGGAAGAAAAAGCTCTATAAATCCTTCAAATGTCGAATACATTAGAAGATCAAGATTTAATTCAATAGCAGATGAGTTGAAAACGGCAAAAATTGAAAATCCAACTTTAATTATGGATGAGCTAGTAAATAGTCTGGGAGCAGATATTGAATTCTATCAATGTTTTAGATTAACTGAGGAAGAATTTGTAAAAAAACATATATTGCTTTTTCTTCTTATTTTGAAAATTTTTGTTTAAATATATAAATTTTTGATTTTGTAATAAAATAAAGGCAATTATTAAAAAAGCAGTTAATGAATATATAATATTTCTTTCTGAAAAAGAAAATCCAGATAAAAAAGAGATAGTTGAAATCTTTAATAATATGCTAGAAGATGTGCAATGTGAAAAATTCATTGCTGTTGGACACATGTTAGAGAACATGTTCATATATGATAATAAGAAGTCGAATTTAATTATGAATTTATTGATAAATTTATTTTCTTATCAAACTATCGATGAAGAGGACATTAAACATGGGTAAAATTCAATAATATTTGTATTAAAGTTTAAATAATATTACAAATTTTATTTAAAATTTGCTTAAAATCGATAGAATTGTTCTAGGAATGGTGAATTTCAAAGATAATATAATTGATTACCCTAATTCAAAGGATTATTTACAAAAATTCTTAAATTTGATAAAAGAAAAGAATATCATGGATGAAAATCTTCTTAAAGTATATCAGAAATGTTGTGATAATATGGAAAAATGCTAAACAAATTATTAATAAATGTAAAGAATATTGTTCTGAATCTATCATTTATTCATTTTAAGAAAATAAGTCTATTTAATTGGAGATTAGTCTTTTGGTTATAAATATATGTAATTTAAATAAAAAAATTAAACTTATTTATTTTCTCTAAATATCTTTTTATCCATTAAACAAAATTTCCAACTTCGATCAATTTTAAAATATCAGAAGGCTTTTTAATTATATATTTTTTTATGTGTTTTTTTCTGATTTATTTAATTTATATTTTCTTTTAAAAAATTAGCTTCTAAATAAGACAATTTAATTAACAAACAAGAAATTCAAAATCCCATGTTTAAAATTTTTCATTTATTATTTAATTGTCATAATTTTGAAGTTTTAAGTTTATTCTAAATATTCTCATATAATTCAATCGCATAATGCTCACAGTTATTAGATATATCATCATATGCACCGTTTTTTTTTGCTATCCAAGCTCCAAGAGTTTTGACATCGATTGGAAATATTTTTGTATATTTTGTACGTTGAACTTGAGCTTCTTCATATTCAACATCTAATTTGCTACATTTTGCATTTTCTTGACTTATTGCATTAGTCCATGTATCATGAATAGATGCACCCCCTATCTCATACCTGACATATTGATTATTAGTAAGCTCTATCAAAACCCAACTATGGTCTTTATTTTGTACCCCTGAAAATACTCCACAAATTTTTCCAATAATTCCAATGGCACCTTTAGATTTTGCATTCATTAAATAAACTTTATGTATTGAGGATTTGGATAACTCATCACTTAAATCGCAATCTAAATAATCATTTGTTTCTTTTCCTTTTGAATTTTTCTCTCCCAAAATTTAACTTAAAATTCTTCTCTCTTTATATAAATATTTTAATAAAAATATTTTGAAGATGAGAAGGAAAAAATTTAATTTGATCACTTTATAACTTATTTTTATTTTAAAAAATGAAAATTTTTAATTTTTAAAAATAAGATATTAATAATTTCTAAAATTATAAAAATTATATAGCTATTAATAATTTGAATGTTGATTTAGTTTCAAAACTGCTCTATGAAGCAACAAACTATGACTTGGAGTTCTTTTTTCTTCTTCCAAATAAAAAATTAAGTCCTTAAGCGTTATTCTTCTTTTTATCCAAGGGTAGAATTTCGGATTATCAGAAGGTAAATAATTTTTATAGACATTCAATTGAATCTCGTTTGTATCAGCACTTATTACAGGGTTTTCACTTTTAGATACTTCAGATAATTTAGTATAAGTTTCTATTATATTTGATTCATTCATATTTGATATCATTTCATTATCAAAACGATTAACAGATGAAGTTTCCTATATTTTAAAATTAACAGGATAAAATAATGTAATATTCAAAATTTAATTCTAAGTTCGGATGAAAAAATACGACATTTGGATTATATAATAATAAATACTAATTTTTATTTTATGGTAATTTTTTACCTTTAATTTGTATATTTAAAATTTCATATTAAAATTTTAATTATTAACAATTGTAAAATTATGAATTTATTTTTGATTTTAATTTGTATTTTAATTTCAATTTTTAAATCAAAGTTTAGGCAAATAAAGCCTTTCTAAATTATCTAGTCATTTTTAGTTTCAATTAATTTTTGAATAGAAAAGAAAGATGACAAGATAATTTATCGACGCTTTATTGCGCCAAACTTTGATAAAAAATTTAAAATTAAAGGATAAATAAAATCAAAAGTAAATTCATAATTTTACAGTTATTAATAAACGAAAATTGAAATTGTATTTTTAAATAAACAAATTAAAAGTCAAAAATTACAAAAATATAAAAATTAGTAAATATTTTTAAAGCATTAGATGATGTATTTTTTTATCCAAAACTAGAATAATTCTATAGCAATATGTATTTATTGATACCTTGTATCGAGTTTTTGTATCCAAAACCGCTTCTAATGTGTGTTTAATATCTTTCTTCTGCCTGTCCATTTCATCTTTTTTTTGTGTTTTGGCAAAGATATTCTTATAACTTTTAATTAAAGTTGAATCTCTTTTCCTGGTTCTTGTTTTGATTGGTGGGTTTGAGATAATGTTATTATTATTGTTATTGGCATTAGCATTTACATATTTATTCGATTGCTTTTCTTTTTCTTTTTCCTTGGCCTGATTGATTTCTTCAATCTTGCTTCTAAAAGTAGTAATTTTCTCACATTTAATTTTACAAGCATTTAATTCTTCAAAGGTTTCAAGATTATTTAAAATGTTCTTCATGTTTTTAGTGAATATTATTGAAAAATCTTCATATGACTTGTTTTCCAAATTCTGTTGAGACCCCACTTCTTTGAGTAAATTATATGTTTTGATTTTAAATGTCTAATAAGATTAAATAAAGTTAAATTAATTTTATTTTTACTGGATTTTTCTCAGAAAGTTTAGAATACAAGTTAAGATTAACGTTTCTCGCTCTAGAAATTACAATTAATCTTTCCAAAACATTTTTCAAATATATATCTAAACCGTTGTTTAATGTATTTATTATATCATTGAAATTGTTTTGTTTTAGTGAAAGCCCGTATTTGTTCAATTTTTCATTTAACAATTTTTCAAAATTAGTTTTTAATATAATTTTCTCATCTTTGACTTTGCTAGGAATACAATAGCCTGAATTTGAAGGATTTGAAATATTAATATTATTATAAGCGGCATTTATTGGAAAATTCATTGACATACTCCTTGGAATATTTATCATTTGTTGATTTTGATTTTGAATATTATTATTGGAATTTGAAAACAAAAGTGATGAATTGAAATTTACAGTTCCTGATGCTCCACTAACATTGTTATTCGATTGACTGCTGAAAACATTAAACCTTCTAGCTTCCTGCTGTAATGATAGGTTATCATTATACATACTTGGGTTCATTTCTAGATCTTCTTGTGCTTGTTTTTCTTTGTCTGATAAATGTTTATTTCTAGTATTTTTTGACATTGATTATTAAATTAATTTTTTTAACTAAAATTTAAATCAAAAATTTTTAAATAATTTTAAAATTGTTTTTATTTGCTAGTATAATAAACCTTTATTTGAATAATATTAAGTAATTCAAAACAGAAGCTATTTAATAATGTACTTGGTTTTATTGCTTTTAATAAGACAGTTTTATAAAAATGATTTGAAATTTAAATATAAATAATCAAAACGAAAAATTAGCAATAGAAAGATAGAAAATTATGGGAAACAAAAAAGATATGATTTATATAATTATTTATTTAAATTTAAAAAGAGTCTTTAATTTTTATTATTCTTCTAAATTTCTTCCTAATTACACATAATTTGTATTCCAATATTTTATAAAAGACAAAAGAAAGAATTTAATATAAATAAGAAGAATTAAAGAATAGGAAATTTTTAACTAAGTCAAATTTATATTTAATTTTTATCTTTTATTCGAATAACTCTGTTAATTTATATTTCCCTTTTTATATTTTAAATTTTTGGTGTTCAATATTATGGATCTTATTGGTTGACTTATTTAATGAAATTTGTATTTATAATATTCGAAGTCTTCAAAAATTTTATTGATATTAATTTATTTTAACATTATTTTTTTCCAATGTCTGGCTAATTTGTTTTACTAGTGAATTGGATTGCTCTTCGACATTTGACTGCATTTTAATTATTTGATTTTTTGTAATATCTGCTTTCAAAGCATACTAAAAAATTTTTAAGAGTTTGGAATTCTTATGATTTCAGATATAAAACTATAAATATTAGATGAAAAAAGAAATATAAGTTTTATACATTTTTTAAAAATATTAAATCTATATAATCTTTTATAGTGAAATCTTGAACTAAATCTGGTTCTAAATCAATTAATGCTTTTATGCTGTTTTTGATAATTGTATTATTCATTTTTAAATTTAAGTTAATTTAAATAAAACAATATAAAGTTTTTTACTTTTTAAATAAAACGAGGAATAAAGCATTTTTCAGCCAGAAAGGAAAAACCGCAAACTTGTGAAATTTATATTTATTTTACTTTTTATTATTTATATAAATTTCGATACTATCTTTATTCTATGAAATCACATTTTTACTGATTAAATATCTTTTGTTATCTCAAAAATATCCTTTATTAGCCTTCTTAGAGGAATTAAAACATATTTAAAAATGAATAATAGATTAAATCGCGATTCTTTTTTTATCTAAAAAAGGCATGCTGCATATTAGATATAGAGCCTTTTATACTTCTATTTAATCTTTAAAGTTAATCTAATATTAATAAAGAATTCAATAATCTAAAAATACTTAATTGAGAATTTTATTTAAATATATATAAATAATAATGAAAAAAAAAATTTAATAATTAGGAAAATATTATTAAATTAGTAAAAATTATTTGGTTAAATTATTTATAGATTGGTAAAAACAGTCATATGTTTATGTCTCTAGATTTATTTCCATTAAATATGGATTAAATTTAAAATATTAAAGGATTAATATTAAATTTTTGGCTTTTTTTAATTGACATATTTTAATTTATCTTAAAAAAATTAAAAATTTTCTTAAAAGATAAAAAATACAGAGATCTTATGAGCTGTAAATTTTATGTGCTTTGCTTTCTAATTAATGATGATAAATAGGTCATCAATTAATAATTTTATAAAGAAAGCTTGGATTATTATCAATTTAAATAATTTTTAGAATAAATTAAAAGTTAATAGTTAAAAAAATCAAGTAGATTATATTACATAATTTGCTTTAATTTCAAAGTTTTCTTACATCATTAAAGATATCATATAAGAAGAATAAAGAAATCCATTAAAAATTTAATAAAAAAATCTAAATTTTTAGCACATCAAATGAAAGAATTTAGCTTAGAATATATTAATAGTAAATGATTTGCTACAAGTACTTCAATTTGAAAAATAAAACATTAAAAATTTAATTTGAGATCAAAAAATAATAATTAAAATTTTTTAAATATTTTTTTTTAATATCTAGATTATAGTATCTTCAAATTGATTTTTAAATTTTGCCCTAAAATTGAAGTTGGAAAATTTTTGTTATTTTAAATTTGGAAGTTTATTAAATAAAAAAAATAATAAAAAAATATTTACTTTCTAACAATTAATTTTACATTATGTAAAATATTATGAATAATGCCATGCAACGTTATTATTTTTTTCAATGATTTCTTACTAAACTAAAAATAATTTTATTATTTATAAAAAAATCTTTATATAGTAATATAAACAAATAGGAAATGAAAGAAAAGAATTTTTTCAATAAACAAAAAAATAATTTTTACTTACATTTCAGAAGAATTATCTCTTTTGATATAGAATTAAATTCAAATCTTACTAGTTTAAATAATAAATTTCGAATTTCATTATTATTTTATCTTATTTTAATAGTTATGAGTCTATTGAACATTAATTTCTATCTTAATTCGGTAAGAAAAATTTTGGATCAAATTCCTTCTAATTTTGAAGAAAGTAAAAATAATTTAAATAGAAATTTAACTCAGGCAGGTATCATAAGAAGGAAGTTAAATTATAAAACAAAATTTAACTTAGAAATGAATAAAAAATTAAGCAAGAATTTAATTTACCTAATTAATGTCACAGATCAAAATATTTTATCAAATTTGGAACCAAATAATTCATCTAAATTATCTATGATGCTTATTATTATTTTTTTATTAAAAATAATAATTACTTTAGGATTTTTTGTTAATAATTATTTCAGTTATAAGCAATTAAAACGCTTTTCAAACAAAAAATTCATGAATATTAAAAATCATTTTTCACAAATTCATTTAAGTAAAGACGAGAAAGAGAAATCTCAATTTCATTCAAATTTTCAATTTACTTACGCTAAATCCTCATTTTATCAAAATTCTTTTAACATTTTAAAAATAAAAAATAATGATAATGATTTTAATAGCATAGATATAACGAATTGCAGAAAGAAAATAAAATTGATAAACACAAAGAAGATTTTTATAACGAAAGCTCGACTTATTCATTGTATTACGTTTTTTAATTCATTCGATTTAACTTTTCAATTTTTAATTTTTGTTAATTGGATTCTAAATTTCAATACAAATCAAATAACAAATTGTCAATTTAATATGGTTTATTTACCGTTAGTTTATTCTACTATAATTTGTCTTTATTTTAATATTTTCGATTTCAATTTAAAGATTTATTTTTCAGCAAAATTCATTAATTGTTTGATTTTTGTAATTTTTGAGAAATTAAAAATGACAAATATTTCATTTTTTAACAATCTGATTTACCTAATAATATTTTGGGTTGTTATTTTTTTCGTAATTATAAAAATAAATATATATGAAATTCGTTTGATGAGAAATAAAATTAAATCAGAACGTAATAAAAAAATAAATGAAAAGGATTTACTAAATGTTAATAATGGAAATTTGATTATAAATTTAACAGAAGATAAAGCTGAAGTAATAGACAAAGAATTCAAGGAATCATTGGAAAATAATTTTTACAAACTTGATCTTGAAAACATTATTTCTTTTCCAAACAAATGGTTTGAAGATTACAAACATGATAAAAATAAAGAATTTAAAAACTTGACATTGACTTCTTTTAAAAATATTGAAGAACAAAACTCTAAAGAAAATGAATTACTTAAAAATCATTATTATCAAAAAAATAGTAAAGAAATTAAGATAAATTTTGATGAGAATTCTTTCCGAATTAAAGCCAAAAATGATATTTATAATAATGATAAATATCATTTAAATAATAATAATGAGTTATATATAAATAAACTTGACCTGGAAAATTCAAATATTAATTTGAAAAAGAAATTTATTTTCAACAACTTAAACTTTTTTAAGATTTTACTTGAAATTAGTGATTTTAACTTTAATTTAAATGAGAAAATAATCGAATTATATATCAATATTCGAAAAACCCTAAAGCAATATAAATTTTCTAATAAATATGACCAAGACATTAAATCTGAAAATGTGATAAATATAGCGAATAATAAAAACGAATTACTAGAGAATGAGAAAAATTATTTCGAAAAATTTAAAAATTATCAAAATTTTGAAGATAATACAAAAATCAAATCCTCTTTTAATAAAATTAAAGATCAGATTCCAATTAAAAAGGATTTAGAATTAGATCTAACTAAGGATAAATTGATTAATAACAACATTGATAATCATTTAAGCAATGCAAAAAATAAATTTGACATCTTGAAAATTAACAAAAATGAAAAATCAGAAAATAATAATGGACATGTAGGAATTAAAAGTAATAAAGAAAATTCAATGAAAAAATTTCCAGAAAGTTTATTAGTAGAAAAACTAATTAATTTCTTTAAATTATTACAGCAAGAAGTCGTTAAAAAAAAAAATTCAGTTTTTTTAGGTATAATTAAAAACCTTGATGAAAAATCTGACAAAGATTTAATTTATTATGGTATTAGACTATTCATTACAGAAAATAAAAAATTCATGATTCTTAAGATAAACGAAATTCAAAATGAAGTTAAATTCGTTGAAATGAAAACTGAATTTAAATTTAAAAATTTATATCTAAAAAAGTTTTGTCATGAATTTAAAAATCCATTATTAAATGTCTTACAATTAGTGAAAAATTTCAAACAAATTTACACATCAAAATCCAAAGAATATATAAGTTCTTTTTCAAGAAATATTCAACTTTCACAGCAAACCTCAAGTTTGTCGAACATATCAAATAATCTAAAAAATCAGAAAACTTTATATAAAAAATCTTCAAAAAATTTTTGGGTATTAGAAAACAATAAGTCTTCAACTAGTAACCTGAGCCCTATATCAGGAGAATTTTATAATCAAAATGAATTACATAAAAGTAGGAAATTTAATACCAGCAAAGAAATACAATCTGAGAATCTAAATAATATTGTGTATAATAAATTAAAAATTGAGAATAACTCAATTTCTCCTAAAAATGATCTGAATAAATACTCAATAAGTGCCAAAAAGAGTAAAAATTTAACTATCGAGCAGTATTCGAGTAATAAATTAGAAGGAGAGAATTTTATAAACGATTCATCTATTAGCGAAAAAATAAAACTTATTTGTGAAAACCTAATTCTAGCTATTACGGATATGGAATTTTTAATAGAGTTCAGTAATAAAAATATAAAAAAATTAGAGGATTTATATGAATTAGAAAATCTTTCTCCAATAATTTCAGATGATGAATTATTCGATATTAATTTCGAAAAAGAAACTTTTAACTCTTTTAATGAATGTGAAAATGTATATGAAATTGCTGGGAATAAAAACAAAGATGAAACAAATGTCAATATTTCTAAATTAATTCAATATTTCACCAGGTTATTTGGAAATAAAATAAATTTAATTGGGAAAAAGATAACTTTATTCACCGATATACAAGCATGTATACCTGATAAGATTTTATTCAATGAAAAAAAATTAAAGCAAATAATATTCAATTTACTTTCAAATGCATTGAAATTTACAAATTATGGAAAAATAGGAATAATCCTCGAGTACAATGAGGAAAGCAAAAATTTGATTTTCTATATTACAGATCATGGTATAGGTATTAGTTGTAATATCATTAATAAAATTGGCGAACCTTACTTCAAAACAAATAAGAATAATAACGATTTTGGAATTGGAATGGGAATTTATTTAGTAAAGAAACTTGTAAAATCTTTAAATGGAGAATTTAAAATTGAATCAGAAATTAATAAAGGAACGACAATTATTGTTCAATTCCCATATGATTTTGAGCAAAAGAGCAGAATTTACGAAGAATCAATTAAAAATCTTGAAATAAAACTCAGTAAATTTAAATATCGGGATATTTTCATGATAAATTCAGGAATAGAACAAGAAAATGCTGGAAGAAATTTTTTCAAAAACACTGAATTAAAATTAAAAAGCTTAAACCGCCTGAAAACTGAATACGAATTCTATGATAAAGATAATTTAGTATGCAATCCTAAAGATTTATCGAAAAGTACAGATGGAAATTTAATTTTAACTTTTAACGATAAATTACATCTAAATACTTCGAGGGACAACATCGGAAAACACAAATTTCATTCTCAACAATTTTCTTTTAATGCGAAAAATTTTAAGAATATCAATCAACAATATGAAGAATCTGATAAACTTGCTAATAAAACTATTTTCAAGCATATCAATCAAAATATAACTTTTGATATCAGAGATTTTTCGTATAATAATACTAATATTGACAATGTAAAACAAAAAAATAAAAATGAATATTCGAATGATTTGAATAAAGATAAAAGAAAGACTTTGGTTAATTTTTTAATTGGAAGAAAAAATCCGCAAATCAGCCCTGTCAAGACTGCATCAAAACGTAGTTTTTCATGTAAAACACTAAGGATATTTAATATTTTTAATAATGAAAATAACAATGATAATAAGGAAAAAATTAACAAACTTAATTTAACAATTGTAAATCCAATTTTCAATAGAATTAAATTAAATCCATATTATAATAATAATTCAAATTTGTATTTTATTAATAACGTCACAAATAATGAATTAGACATCTTCAATAGTAGTTATGAAAATTCTAGCGGAGGAGAAACATTAATTGTTGATGATTCATTTATGAATAAGAATTTGAATTCTTTAAAAAATGAACAGGAAATGATATTTATCGATATTCATAAAAAATCTCGAAACAAAAATTTCAAAACTTTTGACTTAAATTTGAGAGATAGTCCAACTCCTAGAATTACTGATAAAGATAATGGATATTATAATTGCAAAAAAAATGTTAAATCAGGAAAAAATTCTAATTTTGAATCCAATCTTGAATGGAATGATTTTTCTAATAAAAATCTTAATATAATTCGAAATGAAAATGAAAGTAATTCGATTTATTTTGTAAATGATAAATTATTATCTTCAAACGATGTTTTCAAAATAGATTATTCAGAAATTGGCAGAGATGGAAAGAAAATTAATCAGAACAAAGATCTTACATTAACAATCGGTTCAGAAACATCAAATAAAGAAAATACAATTAGAGAAAAATTTAATTCAGAAATATCAAGTAAATTTCAAGTTGAAAAAAACGAGAGTCTTTATAATTCTGATATTCATAGCAAATTTCATATAAAGAAAGATGAAAGATTAAATAATTCAGATTCCTCTCGAAAATTTCATATAGAAAAAGAAAGACAATTACATAATTCAGACTCCACAAAAAAATCTCATTTTGAGAATAAGTTTAGAGCTCAAGATAGTAATGCTGTTAAGCAATCTTTCTTCCTTAAAAAAGGAAACTATTTAGATGATGGAGATTTAATGATATTTACAGAAAACAAAAATTCTAATAATTTATACGTAATCGTGAATAATCAAGAACATTTATATTATCATAAGATATCTAATAATGTTTCAAAAATTCATAATCTACAAGAAGAATTTATATTAAGCTCCAGAAGCTTAGATAAACTAAAAGGCAGAATTCCAAATTTTGATATTAATAGTGGTTGGATTATAAGTAAAGAAAATTTTAAGAATATCTCCAATATAATAGAAAAAAAATATATTGGTGTAAATATCAACACCACAAAAGAAGATGTTATGAGAATTTTAATAGTTGATGATGAGCAGTTAATTAGGCAAAGTCAAATAAATCTTATAAAAAAATATTCAGAAAAAAATAATATATTAATCGAGATTGAAGAATGTGAAGATGGAATAGAATGTTTGTACAAAATATTCAAAGGCTTACAAAAAGGAATAAAATATAATTTAATAATTACAGATGAGACAATGAATTTTTTAAAGGGATCTTTTATGGCCAAAATATTGAAAAAGCTAATTAGTGAAGATGTTATTTATAAAATAAAAATTATAATGGTAACAAGTTATGCAACTGAAAATTATGCTCATATGAATGGAAATTTTGTAGAAAGAGTATTTTCAAAACCTTTAAGTTTTAATATAATTGAAAACATCTTCAATTCATAACTATGTATGATTTGTAAATTCTTTTTTATTAATCAAGTGATGAATATAACTTAATCCGAAAAATTGAAAAAACAGAAAAATAATATAAAAATTGATGAGAATTTGATTGATTTTAATTGATATAAAATAAAAAATACAATATCTTGTAATTATTTGTTTTTTAAAAAATTAAAGAAATGATAAATCTAAAAATTTAATTTTTTATCAATTTTAAAATTTATATATAATATAATCTATTTAACAATATTTTTTTTATTTGAATAAATATGAAAATTTTAAGATTACTAAAATTGTTTTATCCTTGAAATTCACTGTTATTATTAAATAATTATAATTTGGGGATT
>Ga0194116_10005541_pt1 | contig 13862 bp, 9 predicted proteins | sample TA2MahsurfametaG_4_FD_148617 | JGI IMG/M metagenome (GOLD analysis project Ga0194116, IMG submission 148617) | Freshwater microbial communities from Lake Tanganyika, Tanzania - TA2015008 Mahale S9 surface | ecosystem: Environmental > Aquatic > Freshwater > Lake | place: Tanzania: Lake Tanganyika... | reverse complement strand
CTAAAGTTCATCCTGAATTGCCACGGCTTCCGATGGTTGTTGCTCCTGCACCTAGTGCCCCTGTGGGACCTTTGGCAAACAATGAGCGAGTTTTGACGGCAGTATTTTCCTCTGATTCTGGTACGGCCATTGGCAATTGCGAATTTGTTGCTGAGTCTGTTGGTGTTTATTCGCCAAGCATTAAACGCAAAGTCTCGCTCCGAATTCGCAAGGCTTCGCAAACTGCTATTGACGGCACAACTACCCGTTTGGCTGTCATTGAAGGCGCAGGCGAAGGTTCAGTAGCCAAAGCTGAGCAGGATGCAAAAGACTATGCAGATGCTTTGTTGCTTAACTCAACCAAGCAAGAGAAGTTCACCATCGATGCCACAGCTCTTTCTGCTGGCTACATTACACTGAGCCATAAGAATCTTGTGACTAACTCCTTGGTGATGCACCTCGGTCGCTTGGCTTTGTTTGATGGCGAAGATTTCCTTATCAGCCAAAACGCAAGTGGCTATGCTGTTTTGACTTTTGCAGGAGAACTTGCTGCAGGCGGAACTTTGGCACTTGAGGTTGGTGACGAGATTCGCGCTCAGTATATGATTAAAGCCTAAATCTAGTTACCTAGCTTAGCACGGCCCTGCAGAAATGCAGGGCTTTTTCTTTTTTCTAAGAGAGGACTTGACCAGTCAGTCAGCCTAAGATATACTCTAAAAACCACTCTAATTTCACAGAGTTGGACGGAGGAGTACCTATGCAACGGACAGCACAGATTCTTTCTGACCTCGCCTTCTACCGCACCTACAGCCAAGTCCTTCCCAGTGGTAAGAAAGAAACCTGGAATCAAGTAGTTGAACGCTATCAGCAATTTATGCTAGACAGGTTTCCAAAACAACATCACGACCTTATTACAAAAGCCTGTCATTTCGTAGTGCAACGCAAGATAGTTCCCTCCATGCGCATGATGCAGTTCGCGGGCGAAGGTTTACATCGTGAGAACATGCGTGCCTACAATTGTTCCTTTGTCGCAATCCAATCTCCCAAAGATATTGCAGACATCTTCTATGTACTCATGAACGGAACAGGTGTTGGCTACTCTGTGCAACGCCGTCACACTGAGCAACTCCCTGTCATTCAAGCACCCGAGGCAGACTCGACACTTGTTCACATTGTTGGCGATTCCAGAGAGGGCTGGGCTGACTCCATTGTAGAACTTTTTAAGCATCCTAATGTGAATTTTAATTACTCTAAAGTACGGTTAAGTGGAAGTAAACTTTCTACTGGCGGCACTGCCTCCGGTCCTGAGTCACTCCGTACAGCTCACGAGAATATCCGCCGCATCCTGCAAGGTGCCGCTGGCCGCAAATTACGCAGCCTAGAGGTACACGACATTGTCTGCTACATCGCAGATGTGGTTGTGGTTGGCGGTGTTCGTCGGGCTGCCCTAATCTCTCTCTTCGACCAGGACGATGAGGAAATGATGCTCTCCAAGGCAGGTGCTTGGTGGCAGCGTTCACCTCAACGCGCACGTGCAAACAACTCAGCCGTACTCATTCGTGGCAACTCATATTATCCAGATTTCCGCAGTACACTCAAGGCATGCTTTGAATCGAATGCAGGGGAGCCTGGCGTCTTCTGGACAAGCGACCCAGACTACGGAACAAATCCATGCGCCGAGATTAGCCTGCAATCTCACGGACTTTGCAACCTTACAGAAATCAATGCAGCCGTCTGCGAGAATGAGTTTGACTTCGCGCAAGCTGCTTATTATGCAACCGTGCTTGGCACCTTTCAGGCAGCTCTGACCAACTTTAACTACGTGAATCCACGCTGGAAAAAGATTGCCGAGGAAGATGCACTGCTCGGTGTATCTATCACCGGACAAGCACAAAACTGGCAGAATCTGCAGGAATGGGACATTGCAGAAGTGGCAGACATGACTAAGCTCTGGAATGCAGAGTTGGCAAAACAGCTCGGCATAAATTCAGCCGCCCGTATTACAACTACCAAACCTTCGGGAACTACGAGTACGGTACTCGGAACTACGGCAGGCATTCATGGGGCCTTTGCGCCGCACTACCTGCGCCGCATCCGCATCGCGCAGGACGACCCTCTTGCGCAATACCTTGTTCAGCATCTGCCCCAGGAACTAATCGAAGTAGACCAGTTTCAGCCAAGCCTTTATTGCATTGCCTTGCCAATTCAAATGGAAGGCATCGTAGCGAGCCAGGAGACGTGCGTAGAGCAGCTCGAGAGGGCTAAGTATATTCACGACAAATGGATTAAGCCTGGCCACAATAGAGGCCCTAACACGCACAACGTAAGTCTGACCTGTTACTACAGAGCAGGCAAGGATGAAGGCGGATTAGACGCATGGATGTGGAATAACAGGGCAGCCTACTCCGGCATCTCCTTACTTCCATTGGACACCAACACGTACATCCAGGCACCCTACGAGGCTATCTCGGAGGAACGCTTTGACGAACTCTCAGCTCAAGTATTGGCTTGCGAGTTTGATATAAGTGAAGTAATCTATGAGCAGAAGCACGACTTGCGTAGTCAAACTTCTGGCTGTGAAAGTGACCGATGTTCAATCCTGTAAGGTAGGAAGTAGCCCAATGAGTCAAGAACCGGAGAAAAAACATGTACTTATTTATCTGGTTTCTATTATTCACTGGGTGGGTACATTCACTGCCATTGGGCTTATTCATTCTCTTTTCGGTCTTCCTGCTATTGTGTTGGTTAGCCTCATAATACTTGCCTTCCTTGTACTACCTCCTATCTTCAGGATAGTAGACGATAAGGATTTGCAAGATGACGAATGACGTACACCTAAAGAAAATGGCCCTTGCTTTGCGTCGGCTCAACAAACTTGAGCAGGCGCAGGCTATTGACCCAAACAACCTGAGCGCACGTCCTTCAGACAAACAACAATCTATTCTTGACTCCTTTGGCGCACATAAGATTACGATTGTTCGCGGGGGAAACCAGTCATCCAAAACTACACTCGGCGCACGTACTTTCAGTTGGATGCTCAGCGAAACACACCCCACTTGGCAACGTCCTGCAGTTTGGGGAACCGAGCGTCTTCAGATTCTCATACTTGGTAAGACTGGTAAGATTATTGAGGAATCACTCTACTACCGTATCAAGAGTTACCTTGACCCATCCGAGCTACACGAATTCAGGGCGGGCAACATCCTACAGAAAGTTGTACACAAACCTACAGGCAACACGCTCCTGTTCCAATCCTATGAGAACGTCAACCAAGCCCGTGAACGCATTCAGTCCTATACTGCACACGCAGTCTGGATTGACGAAATGCCTAGTTCTCTTGACCTTTTTAACGAGTCACTCCGACGTATTCAGAAGAACGAAGGATATTTCTGGGCCACATTTACGCCACTTATTGTCAACAATGAGATACGTAGTTTCTGCGATAACTTGCCAGAAACACAGGGCATAATGTACAAAATTCACATGTTTGATAACCCAGTTTATACGCCAGATAAACGCCAACTCATATTGCAAGAAATGAATCTCTACCCAGAACACATTCGTCGCTGTCGTCTCGAGGGTGAGTGGATGAGTGCCGAGAGTTCAGTCTATTTCTTTGACCCAGACATGATGGTCCGTGCCCCGGAAAACTACAGTCCAGGTTGGCGTCACGTCGAATCCTCTGACCCTGCCATCACCACAGCCCACGGCATGACTGTCTGGGCAGAAGACCCAGCTACAGGCCACTGGTACTGCGTCAAGGCTGAGTACATTACAGGCTTGAAGGATACAGCCGACTATGCTGCAGTCGTAAAGCAGAAGACATTAGGTTACAACATTGTCCGGCGCATCTATGATTCGGCAGCTCCTTGGTATGAGGGTGCAGCCCAGAAGTTGGGGATGAAGTACACGCCGGTCGAACACAAAGCAAACCGTAAGCTGGAGATGATGAAGAATTTCCAGACATCTCTTGGTAGTATTCTCTTCATCGCTCCCTGGTGCTCAGACCTTGTTAACGAGCTGACAACCATGCAATGGTCTGGTGCGGCAGATAACAAGATTGCCAAGAGTTCCAAGTACCACTTGCATGACTCTGCCGTTTACTTCCATGAGATGCGTCCCAAGTACGAAGGTTATCTAGCTCCTCTTGACTATTGGAACGAATTCAGACAAGCTAATCAAGCACGTAAAACAGCTGAACACAAGGCTCGTCAAAATTCTCCCAGTAAAGTTCGCGGATTCCGGGGAGTTAAGACTAGAGGCCGTGCTTGGGGGAAGCCATGGCGATAGCGGTAACTTGCTACATCTTTTCTCTTATGATACTGTGCCTTGCGGGTATGTTCTGGCTTCGCGCACGTCGTCTCGAGCGATGTTCAAAAAGTACAGTCGAGCGTATGAAACTTAACATGCAACTAAGCAGAGGGTCACGAAATGCGCGGTCAAGAATGTGGTTGCGAGAATTACAAGAAAAACAAAAAGGGCAAAGAGGCTGGCAAAGGCGTAATGCTAACAATCGCTTCCGTCCGTCGCCTGCCGATGCCCGCCAAAAAGGAAGCCTCGAAAGGCTCCAGCAAGTCTTCAAAAAAAGAAGAAAAGCCTTACTAAAAGCCTTCGGAGGCCGTAAATGAGTAAAGTACGCTTGCAATGGTGGACCAGTGATGACCAGATTAAGAAAGAACTAAGCAAGAGATTGCAGTTCTCTCGGCAGGCACGTGCTCGTTACGAAAAGCAGTGGGAAGAGAATGAGCGTACCATCTATGGCACGCGCTCCTCTGGCTTACAGAATTCTGACGTTTCCCTTTCCTTCTCGACAGATGGCGAGGCTGCAGCTTATCAACAGGACATGGCACAGGCTGACATTAGCATCAACCGGACAATGAAGAATCTGCGCTTTATCCATAGCCAAATGTCTGCCAATCCCCCCACAGTTATTCCTAAACCTACAAGTGCAGACCCGCAGGACCGTTATGCCGCAGATGCCGCAGACAGGCTTGTCCGTTACGGGATTCGTCACTACCAGATGGCAGAACGTAAAGACCAATTGAATCTCGAGACGCTCATCTATGGCTCTGGTTTTGCAAAGTGTTACTTCAATTCGATGAAGGGTGATATTGCAGACTACAATCCAGAAACAGAAGAAGTAATCATGAGCGGCGACTTTGAGTTTGCTGTACCTTCGGTCTGGAAAATATATCCTGATGCAGATGCTTCAAACTGGGACGAGGTCAGCTACGTATTTGAGGAGATTGACCTCCGATATGAGGAAGCTGCTTACATGTTCCCAGATAAGTTGGAAATACTGGAGCGCGTGCGTACCAAAGGCTACGAGTCAGATATTGAGGACTACCAGAATACCTCCTCTGCAGTCGCAAATAAATACCGTTACGACTCAGTTAAATGCTATCAGTATTGGGAAACAGGCACGCCAATGAATGGCATGCAGGGACGTTACTGCTGGTGCCTTGAGGATGGCACTCCATTGACGCCTCTCACAGTCAGCCCACACCGCTTTACACAGAAACTCAAGGGCGGTAAACCGGGACCAACCCGTGCTTACCTTCCTTACAGAATCCTGACAGACATTGATGTTCCTGGCACTTACTGGGGCATGAGTGTAGTGGCCTACGCTTCAGCAATGCAGGATGCCAAAAACAGAATCGACACAGTGATGCTCGACATTCTGCAGGCCCATGGCATAGCCCGCATGGTCATGCCTGAGTCAGCCGAGATTGCAGACGAGTCAATCACTAACTCTACCTGGGACGTAATTAAGTACACAGGCTCTATCCCGCCCAACTTCATGGAACCTGTGCCAATGCCAGCAGCTCTGCCAAACATTGGCGACCGCATGGAAAAAGGCATGGACGACGTCTTCGGAATTAACGATGCCGTGATGGGTAACATGCAACGCGAAACTTCTGGCTTTAGCTTGCAATATGCTACGCAGCAATCAAACATGATTCGTAAGCGTTTGTTCAATAAGGACATTGCGGTCGTTGAATGGGTGTACAAAACGTATCTCCAAATTGTTGCAGAGAATTGGAAGGAAACACGAACCATCAAGGTGCTAGGTAAAGAGAAAGCCTTTGAATCAATCAATATCTCAGGCGCAGATATTGCCTCCGGCTTTGACCTTGTTGTCGAGTATGGTGCATCCCTCTCGCTTGACCCAATGACTCGCCGTGAAGAGATTCTGCAAATGATGCCACTCTTTCAGCAGGCAGGTGTGCAACCACGTAAGATGTTGCAGCTTCTTAAACTGAATGAGCTAGAAAATGCTTACGACCACATTGAGTTGGCAGAGACCCGGCAACGTGAGATATACGAGGAAATGCGTATCAAGGGTGTGTACATCGAGCCTAGCGACGACGAGGACCACATCAATATGCTTGCCTTTGCCTACGTCTACGTGATGACAGCCGAATTCAAGTATCTTAGCCCAATACACAAAGAGATGATTAGAAAGCATAACAAGGCACGTGAAGAGCTACAGGCCAGCAAGATGGCATCCGCAGGACCAATGCCAGGCATGGTACCAGGCGGAGGCATGCCCCCACCACCAGCACCCGGAGGATTACCAGGATGAGCGAATGGCAAACCGAAGAGCAACGTAAAGCTGCTAAAAGTATTTCCTCCGCATTTGGTGGACCTACTTCAGAGCAGCCTGAAGATGAAGAAAGTCTTTGGTCTAAAGTAAAAAGATACCTTGTTTCTCAGTTCCAAGGCCCCTCGTTTGGCGAGAAGGTCAGCGAACAATTGAAGAAGACTCAAGGTAATGAGTTGACAACTCCTAAAAAATAATCTAATGATTTAAGTATTCATGCTATCTGAGGTGGTCTTGGACGCATGCTACACCCGCAAGGGACAAGTTCTACCATCCGTTCCAAGGACGTAGAAAGAGGAGTTTTTATGTCAGGTCAGGCAGCAAATAGTTCTAATCTTTTTCCAAATTTGTGGGGTGGCGGAGGAGAAGAAATTCCCACAGTAGGCGGAGACGGTGTTGCAGATGGTGGGTCAGCAGCAGCTGACAGCTACGTACCACCCGTCGATATTGACAGCCCGGATGCACAGAGTGCAGCCCCAGTCGATATTGATGCAGAAGCGGCAGGTCAGGGAGCTGGCTCCTCAGAAAAGCCTGATGCTACCGGCGAAGTAGAATACCTAGACTTGACGGACGATACAGGACGTAAGCGCATCAAGATTGATTGGAACAATCGAGACGCTATAAAAAAAGCCATCTCTATGGCAGCCGGTGCTCGTAAATGGCAGAACGAACGAGACCAACTTCGTAAATCTCTTGAGGAAAGAGAGGCTGAATACAAGGATGTAAGTACGGCATGGAATGCCATCGAACAAGCCTACAGCACTCAGGGAATCGAAGGATTGGTTGACTTACTTGCCAATAAGCAAGGTGCCTATACAGATTGGGTACACAAACAAGTTGAGAAGGAATTGCTGAAGCGCGATGCAACTCCCGATGAACTTGAGAAAATCCAACTCCGCGAACGGCTTGACCGGATTGAGAGAGAACGCACGATTGAGTCAAAGCGTCTCAAGGAACGAGAGGAAGCAGTCACGAAGGAACGTGAACAGGCTGAACAGGCGGCTCTCCAATCCGTTGTCAATCCTTCCTTTGACCGTGTTCGTTTTGCGGGCACACTTGGTAATGAACAGCTGGAAGACCGGCTGGACAGAACCATCTGGTCAGAGTCCATTGACATTCTGTCGAACCTCGAAGAACAGCAAGGCAAGCAGGCAATTACTCCCGCCGTAACTCGCCGAGTGTTCCAGGAAGTAGCTGATTCTCTTAAACAAGGGCTGAACATGAAGGCCAAAGAGGAAGCTGCATCGGCGGCAGAAGCGCGTAAGGCTCAGGCAGCAACTCGTGTTGCAGCAAAAGCTCAGACAGTACAAGGGAGTAGACAAACAGAAGCAGAATCTTTTAATAAACATATTGCGGAAAATAATTGGGCCGCTGCCCTTTCCAGCATGTTGACTGGCCGCATTAAATAAGGAGTTATGAATCATGGCATTTAATCCAATTGGAAATCTTCCACTCGGACAGTTCCTGCAGATTGCATTCACCTCGGGTGTATTCAATCAGTTGAACCAAACCTTTCCAGATTTTGAAATGGTAAAGAAGTTTCGCGTAGGTGACCCTAACTGGCGTGAGCAACGCTTTATGCTGCAGACGAGCCTTGGACCAAACGCAGTGCAGTATGCTCAGCCTAGCGGGACTGGTAGCGGTGCTTTCCCAAAAGCTCAACGCATCGGCATCAGCGAAAAGACGGCAGTCTCGAAAGAGTTGGATGCAACGGTTGAGATTGAGTATAACCTTTACAAAAAGGCACTCAATAGCCCGCTCAAATATGCAGAACCTTTGGCACTCGAAATGCAGTCCAAAGCAGTAGCGACCAAGCGTCGTATCGCTGCAGACCTTTACGCTGACGGAACAGGCGTTATCGGTACAGTCGCTTCGGCAGCTGTCTCTGGAACCCGCCTTGTAATCACTCTCAGCGATGCAAACGCAGCTCGCGGCCACGTCGGTCTTTTTGAGTACGGCGACCTGGTTGTTCCTCGGACTGCAGCTGGTGCAGCTCAGCTTCCTGACGGTGCAGGCATCGTGGCTCTCCGCGTTGTTGCTCGTAGCCGCAAGAACAAGACTGTTACAGTTGAAGGCGTGGATGCTAACGAGGTAGTCATTAACATCACAGGCGCAGGCGCAGTTTCCTCGGGAGACCTCGTCTACCGCGCAGGACAAGTCGAAGTTCCTGACCTCTCTGGCTCAGTCGCTGACTATGGTCTTATCTCGACTGTATTCCCTGGCTTTGAGTCGCTCCTCGCAAACGACGGACGTTTCGTCCACGGAATCGAGATGGCAGGCATCACCGGCGGTACTCGCGTAGACTGTGGCGCACAGCTCATCGCCCTCAAGTATGTGCAGGAAGCACTCTCTGAAGCTAAGGTCGCTGTCGGCCAAGGCTTGTACAAATGGGACATGCTGGCTATGTCTCCAGAAGCCCGCGACTCCTTGGTTGAAGCTGACGAAGACAAGCGCCGCTTGACTGTTTCGGACAGCCAGCGCGTCAAAGGTGCAAAAGCATTCATCTTCCAACACGAGAATGATACTCTCGAAGTTGTTAGCTCGGAGTACATTGGACCTAAGCGTGCATTCGCTCTGCCAAAACAAGCAGCTGGCCAGAAAGCCATGATGCAATTGTTCTTCACCGAAATGACTCCAGTGGACTGCGGCTCCGGCAAACTCCACCTCAAGCCAGCTTCGGGCGGAGGCCATGAGCGCCGTATCGCTTCCTACATGGAAGGCCAACTCGCACTCCTCTGCACTCACCCTGCAGCCGGTGTTGTCCTTGAAAACTTCACCATCTAATGCGAAAGCATAGGTGAAAATCAGAAGGCTCCGCGTACTTGCGCGGGGTCTTTTCTTTTGCTATGCTTCATCTGACCTAAGTGGAGGACTAACAGGTGGCCACCAGTCGTACTCGCAATTTACGCCTCTTTCTGTCCTCTGGCCTTAGTACAGAGGCTAAAGCAAACTTGGAAATTCTGGACCGTTTGGGCGGAGTTTACCAAGTTGACAATTCTGAAGCCGTAAACATCCGAAGTAAATCAGATATTCGTCTTTTGCCCGGCGACCCAGCCGCAGGCGGTGCAGGCAATAGCAACGTATTCGTAGGTTCCGAGTCTACTCCAGTCAAAGAATTCAAAGTCTATGCAACCACTTTTGAGCTAAATGGCTCACTCCGTTTGCCCGACTACGATGTGCCATTGCAGAACCGTAAGTACTTGACAATACGCTACGATTCGTCGGCACAAGGCGCGGATGACACCGCAGCCAATCGTACTCTTAGCCTTGATGTACAAGGCGGCGACCGTTCTCTTATCCTGGCTCAAGACCTTGAGCTGGCAGGCTCCTTCAGGACCAAACTGAATACAACCGCCATAACTGATGTAACTCTGCCTACGACAGGCGTACTGGCCACGCTGGAAGGTACCGAAACACTCAAGAATAAAACAATCAACGTAGGCTCACCAGACAGCAACGTAATCACTGGTTTGACTGACGGAAGTGTTGCATCGAATGCAGCCATCGACATCCGCAAGATTAGCCGTAAACCTGACACAAATATAGCAAATCTTGCATCGACTCGCTTAGACGATATTCTTGCCGAGCTACAGGCAGATATTGATACAAGAGCCACCGCAGCCGACTTTCTTGCACACACAAACGATACAAGCGCACACGGCGTCATTAGTGACATTGTAGGCATCAACGATGTACAGACCCTTACAAATAAAACTTTGTCCAGTCCACACTTCCAAGGTACGCCGACAGGATTGCAGAAGTCTCACGTAGACTTGGCAAATGTGGACAACTATTCGGCAGCTCAGCTGGCAGCTCTTCCGCAAACTTTGACAAACAAGAATCTGTCAGGCTATGCAAACGCTTTCTCGGATGTACCACGCAATGCCCTACTACTGACAGGGCAACTCAAGGACAGTGATTGGTCCTCTGTGGCACTTGATAAATTGACCTACGCCAAGGTGAATCTGACAGGCCAATTGGTGAATGCCGACATAGCCAATACAGCAGATATTGCCTACACTAAACTTAATCTCACAGAACAAGTCAAGAACACAGACTGGTCAAACAATTCCGGCGACAGATTGGCAGGAACTAAGGTCAATGCTAACTTTGGTTCGCAGTTCGCTTCCTCTGAATCAGGTTTCAAGATTGGGCAAACATTCAAGACCACGCTTGGTATCCAAAGCCAGACACAGAATCTTGACTTCCGCTTTCCCTCGAACGCAGGTGGACAGAACTACGTGCTCATCACGGACGGCTTGGGCAATACAAGCTGGTCTGCTTCACAGGCAGGTGGTTCCGTATCCAAGGTAGGCTTGACTGCTCCAAATATATTCAGCGTCACAACACGTGATGGCTCCGGCGCAGTTATCCCAGCTAATCCTGGCGACTCAATCCCGTTCATCACAGCCACAGGACAATTCGATGTCGCCCTAGCTAACCAGGCTGCAGATAGAGTATTTGCTTCGCCCATTGGCACCACTGGTACACCGAGCTTCCGTGCATTGCAGGAAACAGACTTGCCTGCTCCCCTGAACAGTTCTGCCAACCGTAATCAACTCATCTCAGACCAGGTCAACAATACCATTCAAGCCGCGACTGGTCTTACCTGGGCTTACAACTCAGGTACTAGACAGCTTACTCCGACCTTGAATATTGGCGCATTCAGCACAACGGACCTCCCGGAAGGTTCACGTCTGTACTACACGGATGCCCGCGTCAACACCAAAGTCAAAGGCATGATTGCTGCAAATGATGGCGTTACTTCCGGTATCGTCATCTCGCACGGCTCTGGTCCAGATTCAATCAGCTTTAGCCTTCGTCAGCTGACCGTCAATACTGATAACATTACTGAAGGTGCGACAAATAAATTCTTTAGCGATGAGCTGGCACAGGACGCCATCAATGCACTATTGCTCGACTCTACTGAGATTGCTAAGGCTTATGACGATGCTGGTAACAGTCTTAGCTTTTCTCTTAAAACTACCGGCGTGGCTTCTGGCAGCTATGGTGATGCTGCAAAGACTGTAACCCTTGCAGTAGACAACAAAGGCCGCCTGACCAGTGCCTCGCACCAGGACATTGCCATTGCTTCGACGCAAATCACAGACTTTAGCGAGGCAGTGCAAGACGTAGTTGGCTCAGCCTTGGTAGGCCAATCCAATGATATTGCGCCTACTTACACAGATGGCAGCAATTCCTTGACCCTTGCTTTGCGTAACGAGGCCATCACAAGCAAGACTGAAGTCAGCCCTGCAAATGAAGATTACATACTCATCTCGGATGCTTCCGACTCGGACAATCTCAAAAAGATAAGCCTACAGTCTGTGGCCAATCTTTCCGGGGCAAACTTCACGGCTACCTGGGCTACGGCAGATGGCACAAGCAAGAGCATTACCCATAACCTTGGAAGTCGAGACGTGCTTATTCAAATCTATTCACTGGACACATTTGAAGATATTCTGGTAGACTCCGTCGTGCGAACTACGCTCAACGTCATCGACTTGACAGCGTCCGAAGCACCGACTGGTTCTGGCTGGAAAGTTCTAATAAGGAGAATCTAAATGAAAGTTTTTGGCCTCTGGGAACGCCTGACCAAGATTATCTTCTTCAAAGGTAAGCAGGTAGCAATCGAGCCAGCTACGCAAACAGTGGACAACGCCGTTGTTACAATTCCTGCTATGTCGCAAGCTGGGCAGGACATGGTCCTCACAGCGCAGGCACAGACACTGACTAATAAGACCATAAGTGGTGCACACAATACGTTAAACGATATTCCTGGAGCATCCCTCAATAACGACTCTGTTACAGCCTCTAAACTTGAACCGGCATCAGTGGCAGGTCTCGGCCTTGTCATGACAGATACAGGCGGTGGTATAGACAGACTAGATGTCAACCCGGACAACGCTACCATCGAGATTAACGCCGATGCACTGCGCATCAAAGATAGTGGTGTAACCGAGGCTAAGATTCAAGCAGGCGCGGTCACTGAAGTTAAGATTGGCGCGAATGCAGTCACTGCAGCCAAACTTAATGCGGATGTTGCCGGTGCAGGACTTGTCCTTGGCACAGGTAATGCACTCGAAGTATTGCCTGACAATATCACGCTTGCACTCAATGGCGACACAGTTCAAGTTAAAGCGCAAGGTGTAGACACTGCTCAGCTCAAAAATTCCGCAGTTACCAATGATAAGATTGCGGATACAACAATTGCTATAACAAAACTGGCTACCGTTGCAGGTAGTGCTGATAAGGTAATTAAGTTTGGTACAGGCGGTGTCGTTGTTGCCGGTAACAATATCCCAAGTACCGGTACTCTATTAACGGACTCCGCAGCTAATTCCGGGGTCGCACTCAAAACTCTTGACCGTCTTCAAACCTACACAAACACAGCAACGATTGTAGGAGCCTCTACAGAACTATTCTTGTCTAGCCGTGCCGGTGTAGTCGAAGTTACACAAGTAGGTACCGCAGGACTTATCAATCAAATCTCGGTAGAAAACGTCGATGGTTCTTATCTAGTTGTTCTCAATAGAACAGGTTCTGCTTTTCTCGTTGATAATGACACAGGAACGGATGCAAGTCGAAGAGTCATCACAGGTACAGGTGGACCTATCAGTGTGGCAGATAAGGCCGCTCTTTTCTTGGTTTATCGAACGGGTACAGTTAACAAATGGACAGTAATTGGCGGAACAGGCGGAGGTGCAGGTGGTACAGTTACGCAAGTAAATACCCCGGTAGCCCACGGTTTTACCACAGCCGCAGATAAGGGACGAGTCCTCTATCTAAACGGCTCCACCTACACTTCAGCAATTGCTACTGCTTCTAACACAGCAGAAGTTGTCGGTATCTTTGCATCAACAATCGACACGGATACTTTTGAATTGGCCACAGGCGGCTCGGTGGATGTAGCCGCTGCTTGGTTTGATGGAGGCTCTGTTCCAGGCAAAGGTGTGGTTGTCTTCCTTTCCCCACTCAGTGCTGGTAAACTCACAGCCACCGAACCTACAGTTATTGGCCACGTTTCAAAACCTGTCGGTATCATTTACGATACCAACAAAATGTTCCTCTACAACATGCGCGGCGTCGTCGTCGGCTCGGCAAACGTGCGCACAAACATCAATCTCTCCAACAATGCAACGACTCCGGTCCAGAACGTCTCGGCATACGACGCGGGCGAGCTGTCCGGCTGGGTCTACATCGACGCGACGACCGACCGGCGCTTCTACGTCACGGCACAGTTCGCGAAGAAGGGCGACGGCACGGGCTACTGGTGCAG
>Ga0194116_10005540_pt1 | contig 13864 bp, 10 predicted proteins | sample TA2MahsurfametaG_4_FD_148617 | JGI IMG/M metagenome (GOLD analysis project Ga0194116, IMG submission 148617) | Freshwater microbial communities from Lake Tanganyika, Tanzania - TA2015008 Mahale S9 surface | ecosystem: Environmental > Aquatic > Freshwater > Lake | place: Tanzania: Lake... | reverse complement strand
GGCCAGTCACCCTCCTTCTATATATAATTCCGAAACTTATTTTATTATATTCAATTCTAATTTTACTGAAACGAGATCAAAAACAAGAATTAATAAAAATTATTATTCAAATGATCAAAGGTTCCCAACTATGACAGTTATTCAATTGAATAGTGTATCCTATAGATTCGCTGCTGCTTATACATCAAATAGTAATTCACCTGAACCAAGTCCTGATAATACTAGTTATGCAGTAATGGGCATTATTTTCAACAGTGATTTCACTGTTTACAAGTCAGATTTTTTAATAAATACCTATACGCCCTCAACACAGAAAAATGCGAAAATTGTTGGTCTAAGCAATTCAAATTTCGTTGTCTTTTATGATTCGTATTCAATAATTAATCAGGGATATGAAGTTGTGGGTCAATTATTCGATTATAATGGTAATAAAATTGGAATAGAAGTAATTATAAACAAATATAGATTAAATAATCAGAATATAAGCCAAGTTTTCACAACAACTGATAGTATATTTGCTGTTTGGTCTGGTGAAACAGAAATAGATAGATCATCTACTGGAATTGGAGTCACAGTTTTAGACTTTGATCTTAAACTTAAAAAAGAATTTTATCCAAATAAAATTTCCTATTTAAAACAATCAAATCCAAGTTTAGTGAAATTAGCAAATTCAAATCAAATAATTGCTATATGGACTGCTAATGATAGTGGGGACGCGAAAGGAGGATCTATTATTATGGAAATATTTGATGAATGTCCTTTAAATTATTTCCCAGATCCAAATGATTTTAATAGATGTATGCCTTGTGATTTTTCTTGTTTGGGAGGATGTTCTTTATCATCTGATAATTGCATCTCATGTAAACAAGGAACACTCAAGAAATTTGATGATTTAAATAAATGTTATTTTTATCCGGCATTTAATTATTATCTAGACTCAATTAATAATATTTATAAAAAATGTGATATTTCTTGTGCGATTTGTATTAATTCGGAAAAAAATTGCCAAATATGTGCTCCCAATTATTATCCTTTTGTTGATAATTCATCAAATTGCATTCTTTCAAATTTAGCTCCAGATGGATACTTTTTCTCAGCTCCAAATAAATTGATTGATAAATGTGATATATCTTGCGAAACTTGTGTTACAACTGCAATTAATTGTAAGATTTGTTCTAAGAATTACTATCCCTTAGTAAATGCAACTAATACTTGTAGAATTTCTGCACCAAATGGCTATTATTTTGATGTTTTAACAAATATTCATCAATTATGTGATGTTTCTTGTGTTAATTGTTTAACATCAGCTAAAAATTGCATAGGATGTGCTGTAAATTATTATCCTCTTGAAGATAAAATCAATACTTGTAGCAATGTTCAAATAACTGGGTATTACTTTAGCTTGAATAAATATTTACTTTGCGATGTTTCTTGTAAATCCTGTAATGTCCCCGGTAAATATTGCACTGAATGCGCTACAAACTACTTTCCTTTAGAAACCAATATTAATGATTGTAGAAACAATTCTAATTTTCCAGTAGGAACTTACCTTGAATTATCAATAAATAAATATCGAATTTGCGATATAAGCTGTTATTCATGTATTGACACTCCCATGAATTGTATTCAATGTGCAAGAGATTATTTCCCCCTTGAAGATAAATTAAATACATGTATAATAAAGAATATTAATCTTAATTGGTTTTCGGCTCAATTTAATCAAGGATATTATTTTAATACACCACACTCAAAATATATGTTATGTGATGATTCTTGCATTAATTGTGTAAATTCTAAAGATTATTGTCTTTCTTGTAAAATCGTTAAAAACTATTATCCATTAATAGACAATAGAAATTCTTGCAAATCTTCAGCTCCAATTGGTTATTATTTTAATACAGTTTCAAGATTATATGAATTTTGCGATATCAGCTGCTATACTTGTGTTAACTCACCAGCTTATTGTACGGAGTGTAAAACTGCAAATAAATATTATAAATTGGATGATAAGAATGATGTTTGTAAAAATTATCCCCCAGATGGTTATTATTTTGAAACAGCAGTCCAGTGGTATAAGAGATGCGATGTTTCTTGCTATACATGTGTAGATAATCCAAAAAAATGTTTAAAATGTTCAACTGGATATTACTTTTTAGAAGATGTTCCAAATTCTTGTATGAATTATGCATTACCAAATTATTATTTTAATGCTCAATTTAGTCTATATAAAAGATGTGGAATTACTTGTGAATTATGTATCGAAAGAGATAATAAATGCTTAAAATGCAATTATAAAGATAAATATTTTCCACTGGTTGATGATAGTACAAGATGCTATAAAGAATGTCCAGATTATTACTGGAAAAATTTTATTAAGAGTGAATGTTCATTTTGTCATAAGAGTTGTAAAAAATGTAGTGATGATACTCCTGTTTGCCAAGTATTTAAATTGAAATTTTTTTATTAAATAAGTTGTATTTTCAAATACAAAATATTGTTTTAATACCTTTATTGAAATCATGATAAAAGCATTTTTCTTTATTAGGAAGAAGAATTTAAATAAATTTAATTTTCTTTCAATAAATGCATTACTAAATTTTATCTTAAATTTCCATTTTTAAATTTATTTAAAAGTAAATTTAATAAAATTAAAACTAGGCCTGTGCTGCGAAATACTTACCAAAATCTGATAATTTATCTTCATGTTCAGATATTGTTCCTAATGAAACTTATACTTTAGATTTAGTAAATAATAATTGGTATAAATGCCCAATTCCAGGGTTTATTTGCTATGATAATAAAAAATTCAAAGTTTGTGCTGATGGATATTTCCTAATTAGATTAACTAGTGATTGTGTAAAAAGTTGTCCTGATGGATTTTGGGAAGATACAAAAATAAAAGAATGTATAAAATGTACCCCCCCTTGTTCTAAGTGTAAAGATGATAAAATCTGTAAATCATGTATAAAAGATTTCTATCTTCATTCAGTTCTTCTTGATAATAATTGTATATCAATTTGTCCTGATAATTTTTATGCAGATAAAGCATCAGGTTCATGTAAAGCATGTAAACCAGCTTGTAAGTCCTGTGATTCTGATAAAATTTGCAATTCTTGTAATAAAGGAAATTTTTATATGAAAGAAATGAGAGATTGTTTATCCAAATGCCCTGATGGATATTACACACCGGATGGTTCTGATATCTGTAATCTGTGTGGTAAATTATGCAAAACTTGTATCTCAAAAGCTGATGAATGTTTATCGTGTATTAAAAGTTTCTTTTTGGAAAGTAAAACAAAATCTTGTGTTGCAAAATGTACTGATGGAAGTTACGCAGAACTTTCTGATAATACTTGTCAAAATTGTGATCAAAGTTGCTTAACCTGTAAAGGAAAATCGGAATCAGATTGCCTTAGCTGTGTCCAAAAACCTTCAATTAAATTTATAAAAGGATATTGTACAGATAAATGTCCAGGAAATATGATTAAAAGAAAAAATTCAGATGATTGTATTGATATAAACGGATGCTTTGATTCATTGATTTTTACTATTCCAAAAATGTTTAATATTCAGATAAATAATTACAAAGCAACACTTATTTATAAATTAAAAACTAATTGTGCCGATTTGTCTTCAGATATAAAAATCAATTGGATACCTTTTCCGGATGCATTTATAAGTGTTGATAAATCCACTTTAGAAATTCCAGTTGATAAATTAAAAGATGGAAATATTAGTCTAACCGTCGAATTATACTATAATTTATCTCTTATAAAATCATTTACAGGAAGTTCATTCTTAATAATCAATAAAGTAAATCAAATTTGTTTTAATTTAAAAAAATTCAATTAATTTAAAATTTTTAGAAATTTTAATATGATTATTTTTTGAAAAATAAATTTTAATTAAATAATAGTTGATTCCAGTCATTAAAAATGAAGCTGATTTGGGATTCATTTATGGATTTGATATTGAAATTGATGGCAGCTTATCGTATGATGAGGGATCATTAAGGAGCACTTCCAAGGATCAAGAACCTCTAAATTTTACGTGGCAATGCCCTGTAAATTTTAAGACTTTATGTGATACATTAAAATCCTCTAACATAAAATTTTCATCATCAGATTATACTTCAATTGTTCCAATACCAAAAGAAAATTTAATTTTAGAATTCAAGCTAATTTTGAAAAAAGACAGAAGAATTGGAATTAAATCTTTCAATTTAATATTGAAAAAACCTCTACCGGCTGTTCAAAATGGCCCTATAGATCTGACTGAATTAATTGTTATTATTCCGTTAAGTAGAGGAGGCAGTCCAGAATTACTTATTGGAGTTTCTTTTATTGATAAAAATTTAAATATTTTGGATTATAAATATTTTTGGAGTATATTGCATTTTTTAAAAGATGAACAATATCTAAATGGAAGAAATGAACCAAACCTGAAGGTTTTGAATGAAGATTTATTAACAGGATTTAATGATTTTGTCTTAGTTTTAACTGATAAAGGAGGAAATAATTTCACAAAAAATTATTCTTATGAAAAACCAAGAGCTCCTTATGGGGGTAATTGTGTAGTTAGTCCTATGATTGGAGTTTCTATGAAAACAAATATGAAATTTACAACATCAGGTTGGATTAGTAAATCTGAACCTTTTATATATAAAATAAAATATCTAAATTCTAATAAAATTTATGTTGATATTTCAAAAGGAGGATTTCCTGATTCATCTTGGAGTACAAATATGATACCAATTGCAAAGGAATTTGTTATAGAAGTAACAGATTCTTCGGGTCTTAGTTCACTTACTCCATGCTCAATTAAAATAATGCCAAATCCTGAACTACTTAGTTTAGATTCATATTTGGAAGGTGAATTTGATTCTAATAATAGACTTCTAATCGTTGAAATCTATAAAAGTAATAAAGATAATTTAGACAGTGAGCAAAAGGATTCTAGTTTAAATAATAAAGCATTGGATATGATGGGCTATTACCTAAAAAATTCTTCCGAGAATATTTCTCAAGATTTAGAAAATATTATTGCAAGGATTCTTTCAATATCAAATGAACAGTTTGATAAAGATAAGCTCATAATTATAAACAATTCTATAAAACTCATCCTTGAAAATATAGAACCTTTATTACAATACATAGATAAAATGCAAAATGTTTATAGAATATTAGATAATATATTCAAAAAAGCTTCCACAATGGAAGAATTTAAATCAGATAAACAATTATTGGATATTTTACAGGATTATCTCAATCAACTTAATGCTAAATTATTCACCAATATTGTTAATGGACAAAAATTGCTAATTGCAAATGATAATTATAATACCCAAATGAATAAAGTTTCAAAATTGAATGTACCAACTTTAGCCATCGATTATGATTCAGATTCAAAAAGAAGAAGTAATTATAAAAAAACGAAAATAAGATATATGCAAAACTCTATTAAAAATCAAGACTGTAGTGATAGTACAGCTGCAATTTGTATTCCTCCTAATAATATTACGAGTATTATAGCAAATACAGGAAGTAATGGAATTGGCTTTCAGGGTCAATTAAATCATAAAGATAATTTACCAATTCAAGAAAGTCAATTTTCAAATTCTCTTAATTTTGAATTATCCACAGAAGAAAATAATGGAAAAAGTCGAAAACTGGATGAATCAAATTTAAATATACGTTTTGAGTTAAGGTTAAAAATGCCTATTATTAATGATAAAAATGTAAATCAAAATAATGAAAATAATACGGTACAAGATGCAACTTGTGTACAATATACAGAAAAAAAACCTGATACTTCATGTGATTCATGGTACGATACAGATTCTAATGAAGTTATTTGTTCATGTATTAAACAAGGACTAACCGTGAATGTCTTGGATAAAGCACTCTCAAACATGTCCAAGATCAAGCAATTTCCTTCTTTAAATACAGATCTTTGTAAAATTTTTTTATACACAATATAGATTTATAAAATTTTTAGATAACTTTAAAATTTATAAAAAATTTAAATTGAAATTTATGTCTAGTAAACCCTTATTCTATTGGAATTATATCAGCATTCTTGATTCTATTAATAGTGGTATTTTCAATAGGATCATATAAAGATAGCAAAGACCATAAATCTTTAGTTTACATGAATTGCTCTGAATATGATATGATGCAACACTATATTATTAAATTTAGAAAGGAAGGATTTGAAGAAAAAATTACTTTTTTCAAATTATTTTGTTATATCGTAAAAGTAATGTATTTTTTAGTAAAAAATAAAATTTTTTAAAATTTATTTCCTTATTTATTAATATTCATAAAAGAAAATGCATCCTATCTTCTCAATTTTTAATATATACGATCCAATATATAACAGAAAAATCAGAACTATGGATTTCTTCTTTTCAATTTACCTCACTTTTTTCTTCACTTTATTACCTTTTAACGTTACTGATAATTCGCAATTAGTTGATATGATGGCAAATAGAACAATTCAATCTCGATATAAAAAAGATCTAGAAGTTGTTATCAAACAAGTATAATTTAAAAAATTAATTAATAATTACTAATTTCAATTTTAATTATTAGATTGTTCAATCAGCTATTTATTCTGTATTCGCCTCTATAGCAACTGTTATAATTACAACTCTTCTGAGTTTATTTTTATATGAAAATATTTTGTTAAAGGAATCAGATAAAAGAAAGAAATTGATGTTCGAAGCCTTGATGAGAATTCATTCTGATATAAAACCAAGTCATAAAATCAAATCAAGAAATGCAATTTTCAAATTAAGAACAATATTAATAATTATAGATTCATATTTGAAAAAATTAAGAAGTAAGTTAAATATTAATTTAAAATTTTTATCCTAAGATATGAAAATTTGAATCAATAAATATTTAAAATATAGATCCAAATAATCAATTAAATATAAATAATGATATTCCTAAAATCGAATCTTTAGAAGAAAAAGAAATGATTATTATAAATAAAGAAAAAGATTGTGGAAAATTTGCTTCAGGAACAACAATTAAAACTTCTATTACTGTAGGGAACAAATTCAAAAAAGATATAGGAAGGGAAAAAAATCAAGAGTTTTCCAATCTCGAAATTGATTTATTACAGGAAAATAAAGTTTCAAATATTCATAACTTTCATAAATCTTATTCTACTGCAAAATCAGGAAAAACTAGAAAAACAATTTTAGATAATTATAATGTGGCAAAAAAAACTTCTTTCGATTTTTTGAGAGATAGCTTAAATAATCCTTCGATTATTAAAACCAATTTATATTCTAGTAATATTAGAAAGAAATTTAGTGAAGATCTTTTAAATAAAAAAGATAGAGAAGAATACGAATCTTTACGATTTAAAGAAATAAAGAAAAATCAATACGAAGAAAAACCACAAAATTATATTTCTGCAGGTAAAGCAATTTCAGAAGAAAATATAGAAGAAGAATTTAAATTAGAAACAGAAATTGATCTCAAAACTAATTATAATGAAGAAAAAAAATTTAAAACTGAAATAATAAGTTTCAAAGAAGAATTTGCAAGTAAAAAACAAGACAATTATAATTACCTTTATTTGGAACTTAAAAAATCTAGAAATGAAGAATTTATGATTTCAAATCAATTGGAATCTAAGAATATTCAAATCCATTCAGTTGAAAAAAATATTTTGAATTATTGTTCTGAAAATAACAAGAAAATTTTCGAATGTTCTAAGGTTCAAGACAATTTAAAAAATGAAAATAATAAACAATTTCAAGATTATGAAACTATAATTTCTCCAAAAATTTCCTTATTAGGAATATCATTACATGAAGAAAATAATAATTTTCCTCGTGAAAATGATAAGTCAGAAAAATTATATAAACATTCAAGGAAAATTTCTGATGAATTACCTAAAACGAATTTTAATATTCATTCAGTTGTTAGAAATATTATTAAAGATCAGTTAAAAAATGATAAAAAAATTATTGAAGATTATTCAGAATCCAAAGAAAAGGAAATTATGAAATTTTATTTCAATGATTCAAAAATCGAAAATAATAACTCTAATGATATAAAATTTGAAATATTAAATAAAAATAATTTCAGACTCAATAAATCATTTAATAATAATCTCTCTCAAAATATAGAGAATGAAAGTTCTTTAAATATCATAAATATTAATAAAAACAACAATAGAAATAAGTTTTTAAAGTCTAGAACAAAATTAAATGATATTAGTAATATAAAATCAATCTCAAGCAGAAAATTGATTTCTTCAAATCTTAGTGTTTCTCCTATAAGTCCATTTGTAAATTCAAAATTAATCCAAGAAGAAAGTTCTAAAATATGTTTTATAAATCAGGACTTTATTTCAAATTCAAATACTAAAAAAATTTTCAATATTAAAAAACTATCATCGAAATTTGAAAAAAGTGAAATAACAAGATTTATATCAAAAAATAAAGAAGATATAAGTGATTTAGCACTTTTAGAAACAACAAAAAAAATCAATGATAAAGAATTTGAAATAGTTAAAAACTTGAAATTCTACAATAATAATAATTTTCCTTTGATAGTTGAAAATCAAAATAAAGAACAACTAGAACATTCGATATCTTTGCAGGAAAATATTTTTTTAAAATACGATTTATCAATACATCATGAAATTGAGATATTTTTTAAAGGAAAAAAAGAAATTATTGTAAATTCTCAAAAAATGATAGTAATTCATTCTACAAGAAGTTATACATTCCCTTGCAAAGACCCTTCCAGATTTAGTTGTCAAAAAATTTCATTTACTAAAGCTTCAAAAATTGATTATTTTAAAAACTTTCTTAAAGGATATACGAAAATAATTTTAATTGGAACACTCACTCTCATTTTATGGCTTTATATTGCAGTCTTTGTAAAATCGATTTATAAACAATATGGAAACGGAATTTTTAAGATATGTGTTATGCCTTTAATATCAATGCTTTTCGTAAAATTAGTTATAATTATGAATATTATGTTTCTTATTGCAACAATTATTCTATACTTCAAAGGAAAAGAATTTATTAACACTGCTAAAAAAAATTTATTGATGATAGTTTTTTTTAAAGCTTTAGTTCCACCTTTAGCGCTTAATCATTTTACTGCAATTGTCACTTATCAGAATTTTATTGAGATTAAGAAAAAATATCTAACAAAATAAAAGATTTAAAATGCATATCTCTTAATTAAGAAGAGAGAATCCTATAAATTTTTAATTTTTATTATATTTGAAATTTAATTTTTTTAATTTGATTAATATTTTGCTTTGGAAAATATTTTTAAATTAGTAGTGTATAAATAATTTAGTATTTTGTTTACTATTAAATTAATTATAAAAGAACATTTGTAATATATTGGAGCTTGGAAAACTAAAAGATTTTCACTAAAATATAAATTTGTTTATTGATTTTTATTAAATCTATATTAATTAATTCATTTTTAAACTTATATGTTTATTTTTTAAAAAAAATTGAATTCATGGTTAAGTAATTTTGAAAAATATTAATATATTAAAATTTTTATTGAATTTCTTAATTTAAAACAATAACATTAATAATTATATTTAAAATACTATGATTGTATTTAAATTTTAATTTTGATATATAAAATATTTTTTAACTTAAAGGCAATTTAATCTCAGGAAAATCAGATAAACTATTTTATTTTTTTGTTGGGATGAACTTTATTTATGTGCATTATAAACATTAAATTATATTTATAATACGATTTAATGCATACATTTAAAATTGTAATTCTAAATAAATATCTGGCTATTTAATTTTTAATCTTTTTGGTCATTTTTTGTCTGAAAGCTCTATCAGATCTTTGAATTACCTCCAGCCTTACTTTTTCTTTATCTGCTAATTCAATATCTCCATCAGCCAATGCTAAAATATCTTCTCTAAATCTGCAATCAGAAGGAAGACATTTCAAAGGCTCCATCGGTCTTATAATATCACAATTTTCCAATTTCCAGTATCTTTAATAAAATTTAATTGTATATGACAAATCAATAAATTCAAGAATAATTAAATTGAAAAAATTTCTTTATTTTAAAAAATAAATTAATTGAATATAAAAATTGGTTTAATACATCTCATCATCAAACATTATTTTATCCAAAGGACTACCATATATTTTATGAAAAACTTCATCATTTTGTAATATTTCACCTCTAAAAATATCAGTTGGTTCTATAAACTTTTGATAAAATTTTGGGGCTGGAGTGAATTTTAAATAAGCATAAATTCCGTTATTTTCGTCTTTAAATTCACAAATTCCTTCCCATTCAATTATTCGTTTTCCATATAACATTCCACTCATATTCATAGTTGGTAAAGTATACTCAATTGTATCATATAATCCTGTTCTATTGTTAAAAATTTCGATAATATTAGGACCTTTAAATTGTCCTCCAACAACATTTCCAGTCAGACTTTTTATTTTCACTGCATATTCATAATATCCATAAAATTTCCATTTTTTATTTCCTGCAATTATTAAGAATCTTGAAATAGGTGGATGATGAGACACATGCTCCATAAATATTTTTGAATCATCAGGCCAATAACCCTATAAAATATAATTGCTCAAATTTTAATATTTGCTTCTTTTTATAATATCTCTTTTATATTTTTATATTATAGATTATAAAAAGTTAAATGATATGAAAAAATAAACAAGGTATTGGTTTTTGTTCAATAAATAATAAAAATTTTTCATAATAAAAAAACCTCATAAGTTTCTCCTAAAATTGGATTAAATGGTTTTGTTTGTTTTGCATTCATATGAATTCCGCTCATAGCCATAATTATAATCATTTTTATTCTCTCTATTGGATTAATACTTTCTGCTGCTTTATTGAAGTATTCATATGCTGTCCCCCATAAATCAGTTAATCGAATTAAAGTAGATCTTGGTTCAAAAATTTTTACAGGCAAACTAACTCCTACAATATTTTTCCCCTCCAAAAGCTGTTTACCTGCTCTTTTCATCAGCTCCAAAATAATTCCATCTTGAGTATGTAATTCTTCGTGGTTTCTACATTCTACACCACCTTCTGGATTTTTATAATAATTTTGAAGTCTTTCACCAAGCAACACCGGTTTTCCATTAGTGATGATACTTTTTGGGTTAATTTGGCTTATGAAATTATTGTAATTCATTTGATTATTAGGGAAATTTTGAATATTTTGATTATTATTGATATGAAAACTTAAATTTCTTTGATTCACGTTAATACTTTGATTATTATTAAGCATTTTATTTGAATTTTGGTTTGACTGATTTATTATTTGACTATATCGAATTTCTCCTTTATAAGAAATTAGCATATTTTCGCTTGGAGCAACACTTACTTCAGAACGAGCATCATAATAACTTTCATATGGCTCAAAATTACTATCAATATTAGGGGCAGTATAAAGATTTTTGTTACTTAAAATTCTATTGTTGCTATCAAAACTTAAATTTAGAGAATTATTTTTGTTAGAAGCATTGCCTATAACTTTGTTTTCAGTAGAACTTTTATGATTACATTTATTATTATAATTTTCTGGATGATTTTTTATTTTTTCTATAGAATCAATACCATGTTTACTTTTATAATCAAGATTGTTTGCATAATGATTGTTTAAATTATTATTATTGTAATTATTAATAATTTCATCTGAACTATTTATATGAACATTTTTATAATAAGCAGGTGGAGAAATGATACTGCTATTTATGTTATTTGTTAAGTATCCGTTTTGATCATTTATATTTAATGCCTTTACGCTTCCATTTTGTTTAAATTTCAAACAGTTATTGTTCAATTCTCCACTTTGGCCTGAAATAATTTTTCTGAGTTCATTCTCATTTTTGGTATTAGACCTTGAAATTGATAGATTTCTTATGTTTGGAATTTGGCTTATGATAGAATCCAATTCAAATGAATTAAAATTAACTATAAATTCTTTCAAATTCGCCAAAATCATGAGTCTTTCTTCTTTCAACTTTTGTGCTGTAAAATATGGAATTGTAATACTATTTGGGAAAATAAGATTTTTAAATTCAAAGTTTAAAATTTCTGATAGACTCCATTCAAATTTGCTTTTGTCGTTAAGGAAATCAATATTTGTTAAGAAAATTACAAGAGTTTTAGTTGCTTCATAATCCTTTAAGGGGATTAGTAAAAATATTTCTAAAAATTCTGATTCGAAAAAGTTTGGATTATCGGATTTATTTTTGAATATAATATAGCAATTTTCATTATCATCCATGTGTTTTATGACTTCAACATCATATTGTAAAGGGTTGGCAATACTTGAAATAAAGTAATTTTCAGGAATTGAAAATTTGGCTTTGAATTCATCCTAAAAGATAAATAGTAAGAAACTTAATAATTAATATTTATTAATCCAAAAATTTTTAAACATTTTTCTGAAATTCTTTAGAATTTAAATTTGAAAAGACATTGATTTTAATAAATTAATTTGATGTTTGGAGATGAATTTCTTATAAAATTTTTTCATTTTTTTTTACTCCACAAGTACATCTTTTACAATTAGAGCTAATATGTTCTGGCTTACGTAAGAAATTATCCCATTCTCTTCTCAATTTCAAATCTGTTAATATTTCATAAATTTTGTTTGCTTCACAATCGATTATTGTTGTTGCCTTTGAAATGTAATTACATTTTTTCATATTTTTCGCAGATTTTTTTTTCAGACTTGAAATGAAAAAGAATTTCTTTTTATAATATACGAAAAGAATCATAAAAGAGATAATTGTAGATTTGAAAAAATAAGATTCAATAAATCTATAACATATTGCAATTGAAATTAATAAAAGAAATGTGTTTATTGACCTAACTACAGAATAAATTTATAATATTTTATTATAAGTTTATAAATTAATGTAATAATTTCTTAATTTAAAGGAATAAATAATAAAAATTAAAATAATTGTGTAAATAAAAACTTACATAAAAAATTCTCATAGAAATTGGTATATTCTAACTCTATCGGAACACTTAGCTTAAGGCCTCTACCAAATTTTTTTATTTGTTTACTATCATCAATTATAAAGTCTCTTCTTAAAGTTTCTAAATTCTGATAAAATTCATTGGAATTTTTTTTCTTCTTAATATTTACTCCTAAGCTAAACAATTTTTCATTATTATTTTTATTTTTATTATCAAAATTCGTTAATGAAAATTTATTAATTGACTTAGAATTGAAATTCGAATTATCAATAGGCTTTGCATCATATTTATTATTTGAGTGTACATGATTAATGTTGTTGAATTCATTTATACCATTGGAGTCTTCATACAAATTATTTAAAGTTGCATTTATTACTTTTTCTCTAAAATTTTCTGTTTCTTCTATATCATCAAAAGCAAAATATATAATTTTATAAGTTGGAGGATTCAAAATAATTCCGAAAGCATAATCTTTCCCTTTTATTCTACATATATTAGTTACTGCAGCTCCCGAAATATTTAAAGTTTTCTTTTCTCTATCACTTAGAGATGGAGAATAAAATAATTCTGAACCCTCTATCCATGCAAATCTATGATTCCAATCATAGTTTATAGGGCCATCACCTAATTTGTATAAATAAGTCATATTGAATTGTAATTTATTATTATTATTATTATTTTATTATTTTAAAAATTAAATTTATGAACAATAGTAAAATTTCTATTATTAATTTACAAATGGAAAATTAAAAAATGATGAAACTAATATAAAGGTCGAAAGTTAATGTTTTATGTATAAGTCAAATTGGGGATTGGGGATTGGGGATTGGGGATTGGGGATTGGGGATTGGGGATTGGGCCC